>ERZ842401.3622-NODE-3622-length-18935-cov-8.266949_pt1 | contig 18935 bp, 25 predicted proteins | sample MGYA00521270_ERZ842401 | MGnify/ENA primary metagenome ERZ842401 (study PRJEB31892, sample SAMEA3878208) | bioreactor metagenome | biome: Moose rumen | place: Sweden | collected 2011-10 | study: EMG produced TPA metagenomics assembly of the PRJEB12797 data set... | reverse complement strand
TAGAACCTGTCGGCCTTCTTCTCGGCATGGATGCCCTTCATGATCCATTCGTCGAATGTGATGGGGCTGCCATCGTCGTCAAGCCCCGTGTACACTTTGCCGCGCGGTGTGATGACAATGCGGCAGAACAGACCCCAGTCGAACTTGCATCGGCTGGAGGCAGTGTTTCTTGTTTTGGGTTCGCATCTTGCTGTGCTCATAATTTGAAATCCTTTCTTTTTGTTGGTTAGTAATAGGGTTTATTGTTCTTTCACGATGTCCACGATTCCCTGCCGTTGGTAAAGCAGGGCCATCCCCTTGTTCATTAGGGCCCGTTCGCCGCTTTTTCCGCTCTTTCGGGTAAACACAACCTTGACTTTGTGCGACGAAGTGTCCTTGTCTGCATACTTGAGGTCGCGGTCGGGCATTTTCGTTTCGGGGACGGGATTCTCCGATTCGGTTTCAACGGCCACGTCATTCCGTGGAGTTCTGGGAAGCCTTCCCCTGCGCTTGTTCTCAAGGGGTTCTTCCGTTTCTTGGTTTCTTGTCTCTGTATCTTCCATGATGTCTTGGTTTTTGTTTGTTGTTCTCTTGTGTGTTTTATTCGCATACTATTTCAGGCAGCACCTTCATTCTCAATCCTTTGACGACCACGCCGTCCAGCATGTCGTTGAAGGCATTGCTCGTCTTCTTGACGTTCTCCGTGTAGTAAGGAACGTCGCTGTGGACTATTTCAAGGTCGTACCCGTAATGCGCCAAGCGCAACTTTTGGGCGAACACCTCGAAAATGGGATGCAGGTACTGTCTGAAGCTGGTGTCCAGGCGCTGCTGTTCGGTCAGGTTCTCGACGGCTCTCACCGCAATCACGATCTTCGGCACGAAGAACTCCAGCAGGCCGCCTGAAGAAGTTTCCGTCAAACCCTCCGTGAAGACGGCAACCAGCGGATAAGGGTCGATGGCGCGGCTCTCGGAGAGGACGGTCAGGCTGTTCACTATCGTGGGCGTGTAACCGCTCTCGAAGTGTATGAACGGCCTTCCCACCGAGAATGTGTCCCGCAGGGACCTGTCCGTGCCCTCCACAATCTTTCGCAATATGTCTATTGCCGTTGTCATAGGTTGAAGTCGTTTACATACCTGAATATCTCGGTGTCGGGATGTTCCATGACGAATATGTCTGCATAAAGTGCAATGCAGAGGTCGGCCATCTGGTTCCACAACTGCACGCATATCGTTGACGTGTTGTTCCGGCTTCCGTTCTCGCCCTGCAACACCACGCCGCCTATGGGTGTGTTCCTTACTGTGCAGTGCCTGAAATAGTAAAAAGCCACATAGTGGGAGAGAGGGGTTTTCAACAGTCCGAGGAGACGGTTCTTCGACCTCGATTTGCGGCTTTCCTCGGGCAATGCGGCATACGCCTCGATTTCAGCCCTTTCAGCCTCACGGCCTTGGTAGAACCTGTCGAGGAACATCGGCTCGTACTTGTCGATGAACGACTGCACGTTTTCTCGCACGACATCGTTGGCGGGTCCGATGCCGCCCACTGCGGGCAACAGTCCCGGAATCGCGCTTTCGGCCTTGAAATCGTTCACGTCAAGTATTGCCATTGATGTCCCTCTTTCAGATTCTGATGTTGTTCATGCCAAATTATGCGGACGTGATCTTCACTTTGCCTTCGGAAGCAAGTTTTTGAGCAAGCTGCGCCTCCATCTCGTATCTGCGTAATGCGAGATAGTTGCGCCTGCCGTACTGGAAACTCTTCAGGGCGATGACGGTGACATTCTCCTGATCGTCTGTGCCCTGTCCTGTCGCATCCTGTGTGCCGGTCTCTTGCGCCTCGGTCTCTTGGGAGCCGGAAGTCTGGCTGCCGGCTCCTGGACCGTTTGCCGCGGAAGCGCGTCGCATATTCACTTTCGTGTTCTCAAGTTTCACTTTCATCGTAGCCATGGCGTGACTCTTTTGATTAGTACACGTTCATGTTGATGGCGGAACCGTCGTCAACGAGCGGGGACACAATACGCACGTCGGTTGTCAGCGTGGCATCGGCTTTCACCGCGTTGGTGAGGGCTTCGATGTTGGCATAGACAAAAGCGTCAGGCACGGTGACCGCAAAGATGACCTCCTCGCTGATGATGCTCTCCACTTGGTTGGTGAGCTTGGTCTTCACGTCTTCCGCGAACTCCATGAAACCTCTTTGTGTGTCAAGCAGCTCACAGCCGTTCAGGAAGTCTCCGACGAGCACCCTGCCCTTGGCGATGCAGTCCAGCTGTGCAATGGGGATGATGCCGCCGAAGAAGGCCACGCCGTTGTTTACCTGCACATAGTCGGCGATGAGTTTGCGACCGTTTCTGTCCTTCATCGAGCTCATGGCGCAGTAGTCCAGCGGGTTCATGACAATGAGGTTGGGCATATAGCGGTCGAAGTTCAGATAGGAGATGAGCACCTGCAACGCGTCGCCCATATTGGCGTCCATCACGAGGTTTCCCCACACGTTGTCGATCTTGAACTTGACGTTCGCCTGCACGCTGCTGTCCGCCTCCGCTACATACGCGACGGGGACGACGATGCTGGAGTCGTTATAGACCAGCAGTTCAAGCTCGGCGTTCATCGCAGCATTGGCAAAGCCTTCGAACACGACCTTCATGCCGGTCTGCATCTTGGCGTATCCTTTAGCGAAGTTTACCTTGGTCTTGGAGCCGCCGTCGTAGCTCTCGATACTTTTCACCTTGCCTGCCTCTGTTTCCTCGTAAACGTGGCTTATCAGCGCGGATTCGTTGGGGCAGAGTTCTTGGATGCCAGCGAAGTTGGTGTCGCTGTTGTCGCCATAGATGAGCTGGAAGTTCTCCTGACGGAGCATACCGCTCGGCAGCAGGCTCATGATCTTGTTCTCAAGTATGCGCAGCTTGCGGAGCATACGTTTCGACACGGGAAGATGCCAGCCGATACGGTGTGTCTCGCAAATGACCTCCTTGACCTTGAAGGAGCCTTCAGGCAGCTCACCGTTTTCGGACATTGCCGCCGCCGTGCGGTTGATGTCGTAGATTCTGGTGAAGGCGTATGAGGTAAACTCCTCCTCGCTCGCATCGATGACGTTCATGAAATCGCGAAGGTTGAGCCGCTGCAGCGGTGTCTCCGTGACCACGATGTCGGACTGGTAGGCAGGGATCACATTCCCGTTGTAGTTGTTCTCGAACGACACGGGGCCTTTCCTGATGAGCGCCTTGTTGAAGTTCTTGAGTTCGAACTCGCCGGAGTTGGTGCTCTGGTTGTTGTTGGTAAACGCCTTGAACTTTTCGGACATGAAGGATTCGCGCATCGTCTTGGCGAACTCGCTGTCTCTGCCGAAGCGGTAGCCGCCAGACTTTTTCTTTTTCTCTTCCTCGACCTCGCCCGCAAGCTCGCTCACCACTTTCCGCACCTCTTCAATAAGGTCGGCGGCCTCCTTGATGCGTTGGTCGCGCTTTTTGTCCTCGGCTTCGCGTTCCTCGTTCTCTTTCTTACGCTTCTTTTCTTCCTCCTCAAGTTCTTCCGCCTTGCGTTTCTTCTCCTCCTCGCGAAGCTCTTTCTTCATCTTGTTTAGCGCCTCGTTGAGTTCCTCTGCGGAGATAGTGCCTTCCTTGAATTTCTCGATACCCTCCTGGAGGGCTGCCTGAATCGTGCCAAGGGTCTCCTGTTCCTCTTCGGTCAGGTCTTCCTTTCTCTTGGCCTTGCTTATCAGATTGAAATCTTTCATTGTTTAACTTTTTTGGTTAATACTCGGTTATGTTGTTATCCGTTGATGAGTGCGCCGATTTCCCTGAGCGAGAGAGTGCCTTCATGGCGGCTCCACTCGTCGGACGGAGTGCCTGCGTATGGCGGCTCCATCAGTTTCTGCACACCTGTCACATTTTCGTTTGTCGGGATTATATCACTTCTGTACAGCCGTTTCCCGCATCTTGGACAGCGTACGAAAGATGAGAACAGGTTCACGTCCCTGCCTTTGGAAAGCAGTTCGCTGACCTGCTCACGGATGTCGGAATCCATCTTCGACACCTCTTCCTCCACTGCACGTTGCGTGCGCCAACGCAACATCTCACGCGCCATTTCCAAGACGGCTTGGTCGAAGGTCTCCTCCGGAACACTGTCATAGTCGAACTTGAGCCCGCAGTCGCAGGCCACAAGCCTCGCATTGCCAATAACAGCCTTTTCAATCAAATGCAGGTATCCCTCGTACTGCTCCAGTTTCTTGTCGGTGTATTTCATCTTCAAGGCATCGTGCAGGAAATGTATCGCCCTGTCAGGAGTGTTGGCGAAGTCGAGCGCTTTCAGGTCAAGCAGCGGGGTTTGGTCGTTCGCTCCCCACGAGTAGAGTGTGCTGAACTCCCAAAGCTGCCATTCGAGAACCTTGCGTCTGTCGAAAGGGTCTCTCTTGATGTCCTCCACGCCGATGCTGTGTTCCAGCGTGAGACCGTTCTTTTGGTAGAGTTTGTAGTTGGAGTACACGTCCCTCCCGAGTTCAGTCTCAAGGTTGAGCTCGCTTTTGAACACGAGGTGTCTGTTGTCCTCCCAAGCGTCAAGGGGGCAGCCTATCAGAAAGTCGGGGTTGTGGTTTAGGAAATGTTTGAACCGTTTGCTGTTCTCTTTCAGCGTCTTCTTGAACGAGCCTCTTTCGGAAATGTCGTTCTGGCTGTCCGTGTTGCCGAATGCGGCGACGGCGACGGTGACTATGCCGCCGTCCTGCACCTCGTTGGATTTGGTTTTCAGTCTCAGGTTATTCATGTATGTTTATTCTTTGACGTTACTTTCTATTTTATCCTCGCACCGACGGAGAGGTATTCCTCATCGCTCATCTGCAGAACAGTCTTGTCGTACAGGTCGGAAGATATGCGTTCCTTTCCCACGGCCACCCTCCATTCGTTGTAGGTGATGAGACCCGCAAGGAATTCCGTCCTGCACCTGTCGGATATGCTCTTGTTCGCCGCCTCGCGTCTCGATCTTGCCTCTTGCAGCACTTCCACGTGGTCCCATGTCGCATCAAGGTAGTATCCTGCAGCATTCAGTCCCAGGAATTCGCTCATATCCTCGCAGAACGCTTTCACGTCGGGGATGATGGTCGATGTGTACACCTTGCATTCCGCCTCCTTAAGGTTTGCGAAAGTGGAGTTCTCCTTTCGGGGTATCAGCACGGAATCTATGTTGTAGATGCCCGCTATGGTGGCGGAATCCGTCAGCGACTCCTCAAAGGGCTGGAGATCCTGAATGCTCAACCCGAACTGGATGTACTGCACAGGCACGTCTATGATGGCTATGGGGTCACGGCGGTTGGTGACACCATAGTTGTCCTGGAATTCCTGACGTATGCTTTTCTTCTCGTCGGGAGCGAGTGTCAGGTAGGTGTCCGCGTCCTTCTTCATGTTGACCAATGCCCCCAAAGCACCGCGCTTGGTGTAGATGACGTTTCTCGCCTCGTACACCGCGCACAGGTTGGAGATGGGGTACTTCAATGCCAGCAGACGGCTTCTGCCCGTAAAGTAGTCCTCGGCGATTTCGAGACTGTGGTTGTCGCGCATATGCAGCACCAGTGACGGCTCGTACAGGTGGTTTCCGTAAGGACATTGCAGAAGGTATCCTTCGACGATGCTTTCCCTTTTCACGTCACAGAACAGCGGCACGCTGGATCCTGTCATCACCCTGACATACTGCGACGGCAGCACCCAGAACTGGGAGCAGTACTTCCACAGGTTCTTGCTGACCGTGGCCGTCGGCACTGTCGAGGCATAGATGTAGCAGTCGCCCGTGAGGTATCGGTACACGAAGGCCTGCTCCACGAACTCCTTGAAGGACTGCATCACATTCGGACGGGACAGCAGGCGTTTCATCTGCGTGCCGACAATCCTGTCCGTCTGGCTGCCATCGGTGTCAGCCCACACAACCGCATCATCCGACCAGCGGCGTACCACGAAGTTGCCGTTCTTGATGCGGCTCGTGAGGTAGTGGATAGGGAAATATATCTCGGCAATGTTCTCATACAGGAATATGAAGTTGCGGAGATATGTCGCGGGCGAGAAGCAGTCCAGGAATTTGTCTATGCCGGAAACCTCGTATGTGCCGGTGACTCCGCCCGAAGAGTTCCGTGCGACGACGGCACTCTTTTCACGGATGTCTTTACCGACATAAACACAGTTTCCAAAAGGGAGCGGGATTCTCATCAGCGCGAATTTTGCGACAAAAATAAATCTAATTTTGCCGTGCAAAACGTCCTTCCCCATTACGGTATGGACTAAAAAAGAAACGCTTATGAAAGCCTATACAATAGAGATTTACGACGATGACCTCAATGCGAGGCTGGAACAAATCAAGAACGAGACAGGGAGAACATACGCCAACATGATGCGCACGGGGCTGAAGATGCTGCTTCGGGAAATGGAGACCGAGGAGAGTGACAGAGAGGGAGATGTGAAAGCCGCTACCTTTTTAGGTAGATGACGGTCTCGCCCGGGTTGAGGAAACCTGGCGCAATTCCCCAACACCCTCTGTTGCGTTGTAGTGAACGTTTGAGGTAATGCAGCGTGCCCTCGACATTGTATCCATGGATGCCCATTCATGGTATCGGTGTGTTGTCCTCGGCCATAGTTCCGACACTAATTTCCATAAACTTGTTTTCGTGCCTTAGTGTTTCCTTTCTAAACGACATACGACAGCAAGGCGCATCTTGGCACCAGTAGCAGGAGTACACCCATCATGGCCGTAGCTGAAGAAAATTGAATCAAATAGTCAGACACAGAAATGGCACTTTTTTCATGTGAAAAATGTTGTAACAGTTTCTTTTACGTAACGTATCATTTCTATATGTCTTTCTGGCCTGAAAATCGAACATATTAAAACTAAGAGTAATATGATGATGAAGAAATTATCTGTTTTGATTATTATAAGCATCTTACTTGTTTCATGCAAAAGCAAGGTTACCGTCCCAGAAACAAATGCGACCAATATCGTTCTTGAATCCGAGGAACAAGAGTATCGTGCTATGGAGGCTGCGGATAAGGAATTAAAGGACTCTATCGGTTATTCGCAATATAATCCAGACGAAAATGGTATCTGCGAGGGTGCGCCTGAGATGTATAACGCAAAGAATACGGAGGAAGAAAAAATACTATCCTCATTGAAAGGGTATTTTAAGGCAGTAATGACGAATGATGTTCCAAAAGCAAGGTCATATATCTGCCCGAAGGTTATTTCTCTTACAAGGGAGAAATACCCTCAATACTCGGATGAGGAGATTGACAATGTCATTACGAGTGCCATAACGGATTTCTCGGAATCAAAAGAAGTTATGAGAACGCATTTTGAGGGTTTCAAGAAGGTCGTTCCTGTCGTTTCTCAACTGTACAAATTACCATCAAAGGAGGGATGTCTTCTTTATTCGGTGCATTATTCGATGGTGATATTGTGTACTGCGGATGATGAAAACTATTATGCGTGGCATTTACCTATGTTTATGTATGCCGCGAGTTATGATAATGGGGGAACTTGGTATTTTATCGAGTTGGTAGAAGATACCAACGAGGTACTTAATGATTTTAGATGAGTTATAGTTTTATAATTTGAGAAATCGGGCATATAGAGTCTTTACCAGACTATGACTGCTATGAACGAGTCGCCCATCTTATTCGTGTTTGGATGGCTACGCGATCCTTATCAAAATAATAAGCTTTTTTTCACGTTATCATTTGAAATGAAACAACAACGACAAAGATAAAATTAAAGGCAAAAACAATTGTAAAATTAAACAACTGATGTTATGGGATTATTTGACATATTTAACAAGAAAAAAACGGTCAGCATCAATGAGATGATGACAAAAGCTATTCAGTGGAAAAACGATTATATAACAAACTACTCAATCAAAACTACTGTAAATTCTGAAAAGGCAGTATTTATGTTTTGTGCTTGGGCTGCTTGGGACTACTGTTTGAATTCGGATAAACTTCCAAGCGGTGATCCTGGAACGGAGTTTTTAGCTTCTGTACAAGTATATACAGGTTTAGACAAAACCATGTTCCCAGACAGTTTTATCGAATTATATAAAACAAGATTTCATATCTTCAAAAGTGACATAAGAGGTCTTGCATCCTCACATTATCCACAAACAAAACAATATATTCCATTTGCGTTATATTGTGTTTTTTGCAAAAACCCATTAGAACTTGACCCCACTATAGGTGTAGATCAAAACGACATGGCAATTTTCGATGAAGTAGTGGAATTCACCAGCAAATTCGTAACGTTTTGGAATAAAATTCTCCGCGATATGAATAGTAATTTTTAACTTGAATGACCTTGAATCTATATTTAGAAACCTAAATAATGTTATAGTCCTTATCTTTGTTGTACCAATTACACATATTTTTCAAAGGCCAATTGCCAATCGGTGATTGGCCTTTGTGTATTGATATACCCCGAGCAGACAAGGAACGAGCTTTAACTTGCAAATTGATATTAAAGACATGCAAATTGCGAAAAGAAAACAAACCGATTTTGTGACGTGTTTTGTCACAAGAATTTTATTATTTTGCCGCGTCATTATATTTTACCATCTATGGATCAGGCAAAATTGGAAAAGGGACTCAAACTGTTGATGTTTCTCACCAACAACAGGTACTCCACCGTGAAGCAGATCAGCGAACGGTTCGAGATGACCACGAGGACTTTCTACCGCTACATCGACACGTTCAAGAGTGCGGGTTTTGTGGTGAGCAAACTTCCGAACAAGGCGTTCCGCATCGAGAAGATGTCCCCGTTCTTCAAGGACATCAGCGACCTTGTCTATTTCTCGCGGGAGGAAGCGTACATTCTGAACGAGGCCATTCATTCCGTCGGCGGCAACAACCTGTTGCGCCAGAACCTGCAGAAGAAGCTGGCCTCGATCTACGACTTCCACATGGTGGCGGACATCGTGATCGACCCCAAGCAGAAAGACAACGTGCACAACCTCGTGACTGCCATCGAGGAGGGCAGGCAGGTATATCTGCTGGACTACAACTCGGCGCACAGCAACTCTGTAACCGACCGTCTGGTGGAGCCGTTTGCGTTCACCACGAACTTCGAGCAGGTATGGTGCTACGAGGTTTCGAGCAGAAAGGTCAAGCACTTTATGGTGTCGCGCATAGGGAAGGTCGAAGTGACTGATGACAAGTGGCAGTTCAAGAAGCTCCACAAGCAGGGCTATATCGACATCTTCCGCTTTACAGGTTCAAACAAATACCCCGTGAAGCTGATAATGTCCGTGCGTGCCGCCAATCTGCTGATGGAGGAATACCCGCTGTCGCGCAAATGTCTCAAAAGCGTGAAGGGGAACCGGTGGGAACTGGAGACGGAAATCTGCAATTATGAGGGCGTGGCAAGGTTCATTCTCGGCCTTTACGACGACATCGAGATCATAGAGAGCGACGAGCTCAAAGACTTCGTGAAGGCGAAGATCACGAAGATGAGCCAGCAGTGATGAGACAAAATAAGTCGCAGATTTCTCCTCTTGTCTGTTTGTCCGTTCATCAGTTATGACACTCCCTAACAGGAGAGTTTTCTTTCTTCTCATGATATAACCATCTGACAGCCATTGATTTTGGACTGTCAAGAAAGCCTTGTTTCAGGAAACGAGAAAATATTTTCGCTAACGCTGTGTTTTGACAGGCATTGTCCGGGGGTTGTTGTTTCTTTGCAGCGTAATAATCCCTTAAAACATAGGCTTATGAAATACAAAGGTTATCTGTTTGTTTTCGCGCTTGCGGCATCGTTTTTCGCCACAAGCTGCTCCATGTTCACCTATCCCACCTATTCCGTTTCCTTGTACAAAGTGGAAAGCCCCGAGGATGCGAAGAAACAGTTCGGGGAAACGAAGATTGTGAACTTCACCGACGAGAACGTGACGAAATACACCTACGAGGATGACTACATCCGTATCACGTGGTTTGTCGGCCGGACACAGTTCAAATTTGCCCTTGTAAACAAATCGCAGCACTCCATCAAGATACCATGGGACGATATGGCATACGTGGACGCAGCAGGCCACACGAGCAGGGTGATGCATTCGGGTGTCAAATACATAGACAGGAACAATTCGCAGCCAGCCTCAATCGTTCCAAAAGGCGCAAGCATGAGCGACATCCTTGTCCCTACGGACAACATATATTATGTTTCTGGCCAGTATGGCGGTTGGCAGGAACGGCCTCTGCTGCCCCGATACACGACGCAGGAGGAAATCAACAACAGCGGCATTGTGGGCATGACAATGAAGGTGATGTTCCCTATAATCATCGAGAACGTCACCAACGAATACCTCTTCGAGTTCAAGGTTGACAATGCCGTCATTGAAAAATGACAAAACCGGATTGCAGGTTTTCATCAAGATACACTAAACTGGAATGGCCGTTCTTTGAGCGGCCTTTCCTTTTGGATTCCCTCACTCATCCGAACAGGATTCTGTAAAGGTATCTGCGCTCTCTGTAGTCTATGCAATCCTCGACGAATACCACATATCCGTCGATGTCCTCCTTGACATACTTACGCAGTTTCGGCAACATTTTCTTGATCCTCCTGTCCGTGCTCTCCACAAGGTAGTGCTGCTCCGTTCTCTGCAAGACAAGGCCGTTGGCCGCCAGCAGTTGCCCAATCCTTTTCATATTGCTCCTGTAGCCCCTGCCCAGCACCGTCCTCCCGCCCTTCAGCACATCGGTGATCTCAGACGCGGAGGCGTGCGATTCGTTGTATCGCCGGGCATAGGCGACGGCATCCCTGTCGGTGAGGAACCGTCCTGTGATGACCGCGCCGTTCCGCAGCGGGAACACATATTCTTCCATTCTTTCACCTTTGTCAGAAGACCATCCTGCATCGTTATTCCGTTCCATCATTCCCTCCATTTCTCTGTTACTTGCCCGACGATTCCCTTATACGGTTTGCCGGAACTCTCCAACGGCAGGCGGACAGAGGCCGCAGGATTTACAAGGGGGTTGCGGCCAGCCATTCCTCCACGCGCTTCTTGTATGTGTCGGGCGTGTCGTCGCCAGTCTCTATCAGTACGTCCGCCATATCCACCAAGTGGTCGTAATAGATCTCCCTGACGGATTTCTTCACTTCGCCGCTGTCCTTGAGCAGATGGATTTCGTACAAGTCCTTGCCGTCGTCCAACGCTATCACCACATTGCCCTTGTGGACGAAGCCGTTGACGTTGAACTTCAGTGCCGGCTTGTCTTCATACTCTATGGCCACGAGTCTGTCCATGCCCCAGCTCATCGTCTTGTACGCCCCGATTCTGAGCAGCTTGAGTATCTCGTTGGCCACCTCAATCACATAGTCCTGTCTCATATTACAAGTCCTCCACTTTAAGTAACACGATGTCTGTAATGCCCCAGTAGCTGTGGTACAGTTCTCTTTTGGCTTCCTCCAGCGACTCTGCTGCCTCCCATACGTTCTGGTCGTCCACATTGCCGTTACTGTCCTTTTGATAAATCTTGAAGATGTACTTTTTCATTGCACTTGATTTTTGGGTTAATATAATTCTGATGGATTCCTTATTTGGCTTGTTAGGAGGCCTGTGGGGCGGCAATGCCGCCCCGCCTCGTTTTGGTTATTGGACAGACACGATGTTGAACTTCTTGAAGCATCTGAAGGCGTTCTTCTCGGTGTCCCAGTAAACCTGCACCGTGGGGTTCTGGCTTCTTCTGTCGCCCTTGATCCTGTCCTCGACGTTCATCAGCGTCCCCCAGGCCTCGCGGATGCTCCCGTCGATCTTCTGGTAGTAGAAACGCACGATTCTCATCCGCATCTGGGCTTTCAGCTTGAAGTTGGCCCACGCTTTGTGGAGGCATTCTGAGAAGCTCATCCCGGTCTGACGGAAGAAGTTCCAAGCGAGTGTCATAATGTTCTTTCTGTCTGTTGCATTCACTGTCTTTTTCATTTTCTCGAATTTTTAATGATGATGATTGTTGTTTGTTTATATGGTAAACTTACATTAAATATTTGATATACAATCAGTTGAAAATAAAAAAGTGCGATTTTATTATCTTGTTGTTGAGACTTTTATCAAAAAAGTGAATTTTTTTTTCGAGGCGGCTCTTGGGATGACTCTGATTTTCGGAGGATTTTCACTAGGTGTTGCAAAAGTCGCTGAAAGTCGTTTCCCACACCAAAAAGAATGCGTCCACAGGCCATTTCCTGCGGACGCAATTCCTTGTCCAGCTAATGGATTGCGGATCTTTCACAGCCTGCCCTCGTCGCTGAACGAGTACGTGCGTGCAGGATCCTCCGTTATGATTATGCTGTCAATGAGCTGTATGTCCAAAAGGTCGCCGATTTCCTTCAGGCGGTTTGTCATCCTGATGTCCTCCCTGCTCGGGCTGATGCTGCCCGACGGGTGGTTGTGTACGATGGCGAACGCAGATGCCGCCGTAAGCAGCGCGGCCTGCATTATCATCCTTACATCCACCTGCACGCTGTTCATCCCGCCCTCCGCAATCTTTACAGCTGCCAGCACAGCGTTGCTTTTGTTCAACATCACGGCATAGAACAGTTCCCGGAATCCGATGTTTTCCTGCATCTCCCCGAAGGACCTCACTATGTTCGCGACATCGAGCGAGCATAGCACCTTTTTCCTTTGTGATTGGTCCACCTTCGACTTGTACCGCAGCGACACCTCGCTCACCATGGGCAGTGTCTCTTCCACATACTCGTACTTCATGCTTTCCATACCTACAGCGAATTGATCCAGTCCACGGAAACCAGGTACTCGTCGCTTCCGTATATGAAAGTGTCGTCCTCGTCGTTGTGCTTGAACGAGTTTTCCCCGAAATCAGGATGGTCGAACAATTCCTCGCAATCGTACTTGTCAAGTATGACGTACTTTGTGAATTCCCCGTTCTGAATGCTTTTCTTGAGTTTCTCTATCTCTTCCATGTCATTGGGTTTTTAGATTTTTGATTTATAGTGCTAACTTACAATGAATAAATGAGATAGCAATTTTTTGGAATCGATTTTTTCAAATGTATTTCCTTGGTGTTGAAACTGTTATCAAAAAAAATGAGGGACCATGCTTGGTGACGCTTCGGAGTGCTTCCGTTTTTCGTCATCGATTACTGCGGGTTGCGCAAAAGACAATCAGTCTGTTATGTGGTGGGATTATCCACATTCTTACCGTATGAGGTTGCTATCCTATTCCTGTTACTCTCTTTTTCCATCGGATGTGCCATCATATCCAACGATTTCAAGGCAACAAAGTGTTCCATTGAACTCCGCAGGTTTATTGTCAAACTATGTCAATTATCCCGCTGTTCTTCAGGAACTCGCAGGCTGCGGCATCGACATCCACTCCATCATCCTTCTGGTCCTTGACCATTTTCATGTACCGGTGCTTGTCCTTCATGTACTCCCTGTACTGCGGGTTCTGCCTTTCCTCCTTTGCGTACAGGAAAGTGCTCCTTATGGTCGGGAACTGGTTGAAGATTCTCACCTCCTTGTTTTCACGCTGGTTTATCCGCACCACATCGCAGTGCATTCCTGCCTCGGCGACCCTGTTCCTCACCTCCCTGACGTACAGCCGCCAAGCCGCATTGCTCTCCACATTCACCCTCGAAGGTCCCATTCTGCGTATCTGCTCCACTATCAGCGGTACGGTGATGTCAGCATTGTCTTCGGTGTACAGGACATCCGCAACGTATACTGTCCTGTCTTTGACGTAATAGATGACAGAGCATGTTCTGTCCTTGCCCTCGTCGGCAGGATCGACCTGACAGAGAATGTAATCGGGAGATCCGGGCAGAGCATCATAATACCTTGTCTCCGTTTCCGGGAACAGCAATCCCTCTATGGGTGCGGGATTCTGCATGAACTGGGTGTCAAAGTTCCACTCGCCCATGTTCCTCCTCAATTCGTGCAGTTGCTCAACGGAATGCTTGCTCTCCCACAGGGCGACCTCGTTGCCGTCCTCGTCGTATGACAGCGCGGGCAGCGACAACACCCTCCACTGGCCGCCTTCCTCTATACGGCCTTCGTTGTCTATCAGGTAGCCGCAAAGGTCGTCCATATAGAGCCGTTGCATGATAATGATGATAGGGGTGGAGTAGCTGTTGCATCTTGTGCGTATGGTGTCCTGAAAACGCTGTTGCGAAGCGTATCTCGCGGCTTCGCTGAACACGTCCTGTGCCTTGTGCGGGTCATCGATGACTATCGCCCCGTAGAACTCGCTCCCGTCCTGTCCTTCCCTGTCAACCCTTCCAGCACCGTGGCCAAGTATCTGACCGTCGAACGGAGCGCAATACAGCTTCCCGAACGAGGATGTCTCCATCATGTTCTGCCGTGTGCGGACTATCCTTGTCCCGGGATACAGGCGGCGGTACTCGTCCGTCTGCATTATCTCAAGTATCTGTCTTGCGTTGGTGGAGATGAGCGTCTCCGATTTCGAGAGGTGGATGAACTCACAGGCGGGGTTTCTGGCGAAGCAGTAGGCGATGAAGTTGATGACCACCAGCAGCGACTTCCCGTAACGTGGCGGCATGTTGATGATGAGCCTTGGACAACGCCCGGCTATCACATCCTCCAACGCCTCGCAGATTCTCAAGTGGTGGCTGTTGACGATGAAGCCCGCATTCCTCGTTATGCGGAAGAAGTGCCGCGTGAAGTTCAGCAGGCTGCTGCTGCAGTACGCACGTATGACTCCCACGTCGTCATAGCCCGACAACGCCGATCCCCTTTCATTCGTTTTCAAGTTTCCGTAGCAGTTCGTTCAGTTCGTCATAAGTGAGTTCCTTCGGCGGTATGAGCGGTGCGCCGTTCGCGCCTGTGGTCTCGGTACGCTCCACATAGCCCCTGTGCTTGCCCTTGGTCTTCAGGAAGAAAATGATGGCAGTGGTGTCGCCCTGCGTGATCTTGGTCATCAGCTTCGTCTCCACATAGTCGATGTTGGACTCCTCGATCTCCTCCATCTGCATGGCGAACTTCGGGTCTGAATCCGCCCAGTTGTAAACGGTCTGCCTGCTGACCCCGCAGGCCTTGCAGGCGGCGCTCTTGTTGCAGCCCGTCCTGTCGTAAGCCTCGAGGAACGATTTCATCTTCCTGTTCATGATTCTGTACTCACTTTTTTATTGTGTCAAATTTGTCAAGTCTTCTTTCTCCTGAACGACCGCCGAAACGCTATTTGAACAGGTCCAGCATCCCGTCCTCCGATTCGACGGACGGAGAGGGCGTTTTCCTTTTGCCAAGCATCCGCTGCTCTTCAGCGGCCTTGATCCTCTCCACCGCATCCAGCCAGTTCCGGTCAGTCCATCTCTTCTCGCATTCCTTCTTGTAGAACTCCTCGTTCTCAAGCACATTGTGATTTTCCACCAGGCTTCCCTCGGTGAAGAAATCCCTGATGGTCTTGCCCTTGCGTTTTCCTCGCATCGTGTGGATGTCGAGGGCGTATTCGGGTATCTCGATCTTGTCGAAGTCAATGAAGTAGTGGGAGTCGAAATGGTAGTTCAACGCCCAGTCGGTGTGCCTGCTCTTGGGCGAATGCACAAGGTACAGTATCGCCTGTACGTATGGCAGCCGGTTCTGTTTCTTCTTGTCGTTCTTCGCCTCGCTGAGACGGCGGTACTGTTCGTAGAGGGCGTTCAGCACGACGGGAGCCAAAGGATTCGCAAGGCCGATGTCCTCCGTGCATATCACCGTCATCCTCTTCCATGCGTAAGGTATGAATCCGCTCTCGTACAGTTCCACACCCCAGTACATGGCTTTCATCTCGTTGCATCTGCGTATCTCCTTCTGGAATGCGCTCACGACCTCGAACATGTCGTAGCCGTTCTTTGTGAAAATCTTTTCCATTTCCTGTAGTTTTTGGTTTTGCGCTAATTTGCTTTTATCGTGCAAACTTACTGAAAATAAATGATTTACAGACGCTCGTGCAGTCGATTTTTATATTTTTTTTCAGAACAGCTTCTCTTCTTTCGGTTTGTACTCGGAGATGTCTATGTCGTAGCCGACGCTGTTTTTCGCCTCCTTGAGCGTGATCTTCGGGAAGTCCTTCCTCAGTTCAGCCACGGCTGCGAGCGCGTCAGCATACCTATCCCTTGACTGGCATCCGCCGCCGTTGGAGTACACGTCAACATTGATGCCCGCAAGTCCGTAGGTGAGGGTGTGGAATCCGTCCCGCCAGAAGTATAGCTGCGCCGCCGTGTCGGAGTAGTTGGGGATCTCCGCCCTGTAGTACTGAGGCGTTACCCTCGTGACATAGCAGCCCCACGCGCCCTGATTCTTGAGAATATACTCCTTTTCCATATTCTTGTAGTAGTAGAAGCCCCTCGCGCTCATAAAGCGCACGAGACCGAGCTTCTCATCCTCCTCGAACTTCATCGGTATCCTGTTCACAATGTCCTCGAACACCTCCGTCCTGTATTCGGTCTTCGCCCTTTTGTCGATAAAGCCGTTCACGTCGTCGTCGATGTGGAAGCACAGGTCGTAGCCGTGCTCCTGCGCGTAGAGGTGTGCCTGCTGCAAGGAATAGCCAACACCCATGTCGTTCTTTCCGAGCACTACGATCTTTTCCTTGCCGAGCGTCATCCTGTAGTGCCGTGCCTCCTGCGGCTCGCAGAAACACTTGAAGTCCACGTTCTCGGGAAGCCGGCACTGGAGCAGCCACTTTGTTGTCTTCAGCAGGTATGGCCGTTGTTTCGACGGCATCACTATGAGCATCTTTGTCATCTTCGTGTCCTCCTATCTGAAAATGTGAGACGGCATCTTCGCGTCAACGGCTGCGAATACGAGTGTTGACACATCGTTGGCATTGAGCTCGCGTACAAGGCAATATCGGGGGAATAGATCCACCACATCCTGCCGCTTGAGGTCGTGATGATGGAACTCGTTGAAATGGGTGCTCTTCTTTTCCGGAAACGAAACGATGAGAATTGAGGGGTTGCACCTTCCGACTGCGGCAGCATACACGTCCAAGTCGTCAATATGCTCTATGGTTTCAATGCTCACGAGGGTGTCGCAAGGGATGTCCAGATCACCGATGGCGCAGGGCATGAAGGTGGTTTTTCCTGTCGTGAACTCCTTTCTCGCGTGGTCTATGGCATCCTGTGAGATGTCAATGCCCACAATCCTTTTTATGTCAGGGTTGTCGGACAGAAGGTAGCTTCCGTAACCTACGCCGCAGGCGGCATCCACCACCGTCCCGTAGCAGTACCGCTTTATGCTCTGGTATCTCTTGATGTGGTCGGACAGGCGTATCGCGTCCTGTGCACACAACAATTCCTCCTTTGTGGGGTATATCCTTTCCTTTGTTAGATGTTTCATAAGACTCCTTTCTCTAAAACGGGAATTTCAGTGTCCGCTCGCCGAAGTTCACGGACTTCTTGGTTTTGGTGAATCCTTTGAGCGCGACCACCTCTCCGAACTTCTTGCGCAGGTAAAGCGTGTTGGCCAGCATACTGTTCCGCGTGCGGTAGCCGTTGCAGCCGCCGACGGCGGTGAAGTTGCCGTCCGTGATGAAGCTGTACCTGTTGTCAATGAGACAGTACCTGTGCTTGAACACCGTCAGGCAGGATATGTAGTGATCCTCGCCCTCGTTCATGGAAAGGTCATAGCTCAAACCATGGCCCTTGAGGAATCCGCAGAAACTGGCATTCATATAGCCGGTGTGTACTATGGGGGCGAAAGCGTTGTATTCGAGCGGGTTCCTTATCTTGGAGAATGAGAACACTTTCGCTCCCTCAAGCCGCGCTATCCCTGTGGTCGTCTCTATGATGTCGTGGATTGTCTCCGGGTCGGTGACGGAAATCTCCTGGTCTCCGAACACAAAGTTGCGCCTCACGGAGGTCACGTCATCGTCTATCATGAACACGTCCTCATCAGCGTATTGCTCCAGAATCCATTGACGTGTCGGCGTGATGCCCTTTATGCGTTCAGGGGTGGCCAGAACTTCCGTGTCGGGATAGTTCTTCCTGTAGTCGTCGGCTTCGTCGTAGGGCACAACGAGCGATAGGGTGGGAATGAGTTTGAGCGTCCTCACGTTGTCAGCCCTGCCCTTGGACGGGCACACTATCTTAATCGTTGTCGGTGTCATCTCCCATGGCCTCCTCCCATATTTGTTGGAACTCCTGCACTGTCATCACGTGCGCCTCACCGACCTTGCTGTTCTTGTAGTCCTGCTTCGGTTTGAGGTTCAGCACGTTCCGCATCCAGTTGAAGTCCAGTTCATTGTTGCAGAATATCATCACGGTGTCGTACCGCTCGTTGAACTGCGCGACTATAGGCATCTCGCAGTTGTCGTTGTTCACGGCGTTGAACTTCTTCTCGAACTCGCTCTCTATCCTGCCGATTTCCTTTTCAGAGAAACCCACGTCGAAGAGGAACTGCTTGTCGAAGTAGGTGCGCAGCATGTCGATGTCGAACTCCGCCTGGTTCTTGTTGAGGCGCAGGTTGAGTTCCTTTTCGTCCGTCTCATTGAGGTTGACTTCGTAGCAGGGGACGGTCTCGATGCCCATGCCTTTGGCTATTTTGAGCCGCTGGTTGCCGCCGATGACAATGTCCTTCCTGTCTGGGTTGATATTGACGACGATGGGCTGCACGAAACCGAAGCGTTCTATGGACTTGCGGATGTCCTCCTTCTGCTTTGCCGTGATTTTCCGGGGATTGTAGTCGGGCTCCACAAGCTCGTCCACGTTCCTGTAAGTGATTTCAAACTTGTTTTTCGTGTCTTCCATTTGCTATTGCAGTTTTGACTGCAAAAGTAGCAGTTAGGGGGACACGTCATTGCGTGCGGGAATGATTGGTATGGACTGAAATGCCGCTGCTTCCGGACTGAACAAAAAAAGAGCCGTCACAATGGACGACCCTTCTCGAAATCTACGTCTTTTCTGTTAAAGAGCCAAGTCGGAACCTGCCTTGAACTTGACGACTTTCTTGGCGGCAATCTTGACCGGTTTGCCTGTCTGCGGGTTGCGGCCTGTTCT
>ERZ842401.3621-NODE-3621-length-18949-cov-5.067799_pt1 | contig 18949 bp, 15 predicted proteins | sample MGYA00521270_ERZ842401 | MGnify/ENA primary metagenome ERZ842401 (study PRJEB31892, sample SAMEA3878208) | bioreactor metagenome | biome: Moose rumen | place: Sweden | collected 2011-10 | study: EMG produced TPA metagenomics assembly of the PRJEB12797 data set... | reverse complement strand
GGGCTCGCTCCACCATACCGTGTCTTTCTCCGTCTGCAGGTCATCGGCAGCGACGACCAACTGGCCAAACTCAGTGCATCGCTCGAGAGCGAAGTGCTTGGCGACGACGCAGAACTGGAGAAGCGCGAAATGAAACTCCATCAGCTTATCATCGGCACCGACAGCCCCTTCATCGGCAAGACGCTGCAGGAGAGCGACATACGCCGCAAGTATGGCATCATGGTCGTAGGCCTCGAGGAAGGCAAGGAGAACCTCTCTCCCTTCAAGCCCGACCGCCAGTTCCAGGAGGGCGACATCATCTGGATTGTAGGCGAGCACGACTCGCTCAATACCCTGCTCAGCCAGAAGAAGTAGTTCCCCAGTGCTGCAATTCGATATTCGTTTCGCTACAATTCAATACAAATTCCACTCTAATTCAATACAAACTTCGCTCTGATTCAATACAAACCAGAGCGAGGTTTGACGCAGATCAGAGCAGAGTTTGTATTGAATTAGAGCAGAAAGTGACGCAAACCTGGGCAGGAAGTGATGCACCTTCAAAAACACCTAACAACCTAACACCACATGCCGAAAAGTCCCTTCAGCACTGGCTTTGCGGCATGTTACCTGTTGGTGCAACACCTAACATACACCTACTATAGAGGTAACACGACGGGATCACCGACTTTATACATATTTTAACACGATTCTCGCCCTGAAGATTCGCAGAACGGGAATCTTTTTTGTACCTTTGCATCTGAAAACGGAGCCACTGTGACTCCACGAGAAACACACCTTATTTTTTATAACAACATGCTAAACACACAAGCTAACCAACCCAAAGAAGCCTTTGTCGCTTCCACCTCAGGAGCACTTCTGGTAGAGCTGTTCCTGCAAGAGAATTACCTGTTCCGCCGCAACGCGCTCAACGGAAAGGTAGAGTTTGCAACCCGTCAGCCCGAGAAGTCAGCACTCGTTTGGCGTCCACTGACGCAAGAGGCACTGAACAGCATCGTAATACGTGCCAAGCGCGAGAACATCTGCGAGGGGGCCAACCCCAAGACCGACATTGTTGAGCTGGTCAACTCCGAAGAGGTGCCCGCCTACAATCCCATCAGCGACTATCTGGACAGCCTGCCCCAATGGGACGGCAGGAACCATGTGGCCGCCCTCTTCAGCAGGCTGCCGGGCATAGGCTCTGAACAGCTGTCCTTCCTGTCCGTCTGGCTGCGCTCGACCGTGGCCCACTGGCTGCAGATGGACACCCTGCACGGCAACGAGTGCGTACCCACGCTCATCGGTCCGCAAGGGTGCGGCAAGACCACTTTCATTGCTCGCATGCTGCCCCCACAGCTGCGCCAGTACTATCTGGACCACCTGAACCTCTCGAACAAGTTCGACAAGGAGATGGCCCTCACCAACAACCTGCTGGTGAACCTCGACGAGCTCGATGCCATACGGCCCTCGCTGCATGCCGCCTTGAAACAGACACTCTCGAAGAACAAGGTGAATGGCCGCCCCATCTATGGTTCCGCCCAAGACGACCGTCCGCGCTATGCCTCGTTTGTGGCCACCACCAACAACCCCCATCCGCTCACCGATGCCACCGGCTCGCGCCGCTACATCTGTCTGACCATCCCACAGGGGCAGTTCATCGACAACACTGGCGACATCGACTACGACCAACTCTATGCCCAGGTGCTCTACGAGCTGCGACAGCTGAAGGCTCCCTACTGGTTCAACAATGTAGAGGTGGAGCGCATCCAGCAGCTCAACCTAGGCTATATGGAGCAGAAAGACATTGCCGAGATGGCCCGTCTCTGCTTCCGCAAGCCTCATGATGGCGAGCACGTCAAAGCCTTGAGCACCAGTCAGTTGCTCACTGCCATCCAGAGCGAGTACCCCATGCTAAAATCCACCCACAGTGCAAAGGTGCAGTTGGGGCTGGCCATGAAAGAGCAGGGCTACGAGCAGGTGCTGCACAGCAACGTGTCGTGCTACAGGGCTGTGCCTCTCAGCGCTGCATAAAGCAATGGAACGGGGATATGGCATGTTAGGTGTTCGTTAGGTGTGCTAGCATCACCTACCATACCGTTTCCCCTTTGCACAAAGGCGTTTCCAAAAACAATGTTAGGATGTTAGGTGATTTCCGGGCTGAACCATTATTATTGAATCATCCAGACTTTTAGCCTAAAACTATGCCCGACAAACGAATCGTGAAGGGAAAGAATAAAAAAGTTACTTATTTATTTGGAGGTATTGAAAATAATTCCTACATTTGCGACATAGAAACAACAAAAGAAAGAAAATATGCCAGAAATATTTAGATTCTACGGATTCTCGTTTTTCTTTTATAGCAAAGAACATGAGCCGCTACACATACATGTAGAAGGCAATGGCGGTATGGCCAAGTTTATATGGAATGGAGCCGAGTTCGAACTATTTGAGAAACAAGGAATCAAAGCGAATGACTATAAAAAGATAAAGAAGATGATTGACGAGAATGCCGACATTATCGTCAAGCGTTGGAAAGAATATTTTGAAAAATAAGGAGGAGTGTGTATGAAGATTAAGGAGATTTGGTTTGATGCCGATTACATTTACGGCAGAGACGAAGAAGGAAAGGAGTATAAGCAGTCGCTATTGTGGTATCCCGGGCTGCGGCAGGCTAATGACGAAGAACGTGGTAATTTTACGTTTGGCTTCGATGGTATCCATTGGCGTAATCTGGATGAGGATATCAGTTTTGAGAGTTTTGGATATGAGGATGCAGAACCGAGTGGCTTACAGCGTTTCTTCCTCACTCACAAGGAAATCAATGTGGCTGAGTTTGCCCGTCGGATGGGCATGAATCCCACGCTGCTCCGAAACTATATCAATGGGTTCAAAAAACCTTCAAAAGAGCGCGAACAGGAAATTCTTGACCATATCCACAAATTAGGGGAAGAGCTAGCTGCGGCATAAATGCCCCACCGTATCTGGCAGCATCTGGCAGCACGAATGCGACGGCTGGTACATTTATTCCGAATCACTAGGGACAGGAGCCTTGATACGCTGGAGTCGATAGCATCTATATATTACACCTTGAAGCGGATGTAGGCTCGGTCATCAAAGCTGTTGAAGTCGGGGTGGAAAGCTTTGGTGGCTTGGAAGGTCCCAATGTTGAGTGGGTCTTCACGGCGTTGCTGTTGCAATCGCTGTTCACTCTCGGCCAGTGTTGGCAACAGGAAAGGATAGCCGTCGGAGGCCAGCACGATTTCCCAAGGCTGGAAGTCGAGGGTGATAATACGTACATGCTGACGAGGAATATGGAACCCGTCAATGACCGAATAGCCAATGTTTTGCTGCTTCATAGTTTCCAACATGCGCGGAATTATCAGCGGACGGGCAGTATCTGTGCAAAGCAGTTCGTCCTGAGTCTTTCCTGCTGCCAACTGTCGTTTCACCTCTTCGGCTCGCATGGCAGCCAATTCGGCTTCGTAGGGCTTGGGGTTGTCATAGTATTCGCCACCTATCAGACATTGACAGTCGCCCACCATCCAAACTTCGCGACACAAACGACTGTAGACAACGGCAGAGCAGGTGAGACGGTCTTCGGGATGATCCGCCAATCGCTGCAGCATTGACTTCTTATATTGCTTACGCACATAGGCTGTCACCCCCGTAAGAAATTTCTCGCAGGTGATGTTGGCTGGCATCTTCTCGATGTAACGAGCCACCAACTTCATGGCCTGCCGACCGTTTGAGCGCCACAGGGAATGGCGATAGTCTGATTTCGACGTGCTGCCATCAATAACGGCGACGAAATCAGGAGTGACAACAAGACCGTCCTCGCTTTTCTTTGCGGGGTTCTTCGGAATGAGATTCTGCTCGATTATTTCCATGGAGGATCTTTCTGGGAATCAAAGCAGTAGTTAAAGTGGAGAGGCTGTCAGAATGACGGCGACACCACGGGCGGCCTGGGCACCATAGACAAGGGCCGACTCGATGTCGGCAGTTTTACTGGGCCCACTGATGAAAGTGCCGAACTTGTACTGCTGGAAATAGTCGGTGGAGGTGGCGATGCGGTCGTAGGCCTCGTGCATATTGCTGACAATGGCATCGCGACGAAGCACGATGACCAGTTGCTGTGAAGCGAAGCAGATGGCCTTCTCCTTCATCTGCTGAGGAATCCATATACAGGCATTCTCAGCCACACCGATAGCTCCTTCGACCACGCCGACATCGACTTTCATCAACTCCTGAGCCTCGCCGACAGTGTCGGGATTCAACTGTGCCGTCACTCCAGGCAGGTTGCTGGCGATGACCTTCGCATCGGGATAGGCCTGACGGATAGCATCATCGAGGGTCTGTCCTGCCTTCAGTTCAATGAGCCGTGCACCAGCCGTTGTAGTCGTTTTCTGTTTGAACTCCGCCACAGGGTCAGCGAAGGTGATGGGCTTCAGCCCACTGAGGTTGGGCATATCGTAAGTCTCGCGCGTATTCTTCCTCAGCCGAGACAGTATTTCTTCTTTTGAACTCATAGCTTTTTCTCCTTCCATAGTTGGTGGAACGACTTCTTGGGGAATGTCATCATCTTGTGACCGTAGGCCCAAGGATTTAGTTTCAAGTTGATGAGCGGTGCCGGCACCCAGTTTATCATCGGAGCCAGTCGCAATGCGCCTTTATAGACAGCCGGACGATTGAAGAGGAAGCTCATGCCCTGTGACATCACCTTCTTCATGGGGTCGGCATGGCCAAGCGACTCTAGTTGCTGTCGCCAGCGATAGACCTGCGACGAGAGGTCGACCTTGACGGGACACACATTGTCGCACGAGCAGCAGAGCGAACAGGCAGACACGTTGTCGTAGTACTTCTGCGGATTGCGCAGCATGCCCAGATTGATGCCGATGGGGCCTGGAATAAAGTATGTATAGCTATAGCCAGCCGACCGACGGTAGACGGGGCAGGTATTCATGCAGGCACCACAGCGCATGCACTTCAGCGTCTGCCAGTGCTCAGGGTTGCCGAGAATGCTGCTGCGCCCATTGTCGACGAGCACGATGTGCATCTCTCCGCCAGGGCGCGGACCGCGGAAATGGCTGGTGTAGACGGTAGTCTCCTGACCAGTACCACAACGGGCCAGCAGTCGCTGGAACACGCTCATCGCCTTGTAGTTGGGAATGAGCTTCTCGATGCCCATCGAGATGATATGCAGTTTGGGAATGGAGGTCGACATGTCAGCATTGCCCTCGTTGGTGCAGACCACCACATCGCCCGTTTCGGCAATGCCGAAGTTGGCTCCGGTCATGCCACATTGCGCCTCGGCAAACTGCTGGCGCAAGTGCATGCGGGCGACGAACGTGAGGAAAGTAGGGTCGTTAGGGTCGTGGTTCGCCGGAGCACTCGGCCCTTGGGACGCTTCACTTTGCGAAGAACCAGTAGGAATAGCGGCGTAGTGCTGGGCTATCTCGTCGAAGTCGGGTATCAGTTTGCGGAAGGTGTCGCCTATTTCCTCGCGGTGAACATGGAGGGCTGGCATCACGATATGGCTGGGGGCCAGCTTCATCATCTGCAGGATGCGCTCACCCAAGTCGGTCTCAACGACTTCAATGCCCTGTCGGTCCAAGTTCTCGTTCAGATGGCACTCTTCGGTGAGCATGCTCTTGCTCTTCACCACTTTCTTCACACCGTGTTGCGACAGGATTTCGAAAACGATGCGATTATACTCGTCGGCATCCTGCGCCCAGTGGACGTGAACGCCGTTCTTCGCGGCGTTCTTCTCAAACAGCTCCAAATAGTCGGCCAAATGGGTGGCCGTATGCTTCTTAATCTGACTGGCAGCCTCGCGCAGGTCTTCCCATTCGGGTAACGACTGTGCCATGCGGTCGCGCTTCTGACGAACGCCGAAGAAGGTCTGGTCGTGACGGCTCACCACAGCATCGTTCTGCAGATAGGCTTCGGCAGCCTTTGAATGTTTTGTACTCAACTTTATAAAGGTAAAAAGTAAAATGGTAAAAGAACTACAGGCCAGCGGAGAGGATTTCGGCCACATGAATGAACTTGATATCAAGGCCCTGTTTCTGAGCCACTCCCTGCATGTGCATCAGGCACGACGAGTCGGGACCGGTGACGTATTCGGCTCCCGTTGCGATATGCCGGCGTACCTTCTCCAACCCCATACGGGCCGAAACGGCTTGCTCCTCGACTGCAAACATGCCGCCAAAGCCGCAGCACTCGTCGGGGCGCTCGGGCTCTACCACCTCGATGCCATCGACCAGTCGCAGCAGGTCGATGATCTTATTGAACCTCGGCACGTTACGCTCTGATGGCGACGACAGGCCCAGCTCGCGCACACCGTGACAAGAATTGTGAACGCTCACCTTATGGGGGAAACGGGCCGGCAACGACTTCACCTTCAACACGTCATGCAGGAACTCCACCAAGTCGACAGTTTTCTCTGCAGCCTGACAATAATGGGCCTCATGAGTCCTATTGGCCCCATAAGACTCATAGGCCTCACCTAACAACCTAGGATGAAAGAAGCGCACGTAGGCCGCACAGCTGGCCGACGGAGCCACCACATAGTCGTAGCCGCGGAAAAGCTCGTCGAACTTCTTGGCCAGCGGTTGGGCCATACGCTCAAAACCGGCATTGCCCATAGGCTGTCCGCAACAGGTCTGCCGCTCAGGGTAGTCAACATCAAGCCCTAAACTTTTCAACAATCTGTATGTCGACACGCCCACCTCAGGGTAGAGCGCGTCGACATAACAGGGAACAAATAATCCGATTTTCATTGATTACATGTCTTCGTAAGTATCCAGATAGGTGACATGGGTCACGAGGTATTCCTCAACACCATGCTTACCGTCGGCACCGCCAATGCCACTCTTCTTCACACCGGCATGGAAGCCCTGGATGGCCTCGAAGTGTTCGCGGTTGATATAGGTCTCGCCGAACTCCAGTTCGCGGCAAGCCTTGGTGGCGATATTCAGATCCTTAGTGAAGATGCTCGATGCCAGGCCATACTCGCAGTCGTTAGCCCACCCGATGACCTGATCAATGGTGTCGAACTCTACCAACGGAATCACAGGGCCGAAGGTCTCTTCATGGATGATGTCCATGTCCTGACGGCAGTCGTCGAGCACGGTAGCGGCATAGAAATAGCCTTTCTCCCCTACCCGTTTGCCGCCACAAAGCAGTTTGGCACCCTGCTTGATGGCACGTTCCACCTTCTCGGTGACGCTCTCCAGTGCGCGCTGCTCTACCAACGGACCCATATCGACGGTTGCGTCGGCACAAGGATCGCCCACCTTCACCTTCGACATCTTATCAACCAGAATCTTCGTGAACTCAGCCTTCACCTCCTTCTGAACATAGACGCGCTCAGCATTGTTACATATCTGGCCGTTATTACCAATACGACTGTCGACTATCCACTGGGCAGCACGCTCCAGGTCGGCATCCTTGCAGACGATAGCCGGAGCCTTTCCACCCAATTCGAGCGACACCTTCGTGATGTTCTTCGAAGCTGCGGCCATGATGCTCTCACCAGCAGAGACAGACCCCGTCACGCTGACAATGTCAATCTTCGGCGAGCCAGCCATCTCGTTGCCAATGACAGAGCCCTTACCTGTCACGATGTTGATGACACCTGCAGGCAGACCAATCTCGTCGACCACCTTGGCAAATTCGGTACAGTTCTCGGGTGTGAGCTGCGACGGCTTGATAACAATCGTACAGCCTGCTATCAAAGCTGCACCGGCCTTACGGGCAATCAGGAAGAACGGGAAGTTCCAAGGCAGAATGCCTGCAACGACACCAATAGGCTTCTTGGTCAACAAAATGGTCTCGTTAGGACGATCGGAAGGAATAATCTCGCCCTCGATATGACGAGCAAACGATGCCATATACTCAAAGTAGCTGATGGTAGCTCCCACCTCAATAGAAGCCCAATTGCGAGTCTTACCCTGCTCGCGCATAATGATCTCCGTAAACTCATCCTGACGCTTACGAATACCTTCTGCCATCTTCAGCAGATACTGGGCACGCTCAATAGCAGGGGTCTTGGCCCACGCTTTCTGAGCTGCACGAGCAGCATCAAGTGCTTCGTTCACGTCCTCAATGGTGCCTTCCGGCTGTCGGGAGATAACCTCCTCGGTTGAAGGGTTCAGCACGTCAATCCATTTTCCACTACGGCTCTCACAGAAACGGCCGTTGATGTACATTTTCAGGTCTTTCATAAGCTTAATAATTTGTTATAGGACTAGTTTGTATCAATTCGAAAGCAAATATAAGAAAAAAGAACGATACTGCAAGTATAAGTATCGTTCTTTTTAATTATTTAACAGCCGTAACGGCTTTTTGCCTGTCAGAGTTACAAATTCTTTTGTGCTTCACGTAAACGAATCCGAGTGAGCACTTGCTTGGTATTATAGGTGAAGTCGCCTGACAGAATCCATGCATAATAACCCGAATCGAAGCGCAGCACCTCAGCCACGGTCTTCCCCTTGTGTTTGCCAAAGTTGAAGTATTCCACCATCTGCGGCTTGCCATCCTTACCGAGAATCACATTTCCCTGCTTGTCTCTGGCCTCACCCCAGACTATACGTCCGGCAAAGTCCACATTATTATTGGTCTTGGAGAAGTCGGCCAAGAAATCCATATCGTTCTGCAATACGCGCCCATCAGGATTCTCGCCCAGTTCACGCTGTTTCTCTTCGGTATAATGGTCCAGTTCGCCCATCAGCACTCGATAGGTAGCTTCGGTGTCTTGATCAGCACGGTGAGCCTCGAAGTCTTCCTCCATCTTGCGACCACAGTAGAACTTATAGGCAGCAGCCAGATTGCGGCGCTCCAACTTATGGAAGATGGTCTGTGCATCTATCAGGCGACACTTGGAGAAATCGAAGTCGATACCAGCACGCAGAAATTCCTCAGCCAACAGGGGCACATCGAAATGGTTGCTGTTGAAGCCCGCAAAGTCGCATCCCTCAAAGCTATTGCTCAACGTCTTTGCCAGCTGTTTGAACGTAGGCTGGTCTTTCACATCGTTATCCGATATACCTGTCAGTTCAGTAATCGCCGGCAGGATGTGCTGTTCAGGATTAATCAGATAGTTCTTCCGTTCCTCACGCCCATCGGGAAACACCTTAATATAAGAAAACTGGATGACCCTGTCTTTCACAAGGTCGAGTCCAGTTGTCTCTAAATCGAAAATGACGAGTGGTTTCTTTAAATTCAGTTTCACTTCGTATCAGTAATTAGTCATTTAGCAACATGGGCATCATCAGCATCAGTACATCCTGATTCTCAGGCTGTTCTGAAGGCAATACCAGACCGGCACGGCTGGGATCGGCCAACTGAATGACAACTTGCTCACAGTCAAAATTATTCAGAATCTCAATGAACGACGATCCCTTGAAGCCAATACTCATAGGCATACCGTTATAGTCGCACACCATGCGCTCGGTAGCTGTCTTTGAGAAGTCGTAGTCCTCAGCATCAAGTTGCAGCGTTCCGTTCTCCACATGGAAGCGAATCAGATTGCTTGAATCGTTGGAGAAAGGCTGTACACGGCGCAAAGCTGAAAGCAGAGCCATACGGTCGACGGTCAGCTGGTTGGGGTTGCTCTGGGGAATCACTGAGTTATAGTTCGGATAGCGGCCTTCAATCAGACGGCAGATAATCTGGCCATCCTCGAAGTTGATATCGGCATTGCGCTCGTCGAAACGAATCACCACATCGCCACCGTTTTTGCCCAGCACACTCTTCAGCAGAGTGGCAGGCTTCTTCGGCAGAATGAAAGCAGCAGGCTGTTCGCTCTTCACCGAGAAAATCTTGTTGCGCACCAGTTTATGACCATCACTGGCAACAACAGCGAGACAATCGGGAGTCAAGTCGAAATAGAGGCCGTTCATCACGGGGCGCAACTCGTCCTGAGCTGTTGCAAAAAGAGAACGGTTGATATTCTCGCCCAACAACTGGGTGCTGATTGTAATAGTAGTTGCTCCCTCGGGCACTTCCTGGGCAACAGGGAACTCGTCGGCATTCTCAACGGGCAGAGAGAACATACCGTTCTGATAGGTGATACGAGCGATGTTCTCACCTTGGTTGACATCGAATGTGATGGGCTGCTCAGAAATGCCTTTTACAGCCTCGAGCAGATCATGGTTTCCCACACAGAAACGGCCATTGCCGTCATTCTCGGTCAATTCAATAGATGTCTTCATCATCACTTCGCTGTCAGAAGCTGTCAGATTCAGTCGACCGTCAACGATCTCAAAAAGAAAATCACCAAGGATAGGCAATGAGTTCTTGCTGTTGATAACACGGGAAAGAGCAACGAGACGATTGCCAAGAGCTGTACTTGAAACTGTAAATCTCATAGATATGTTTACTTATTATTGATGTATATTCCTATTTGGTGCACAAAAATACGAAAATAATGTGTGATTAACAAAATTATAGCGAAAATTTTTCGTCTTTTCAAACTATTTTAGTAATTTCGCAATCGATTTTGACAAAAACAATTAAATATAAAATCAATAAAGTATATGGATTTAACAGGAAAAGTTATTGCCATCATGGAGGCCAGAGGTGGTGTTTCAGCCCGCACAGGCAACCCCTGGATGACACAGGAGTATGTAATTGAAATACCCGGACAATATCCTCGCAAGATGCTGTTCAACATCTTTGGTGAGGATCGTATCAAACAATTCAACATTCAGCCGGGCGAAGAGATTACCGTGCAGTTTGACATTGACGCTCGTGAGTACAATGGACGCTGGTTCAACGATATTCGTGCCTACAACATTATTCGCGGTCAGGCAGCCCAAAGCGTTCCTGCTGCCACACCGTTTACTCCCCAACAATCAGCTCAAGCAGACCCTCTGGGTGCCAACGCTCCCTTCCCGCCTGCGCAAGAGCCTGCAGGTGATGGAACTGCCGATGACCTGCCCTTCTAAACAAAGAGTGAACAACAAAAAAAGGAAGTCGTTAATGACTTCCTTTTTTCGTTGCGGAGAGTGAGGGATTCAAACCCCCGATACCCGAAAGGGGTATACCGGATTTCGAGTCCAGCGCGATCGATCACTCTGCCAACTCTCCGATTGAGCAAGCGCAGAATCATATCGAATGCGTTTTGCGGCTGCAAAGGTAACACATTTTTCCGAACGCGCAAAACTTTTCCCATACTTTTTTAATTATTTTCTTCAAACACGGCCATGCGCTCCTCCAACTGCTGATACTGATGATCCTCAATGAAAGAGGTACAGACACGCAGTCCTTCTTGATGAGAGCCCGTAGTGATAAGACAGATGGCCGACACGCCATAATACATCAGTTCCTTGGCTAACTGACCGCTCGTCATATCCTTATATCCGATGGTGAAATAGAAGCCATCAGCGATGGGCTCATCAAGATCCTTGTCGTAGACAACATGGAAACCGTGACGCAGGAAGATTTCTTTCAGTTTATGGGCTCGCTCACCATACACTTTGATGTCGTCACGGAAGTTGTAGACACCGTCGCAAGCAGCCTTCAACAAGGCGGCCAAGGCGTATTGGGCACTGTGGCTGGTGCCTGACGAAAGGGCATAGAGCATGCGTGTTGAGAATACCAATCCAAAGGGCAGGCCCTCATAACGAGCTGAAAGAGCATCGTAATGGCGATGGAAGAGACGGTCGCTAATGCACACCACACCGATGCGCTCACCTGCATAGCTGAATGCTTTCGAACCACTGATGAGCAACATATAATTATCGGTATAGCGAGCCACCGTGGCCTGATAAGGCGGCTGAAAAGGCTGTGACAAATCTTTGCGGAAGTCCATGGCGAAATAGGCCAAGTCCTCCATCACCACCACATCATAGTGAGTGGCCAGCGTTCCAATGGTCTTCAACTCCTCTTCGTTCAGACAAATCCATGCCGGATTATTCGGATTAGAATAAACTATGGCACAGATATTACCTTTACTGAGATAGGACTCAAGTTTCGGACCGAGTTTCTCACCACGGTAGTCGTAGACATCGAAAGTCTCGAAGTTCACACCCATCACCTTCAGTTGCATCTTTTGAACGGGGAAACCTGGGTCGATGAACAGCACGGTATTTTTCTTCGGGTCGCTTTGCGAACAGGTAAGGAATGAGGCAAATGTGCCCTGCATGCTACCACAGACGGGCACACAGCACTCTGCTGGAATATCTACATTGATAAAGGCCTTCACAAAACGTGAAGCCTGCCGCTTCAGCTCTGGATAGCCTTGAATGTCGGGATAGGAATGAGCAATACCATCTTGCAAGGCCTTGACCTGAGCATCAACACCAATCTGGGCAGCAGGCAGTCCTGGGATGCCCATCTCCATCTTGATATACTCCACTCCACTCTCTTTCTCGGCCATAGCAGCCACCTGTTTCACTTCACGGATGGTGGCCTTGGCAAAATCTGCAATGCCAAGCTGAGCAATCAGCCCGTCAACAATCTCTTTTTTTATGGGAGTCGGCTTCATTTTGCTATTGGAAATAGTTGTTTAACAGAAAAACAATTACTGGGCCTCACGACCGATGGCCAATGCCTTGATATTAGCCTCAACCACAGCCTCGCCCTTACGACTGAACACACGACGAATGGCATCTTCAAGTTTTTCGTAGTCGATGCCAAGGGCTTTCTGTGCAGCACCCAAGAGAATCATGTTGGCCGAACGGGGAACACCGGCATCCTTGGCCAACTGCTCAATCGGCAAATAGATGACATGGGGCAGTTTAGTGAGCAGGTCGTTCTTGATGACTTCCTCGTCGGGATAGTTGGGGATATTGACAAAGGGAGTGCTCGACGTGATGACCCATCCGTCCTTGTTCAGCCAAGGCAGATAGCGCAAAGCCTCCATGGGCTCCATGCTAATGATAACGTTGGCCCCACCTTTGGGAATGAGGTCGCTGGCAATGGGTTCCGAGGAGATGCGCAAGTTCGACTGCACATCGCCGCCTCGCTGACTCATGCCGTGCACCTCTGCCTGCTTAATATATAGGTTCTCGTTCATGGCGGCCTCGCCGATAATGGTTGCAATAGAGAGGATGCCTTGTCCTCCTACGCCACAAAGTATGATGTCTGTTTTCATTTTGCTTTCTTCTGTTTAAGGTGACGTTGTAATGTTTGCATGCACTCACGGCGCGGAATAATGACACTGGTGCCCTTATAATTGATCTCATCACGGATAATCTGTGTTATCTCAGGCATATTCTTGGGCAGAGGAACCACCACCTTGAGGTGTTCGTCGCTAAGACCGAGGCCACGGCAGATTGCCTCGAACTTATTCGTGCCGGCAGAATCCTGTCCACCTGTCATGCCTGTAGTGAGATTGTCACTGATAATAACGGTGATATTGGCATTCTCGTTGATTGCATCAAGCAGGCCCGTCATGCCACTATGCGTAAATGTCGAGTCGCCTATGATGGCAACGGCAGGCCACTGTCCGGCATCGGCAGCCCCCTTGGCCATCGTGATAGAGGCTCCCATGTCCACACACGAGTGGATGGCACGGAAAGGCGGCAGGAAACCTAGTGTATAGCAGCCGATATCACCGAACACACGGGCATTTTCATACTCTCGCAACACTTCGTTCAGAGCAGCATAGACATCACGGTGTCCACAGCCCTGACAGAGTGCGGGCGGACGCGGCACCACGTCTTCACACGGAGCAAAGCACTCGTCAGAGGGCATGCCCAGTGCCTGCTTCACCAGATCGGGAGTAAGCTCGCCTGTACGAGGCAGTGTGCCGTCGAGTTTGCCCAACACATTAGGCTGTTCAGCAATACCGCGCACCATATCCTCAATGAAAGGCTGTCCCTCCTCAACGATAAGCACACGCTCATTCTCTTCCAACAGTCGGCGCACCAGTTTTTTGGGCAGGGGATATTGTGAAATCTTCAAAAGCGGATAGGGACACCCTGAGGGGAAGCACTCCATGACATAGTTATAGCCTATGCCACTGGCCAGAATGCCTAGCGAATGGTCGGTTCCCTCCTTATATATATTATAAGGTGAGGAGGCGGCATCAGCTTCAAGCTGAGCCTGCTGGGCTGTCACCACATTATTGCGCTTGCGGGCATTGGCAGGCAGCAGCACCCAGTTAGCCGCCACTGCATCATAGTTGAGTGCGTTCTGTTCACGGGGCTCATCGGCCACCGTCACTACAGCACGCGAATGAGCCATACGGGTGGTGACACGCATCAGAACGGGCAACTTCTGCTGTTCTGAATAGGCAAAGGCAACAGCCATCATGTCGTAGGCCTCCTGCTGATTAGAGGGTTCGAACGTAGGAATCAGCGCAAACTTACCATAGAAGCGCGAGTCCTGCTCGTCCTGCGAAGAGTGCATCGAGGGATCGTCGGCCACCAACACGACAACTCCGCCGTTCACGCCCGTCATGCCACTGTTCACAAAGGGGTCGGCACAGACATTCAGGCCCACGTGCTTCATGCACACCAGTGCTCGCTTGCCCATGAACGACATGCCCAGTGCTGCCTCCATGGCCGTTTTCTCGTTGGTCGACCAACGGCTATGGATGCCTCGCTCGCGTGCCTGCGGCGAGTCCTGAATATACTCCGTAATCTCTGTTGAAGGGGTACCGGGGTAAGCATATACACCACTTAACCCGGCATCGATGGCTCCCTGCGCAATGGCCTGATCGCCCAAAAGTAGTCTTTTCATAACTTTTTGTCGTTAAGTTTTCTATATCTTTTGTGCAAAAATACGAAAAATAGAAGAAATACGAAAGAAAAAAGCGCTTTTCTTTCGTATTTCTTCCTATTTCAAGCTATTTCCTTTATCCTTTTAGAAGCGTCCGCCACCAAAGCCGCCGCCTCCGAAGCCGCCACGGCCGCCGCCACGGTTGCCGCCACCACCGCGGTTACCACCACCACGACCGCCACGTTCGCCGTCAGGACCGCCAGGTCCCATGCGCATCTGCTGACGAGCTTCCTTGGTGCCAAAGAGATTCAGACGATAAACTGCATGCAGCATGACATAGCTGTTAATGGAGTTGTATTCCGTATCGGTACGTGACATTGCATTGATGGTTCGTGACAGATTCGACTGCTGTCGCAGAATGTCATAGAACTGCAGCATGATACTCAGCGGCTTACCTTTCAGAAAACTCTGTGATATCTGGGCATTCCATATCAATTCATTGGTGTTAAGCGAGGCATCGCTATAGCCACGGCGCGAAGACATGTTGAGCGAGGTGGTGAACTGCATGCCCCAAGGAGCCTGCATTGTGGTGTTGAAGCCATAATTGAAAGCCCATGTGTCTAAGCTCGATTGAGGCTGTAGCTTATTCTTTACAATATTGTAGGTCAAACCACCATTCACCTCAAACTCCAGCCAGTCGTTGCGAAAGCTGCTACCAATTCTTTCCGAAAGTGTTGTCTGTCGTGTAGTATTCTTCACGGTTTCTTTCGTCGTATTCAAGAACAGGTAGCCAACGTTGTTAGCATAGTTTACATCAGTATGGGTGCTCACGTTGAAACGGCCTAAAGTGTCAAGGGCTGTATTCATAACGAAACTGCCGCCAGCATTCCAGTTACCATTAATATTCTCTGGCTGTGTAGTGCGTCCGCCTGTAGCATCATTGTAGGTTACCTTCTGCGAAATTGAATTTTGCGTCATCGAGAAACGTGCATTGGCGAACACGAAACGCTGGTGTCGCTCATAAAAGTTATTGAAGCGCCAGTTGAATGACTGGGTGAAAGCGGGCTTCAGGCCTGGGTTACCTTTCGAAATGTTCAAGGGATCGCTGTCGTCAGTGATGTCAAGCAAGTCCGTCATCGAAGGCTGCGATGTACGGCCACGGTATTCAAATCGCATCTGTCCTCGGTCAGACAGTTTCCAACGGAAGTTGGCCGTTGGACTCCAGTTAATCACAGTGCGTGTGGTATCCGTACTTACACCACGATAATTCTGCAGGAAATGCGAAGTCTGCGGAATAATCTGTATACCCACGTTGAAATTATAGGCCTTTCTTATCACGCGCAGCATCAGTTCTGCCGTATGGGTGTAGTTTTTGTACTCTGAGAAGCGACTCAGCGAATCATCAAGAAAGGCTTCATAACTAAGTCCACCCAATCGTGAGAAGTAAGCATTCCATTGTCGATAGTCAGCCGTCACATCGCTCATATCGAAACGCGGATAGGCCTTGTACTGGTTCCAAAAATCATAGGTGGAACGATCACTGCGTCTGTTGCTAAACTGAAACTGGTAGCTGAACTGCAAGAAAGTCGCTTTGAAGATTGGTTCACTATAGGTTACCTGCACACTGTAATCCCAGGATTTCTGAGGTGTCACATTATAGCGGTTCTTTTGATAGCTGCGGTCATAATAAGTGCTGTCGGCCGTAAGCTGTCGGTAGAGGTTTACCAGACTGTGTGACATCGACTCTGATGCGCTCTCACTATAGTTGCTCGACAGTCGGAGGGTCACGTTGCGTCCAGTGCTTCCTAGTTTTCGGTTCAGTTGCAGTGATCCTCCCACACGTTTTGAATCGCTATAATTCAGTCCTGAATTACGCCGATAGTTAACGACTAGTGCCGAGTCAATTCCCAGCAGTTGGTCTACCATATATTTAATGTTATCGGTTGACGACACATAGTTGTATGGATCTTCACGGAATGTTCCCGACGAACTACCCGACAGGCCGTCGCTGGTAGAATAGCTCCATGTAGGACGGAAGTTCAAGTTCCACAACGTGTCGGGAGTCCACTCCACACGCATCTGTGCATTCCACGAATTGGAACGTGAGAAATTCTTGTTCACCGAATTGGAGAACGAACCTGATGTTGACACAAAATTCTCACTTGCTCTTCGACTCCATGCATCACCATCGTTATGGTTCCAGCGAATGCTTCCATCAGCCTTAACCAATCCTTTTTTCTCATAGTTCAAATTCAGTCCTAGCATTTTCGATGCCTCCAGTCCGTTACGGCCTCCGCCTCCAAAGCGTCCACCGCCGCCACCACCGCCAAAGCCCCGGTCATTAGTATTGTTGGCACTACCGAAGAGCATTGCTCTGAAATCATCCTTCATCACAGCACCCATGCCACGCTCCTGATAGCGATGTTCTGTTCCGATGCCTGCATCGATGTTGGCAAACATACCCTTGTTCATGCCGCGCTTCAGACCGAAGTCGAGCACCGTTTGGTCATTACCGTCATCAATGCCCGTGATACGGCTCAGATCGCTTTTCTCGTCGTAGGTTTTGATACGGTCGACAATCGAGGTTGGCAGGTTCTTGATGGCCGTCTTCGTGTCGCCCGTCATGAACTCCTTTCCGTCAACGAGAATTTTTTGAACAGTCTTGCCGTTAATTTTGATGGTACCGTCGTCATCGACCTCGGCACCTGGCAGTTTCTTTACGAGTTCCTCTACGACCGACCCCTCGGGAGTCTTATAGGCCGTTGCATTATATATCAACGTATCTTCCTTGGAGTAGACTTTCGCCACATTTTTCACCACTTCCACCTCTTTCAGCAACTTCGAGTCTGGACTGATGCTCAGCGTGCCCATATTGACGGGCTTACCCTCCATCGTCACATTGCGATAAAGCGTTTTATAGCCAATATAAGTAACCTTGAGCAGATAGCGCCCATCCGCAGGAGCTGTCAGACTGAACTGACCTTCCATGTCTGTCAGTTTGTTGGCAACTACCGAACTGTCAGTCTTCAACAAGGCAACAGTTCCTTGAATAATTGCCTCTTTCTGTTCGCTGTCGATCACTTTGCCGCTAATGGTGCGCTGGGCTTGCGCTGAGAGGATGGCCGCCAAGGCAACCCAAAGGAGTAGAACTCGTTTCATGCTTTCTAGTCAGTTTTTTTGATTATCCGTTTTACACTTTACATGTAATTAGGATGCAAAGATACGAAAAAAGTTTAATCTACTCCTATAAATAATGGTAAGATTACGAATAATTTGTTTACCTTTGCAGCGCAAAAGCTAAATAATCAATGGAGAAACAAAAGGTTATCATTTCCGAGAATCTAGAACAGGCTCTGGCAGAAGCCATGAGTGAATGTAAGGCCGACCGAGTTTTTGTATTGCTCGACAAGACTACCGAACAGCTTTGCTGGCCGATAGTGAAGTCGTTCGACTGTCTGAAAGAATCGCAGACTATTGTGATTGAAGCCGGAGACACCAACAAGTCGCTGCAAGCCGTAAGCCACGTGTGGAGCGAGTTGCAGCAAATGGGAGCCACACGTCACTCGCTGCTGGTAAATCTGGGTGGCGGCATGGTCACCGACCTGGGCGGCTTTGCAGCCTCAACATTCAAGCGCGGCATACACCTTATTAATATACCTACCACACTGCTGTCGATGGTCGATGCTTCAGTGGGCGGCAAAACGGGGTTCAACTTTGGTGGTCTGAAGAACGAGATTGGCGTGTTCCGCAATGCCTCGTCGGTCATTCTCGACACGGTATTTCTCAAGACCATGGACCGCGAGAACATTCTCTCGGGCTATGCCGAGATGCTGAAGCATGGGCTCATCAATACGGAGACTATGCTGAGCGAACTGCTCACCTTCGACATTGAGCAGCCCAACCTTACCGTACTGAAGCGCATGGTGGCCGAAAGTGTACAGGTAAAGCAGCGCGTGGTGCTTGAAGACCCCACAGAGCAGGGCATCCGAAAGGCGCTGAACTTGGGCCACACCGTAGGCCATGCCTTCGAATCGCTGGCACTGCAGCGCAAGCCCGTCCTGCACGGTTATGCAGTGGCATGGGGCCTGGTATGCGAGCTCTATCTGAGCGTAGTGAAGACGGGCTTCCCCACCAGCTGCATGCGACAGGTAGTGCGCTTCATCTTCGACCATTACGGACGCATGCCCATCACCTGCGACGACTACCCCACCCTGTTGGAACTGATGACCCACGACAAGAAGAACGTGGCAGGCCACATCAACTTCACCCTGCTGGGCGGCGTGGGCGACATCCGCATCAACCA
>ERZ842401.3620-NODE-3620-length-18952-cov-6.728528_pt1 | contig 18952 bp, 16 predicted proteins | sample MGYA00521270_ERZ842401 | MGnify/ENA primary metagenome ERZ842401 (study PRJEB31892, sample SAMEA3878208) | bioreactor metagenome | biome: Moose rumen | place: Sweden | collected 2011-10 | study: EMG produced TPA metagenomics assembly of the PRJEB12797 data set... | reverse complement strand
GGTGGTCAATCGGATACTGCTTGTCGCCAATCGCAAGTTTGTAGACGATGAGCGAGGGAAACACGCCGTAGCTGATGATGTCCGCCATTGAATCGATTTGGATGCCGAAGAGTTTTTCGGACGGCGTGCGGTCTTTTTTGGTGGAAGCGACCTTTCCGTCGAACATATCCATAACACCCGCAATCATGAGGCACAAAAGCGCAAGAATAAAACTGCGGTCGTTATTTGAAAAAACGAAATGAATGCCCGCAAACGCAAAGAGCATTCCAACATAAGTGAGGATAACCGTGTAATTGTAAACGCCGAGCAAGTGAAGTCTTTGTTTTCTATCCATATTTTTTACCTTCTTTACTTTTATACCTTATTTACTAGCTTTTGTCGCCTGAATTCTAATTGAATCCATAGCCAAAAATCAATCCGTACACAATGATGGTGAACGGTTTTGATGTAAGAATGATAAGCGCAAATTTTTTGAACTTCATGTCCGTGAGCCCCGTGAAGTAGCACAAAAAGTCGTCGGGCGAAATTGGCAAAAAAATCGCAATCCACAAAAACACGGGGTAGCTTTTTTTTTGTTTTTCGAGCCAGCGCATACTTTTATTGTATTTTTTTTCGGAGAAAATCTGCTTAACGAAGGTGATTCCGAATGTGCGCGAAAGCCAAAATGCCAAAAGCGAACCAGAACAAATGCCGATGTAGTTACAGATAATGCCGACCCACGGCCCAAAGAGCGTGGGACCGACGATACAGCCGAGCGTGCTTGGAATAACGGCGTAAATTGTTTTGACACACTGGAACACCGTGAGAAAAAGTGGACCTAAAATTCCGAATGAATTGATGAATTCTTTGAATGAGTCGGCATCACGGAATGTGCCAATACGATATTCATAGAAAAACCAAATTCCAGCACCAACAACAGCAATAGCGAGCGCGATGCAGAACAGTTTTTTGAGAAAGCTCGTTTTTGTTTCAAGAAGATCAACAGCCTGCTCTTTCGTTTGCCCAAGAAGCTCCGCGGCTTTTTCTTTGTTGTGCTCAATGATTTCGCTGGCTTTTTCTTGAATTTTGTGTTCGAGTTTGTGTTCCATTAAAAAGTCGATGAAATTATAACAGAATTTTCTATATTATTCTATAATAAAGAACCACAGATTACACAGATTTTCACAGATTGTCTGAAATGAGGATTTCTGATAAACTAGTCGCATTATTTTTATCCGTCTGCTTCACGCCAGAAGCGGATTGAAGGAGTAGCACATAAAAATTACCTCCGTGTAATTTTTATGTGGCCAAGTTTTTCCTTACGAAAAAACTTGCCATTTGTTGCATCCGTGCAACATCGCTACCGCGAAGGTTTAAGGAGAAAAAAATGGCAAAAAATGAAAAAGTTGCGGCAGATCCGCACGCATGTTCGTTGGACAAAATCATTTCGCTCTGTAAGCGACGCGGTTTTGTGTATCAGGCTTCGGAAATTTACGGCGGTCAGGCTGGTGCCTGGGATTACGGCCCGCTCGGAGTCGATTTTAAGCGCAATATTCAGAACGCATGGTGGAAGGAAATGACGCAGCTTCATGACGATGTCGTGGGCTTGGACTCAGCGATTTTCCAGCACCACACCACATGGAAGGCTTCTGGTCATGTTGACCACTTTTCAGACCCGATGGTTGACTGCTTGGAGTGCCAGGCTCGCCACCGCGCAGATAAATTGATTGAGGATTTCGTTGCTGCAAATCCCGACAAAGACCCCGGAAAACCAGTTGATACGATGACGCACGAAGAAATGAAGGCGTATATCGACGCGAACATCAACTGCCCCACTTGCAAAAGCGAGAACCGAAAATATACGGCAGTCCGCGAATTCAACCTCATGTTCAAGACTTATCAGGGACCGATTGCCGACGAAAGCCACCTTATCTATCTTCGCCCGGAGACTTGTCAGGGCATTTTCACCGATTTTAAGAGCATCGTTCAGTCAAACCGCATGAAAGTGCCGTTCGGCGTGGCTCAGGTCGGAAAATCATTCCGAAACGAGATTATCTTCAAGAACTTCATCTTCCGCACCTGCGAATTCGAGCAGATGGAAATGGAATATTTCTGTAAGCCGGGCACTGAGGACGAGACTTTCGAGCGATGGAGAAAAGACCGCTGGAACTTCTACCTCAAATACGGTATTGCCGAGAAAAACCTTAAATGGCATCATCACGACAAACTCGCGCACTACGCGAAGGACGCTTACGATGTCACATACAACTTCCCGATTGGATTTGAGGAAGTCGAGGGAATCCACAGCCGCACGGACTTTGATTTGAGCCAGCATCAGGAATATTCTAAAAAGGACATGAGCTACATCGATCAGGAAGACGGAAACAAAAAGTTCATTCCGTATGTCATCGAGACTTCGGCGGGGCTTAATCGCAACTTCCTCATGTTCCTCTGCGAAGCCTACGAAGAAGAAAATGTCGGGAAAGACGGCAAAGAAGACTACCGCACGGTTCTTCACTTACATCCAAAGCTCGCGCCAATCACGGTGGCAGTCTTGCCGCTCATGAAAAAAGACGGCTTGGCTGAAAAAGCGAAGGAAATCCAGCACGCGCTCAAAGAAGATTTCGTCACTGACTACGATTTGAGCGGCACGGTCGGAAAACGCTACCGCCGTCAGGACGAGGTTGGAACTCCGTTCTGCGTTACGGTCGATTACGACACCATCAACGAAAAGAACGATGACGGCTCTGTGAACAACAACTTCGGCACAGTCACCGTCCGATTCCGAGACAGCATGGCTCAGGAGCGCGTAAAGATCGAAGACTTGCACGCATTCTTGACCAAAGCGATTAAAGAATACAAGCCAGTGGAGAAGAAATAAAAATCGTCCACAGATTAGCACAGATACGCACAGATTATATACTTTGTTCATCGAAATTCTTTCAGAAAATGCGAGAGATTTCATATATGAAATATAAAAATCGGTGTTAATCTGTGAAAATCTGTGGATAAATTGCAGAGCTGTTCATGGAATATGTCGTTTTGGGAAAATCTAATCTTCTCGTGAGCCGTACGGCGTTTGGTGCGCAGGCACTTGAAAAAGTGGGGGAGAGCGAGACTGCGCACCAAATGGTTCGTATGGCGTATGAAGACGGCGTGAATTTCTTTGACACTTCCACGCGCACACCTGAGAGCGAACGCCGTTTGGGGGCGGCACTTTCCGATGTGCGCGAAAATGTGATTATCGCCACAAAAAGTTCCCCGCGGAACGGCGGCGAGCTTGCAATCGATGTCGATGTGAGTCTCCGCACGCTCGGAACAAGCTACATTGACTTGTACCAGCTCGAAAATCCCGAAATCCTGCCAAAAATCAACGACGGAAGCGAAATCCTTGAAAAACTGATTGAATTAAAGACGAGTGGCGTTATCCGCCATTTTGGCATCGTCACCGAATCCACAGACATTGCAGAGCGCGTGTTGTATTCCGACGCGGGGTGGGAGACGATTCAGTTTCCGTTCAACATGCTCTGCACAAAGGAAATCGAAAATCTTACGCGGCGTTTTTACGAAAAAGACATCGGCTTTATCGCGATGCGTCCCTTGTGTGGCGGCGTTCTTACGAATCTTCCGCTTGCGCTCGGCTATTTTTTGCCCTTTGAAAATGTCGTGCCGCTATGGGGCGCGCGAAATCCCGACGAACTTCAGCAAATCCTCTATTTTACGAAAAATCCGCCGCGATTAGACGAAGAATTCTACGCGGAAGCCGAAAAAATCCGAGAGTTCTTCAATTAGCTTTTATTTTATATACGCCTGCACGCCTTTTAATTCTTCTTTATTCAAAACGCGCACGATTTTGTATTTATCGTTGTCGGTGATAATGCTCTTTGGGTTGCCAAGTTCGTTCTTTTCGCCGACAATTTCGACGATTGGCATTCGCGGGTCGTTCGGGTTGCTTTCGGCGACTTGGGCGATTTTTCCGTTCGCAAGATAGACATAAGTGCCAATCGGGAAAAGAGAAACTGCCTGAACAAGCGCGCGAAGCACGATGTCATCGTACAGTTTGTTTTTATTCAAGAGCATTTCAATGGTCGCTTCATAAAGACTTCGGGCTGCCTTGTAATGCCGTGGAGAGGTAATTGCTTCATAGCTGCACGCAACGCCAAGAATTTTTCCATAGGCTGAAATTCTTGCGCCAACAAGATGGCGTGGATAGCCCTGTCCGTTTTCGCGCTCGTGGTGCTCCAAAATTCCCACTTGAATGGGCAGAGAAAATTCCGCTTCTTTTACGATGTTGTACCCGAGTACGGTATGTGTTGCGAGCAAATTTCGTGCCTGCGGTGAGAGCGTTTTGTCGGTGAGGTAGAGCTGTGGCGGGAGTTTGATTTGCCCGATTTCGTGAATCAAGCCTGCAACACCGAGTTCTATGATTTTCGCTGGCGGCATGTTTATTTGCAACGCGATAACGATGGAGTAAATGGTGGAACGCAAGCAGTGGCTCGTTAAGAAATTTTTGTCGAGTTTGTGCTCTTCCGATGGTTGAATTCTCAAAATATATTTCTTGTTTATTTTTATAAAATCTGTGAGAAGAGAAATTGATTCCGAGATTTCATCGAATTTGAGTTCTTTGTGCGTGACATAGCGGGTGAACACTTTCTGCGTATAATCCAAGAATTCATTGTAAACCGTTGTCACATTTTCCATGCGGTTTTTGTCGGGGAAACTTTTTATCGCTTGGTTTATTTTTGAGACGACTTCTTTGAGATTTGAGTTGAGCGCGTCAGATTTTCCGCCAAATTCGTTGTTGAGCTCGTCTAAGTCAAGGTCTACGCTTTCAAATTCCGTTGTAACAGGCGCTTTTGCTTTGAGAGAATCAGGATCAACCTCGCAGTGTAATTCCTTAAATCCCCATTCCACAAGTTTGCTTTTCAATGTGTTTGAAAAAGAGATATTATTGTCGAGAACGACAAAATGTTTATCGAGAAGAATTCTACCTGGGAAATGCTGACCTTCTTTTAATTCTGCAACCTGAAACGATGTCATATAAAATCTCCGTTCATAGTATCGGCAAAAATTCTGAAAATCTTGAATACATGGAAAAAGTCATAAAAAGTCATTTTAAAATAAAAAAGACAAAAAGCCTTACACGCTCTTTGTCTTTCAAAATCATGGAGACCGAAATATGCTCACTTGCATTTCACAGTTACAAGTGCGTCATTCACGGTACAGGGTGTCTGGATGTTGTGCTCAAAAAGGGCACATCCTGTACTGTGCGGTACACTTTAATTTTCGGTGGGAAGTGCGCGAGACTTTAGAAAAAAATGAAAAAACTGGCGCGAATTAGAGAAATTCTTGGTATTTTCTGATGCTTGCCATGAGTTCTTTGTAGATGATTTTTGATTTTTGAAAGAAATTCTTGATTTCGTCGTGCAGAGGAGAAATTGTCTCAAAAAGCGCGGCGAGTTTTTTTTCGGTGGGGAAAACGAGCGAGGCGATTTCTTTGTACTCGGAATGGAGAATTTTTTCGTCGATTTTGGAAAGTTCTGCAAGGAATTTCTGTGGCGCGGGTGACTGAATGCCTTCTTCGGCGAGGCGCGTGCCTTTTTTGGCGGTGTCGTAGAGCTCGGAAAGCCCGTCTTTGAGGTTTTGCACGGCAGAGGTGAATATGTCATTTTGGGAAGGGGCGGAAAAACTTGTCTTTGCGAAAATTTCCTCTTTTTCGGCAAGTTTTTCGGGGCGCGAGAGCAATTCTTCGGCTGGCTTGACCGTGAAATTCGGGATTTTGAGCGATTTTTCTGAGAGCGAGTAGCTTTTGATTGAGCTTTTGAATTCTTCGGCTTTGCTTTCAAACCACCAGGCGAACATTTTCATTTTGCTGTCGGTGAGAATTTCGTTTCCTGCGTAGTCGCGTTCTTTTTGAATGTCTGAGCCAAAGAGAATAGCCGAGCCTTGCAGTTCGGCGGGCGAGAAGCGGCTTGACCTTGAGTGAATATTTTCTTCAAAGGTTGAGCCGCGAATGTGCGTTTGTAAGTGCGGGAAGCCCAAATCAAGCCCCGCGCAGAAAATTTCCCGTGCGCCGATAAAGCGGGCAAAATCCCACGCCGTGGTGGAAACCGAACCGCCCGCCACGAGTGCGCCCTTGCTCCCGATTTTTGACTCGATGTATTGCCCGAGCGGAAAAAGCGAGGCGCAGAGAACGATTTTTTTGCACACAAAGCGGAACACGGCGGGGTAGGCGGCGCTTTCGGTGATTAAAATGCTGGAAGGGCTTTTGAGCCCCGCGATGTGCCTGAACGCGTAGTATTGCGGGTCGGCGAGCACCACGAAATCAGGCTCTACTCCCGCGCGAAGACAGGCGCGCAGGGCGGTGTCCACCGCAACGAGAATCGCCCGTTTTTTGAGTTCTGTCAAATGCGGTAAAACTTCCTGTAAAGTCGGCCCTGCCGCAAGCACAAGGACGGGAAGGCTTGGTGGGCAGGAATCTTTAAAAAGGGAAACGCCGTCGAGTTCAGAGAGGAAATGCAGGTTTTTGCAAGTGTTTTTGAGCCAGAGCGAAGAGAATTTTTCGAGCGTGGACGCATTGATTTCGACTTTGCGCTTATTCCGCTCAATCAAAGAGCGCAGGGCAGAAAAATAATCAGCGGAGTGAGCGGATTGCGCCGTGTTTTCGAGAAGTGCCGTGTGCGTAAGCCCGCTCGTTTTTTCAATCAGAGTGACAACGGAATCAATGCCCGTTCCGAGCGCGATAATGCAGTTTTTGTGTGAGAAAATCGGCGACCAGTCCACGAGTGAAAGCGCGGTAAAAAAATAGCGCGGGTCGTTTTCGATGAGGATAATCGTGTCGTTCGGGAAAAGCGAAGCGTACGAAAGAGCCGTATAGCCCAAGCCGAACGAAAAAAAAGCGCAGCCGTCACAACTTGAAACGGAAGATTTTGCGGCGCGGGCGGATTGCTCTGCTTCTCGGAGCGGATTGTAGGAAGAGTGAAGCCATTTTCCGCCGTCTTTTGCCGTAGGAATGTTTTGCTTTGAGGGGAGAATTTCAATCGGGGCGAGAAGATGGCTTGGAAGCTCTTCGGGAATGTCGGATTCTTTTTCTAAAGAGAACATACGCGCCAAATCGGGGAAACGGCGCATGAACGCACAGAGATTTTTATTCCAGATAGAGTTCAATTTCCATGTTCTCCGAAAGCGGCGTGCCTGCCGGCGGTTCTTGGGATTTCACCCATCCGTCGCCGTTGATTTTTATGCGGATAGTATTGTAGTTGAGGAGCGGAAGCAGCTGCCGCTTTGACATGCCACGGAAGTCGGGCACAGAGCCTTCTAGGACAATCGGCTTTGTGCCTGCGATTGAAACCTGCCCCGAGTGCGCGAGGCTCGACGCTTTTCCGCGGCTCATGCCCAAATGGTCGATGATGACATTTGCCGCCTGTGCAATGACTGGCGTAACGATTCGCCCCGCATATTGCTCGCCCTTTGCTTTTTCGATGACAATGTAGAGGATGATTTTTGGGTCTTCAATCGGGAAAATCGCCATACAGTTTGAAACGAAATCCGTTGTTGAGTATGTGCCCGTGGTGGGGTCTGCCATTTGCGCCGTTCCTGTTTTTACGCCGATTGAGACATCGCCGAGGTTTGCTTTGTGACCCGTCCCGCTCGTGGCGACCGTTTCCATGCAGTCGAGAATGTAGTCTGTTGTTTCTTTTTTGAAGACGCGCTCCCGTTCAATCGCCGTATGCACGAATTCTTCGCGCCCCTCGTAATCGGTGATTTTGTTGACGAAAGTAAGCTGCACGGGAACGCCGCCGTTTGCGATTGCCGTTGCCGCCTGAACCATTTGCAGCGCGCTTACGGTCATTTCCTGCCCGATTGCGATAGTTGGCTTTGAGCGGGCAGACCACAAGCGGTCATTCGGATTTCGCAAAACGCCCGGTGTTTCGCCCGAAATTTCAGTTCCAGGCTTTTCACCGAAGCCGAGCGCATGAAGCTTCGCAAGGAATGGCTCGGAATCAATGTGCTCGCTCATTTGCGCCAAAGCATCGTTACAGGAATATTTGAGCGCGTCGCGGGCAGTCTCCCAGCCGTGATGCTCAAGGCACTTGATGACGATTGTTTCGCGCCCCGTTCTTTTTGAGTAAATGCCGTCGCAGAAAAAACTGTCTGTTGTGGTGATGGAATTCGTGTCCAAAAATGAAGCGACTGAGAAAATCTTAAACACAGAGCCTGGCTCATAGCTGTCGCTCGCGGGCTTGTTTTTGAGCTCCGTTTTTGACGCGCTCGAAAAGTCGTTGAGGTTTGCCGACGGAAGGCTGATATATGAAAGGATTTCGCCCGTTCGCGCTTCGGCGGCAATGAGCATCATTGACTCCGCCTGCGTGTTTTCCATTGCCTCGTGCGCGATTTTTTCGAGGTTTGACTGCAAATTCGCGTCAATTGTGAGATAGATGTTTTTTCCTTGAACCGTGGCTTGCTCCGAGTCACTTTCGCTCTGTCCTTGCTCGGGGAAGAGTTTGTCCTGCATCGCGTATTCGATTCCTGCCAAGCCCTGACCGTCTGCGCCCACAAACCCAATGAGCTGTGAGGCAAGTTCGTTCTCCGGGTATACGCGGCCGGGGAGTTTGTCGAATATTACGACGGAAGAGTAGCCGTTTTTGCGGCATATTTTGCGCAATTCTTCGTAGGTGTTCGAGTCGATTTTCTTTTTGATGTAAACGAACGAAGAATTCTCTGATTTTGTGATTAAGTCGAGGACCGTTTTGGGGCTTTCGTTTATGACAGGGGCAACGAGCTGTGAGAATTCTTCTTTGTTTTTGATTGACTGGGGCGATGCTCCGAAATGATAGAACGCAGTGGGAACGGCGAGTGCTTTTCCGTTTCGGTCGAGGATAGAGCCACGCTGCACTTCTGCCCGTTCTGCGCGGGGGGCGGGCGGTTCGGTTACGGCGAAAATTCCGTATTTGACGAGCACATACGCCGAAAAAAGAATCGCGCAGACAATCAGAAAAATGAGCGGAGCTTTTTTGATGTAGCCGTTTACTTGCATAAAACCTTTCCCAAAATATTGCGTTCCGAGACGAATCCATAAGACCGTGAATCAACGGAAACTTCATAATTATCGCCGATTGCAAGAATGTAGCCCTTCGGCACGGCGGTGGAATCTTTAAAATTGAGATACTGGATTTCCGTAAGACTGATTTTTGAATTCCCCACCTTCAGATAATAATTATAATCATTATCAATCGAACATTCTAGTTCTTCGCCCTCAGTCGCGACGCATCTTTTTACGACTATTTTGTTATTGTACAGATAAATGACAATGTCGCCCGCTTTTGGCTTTTCCCATTGAAGGAGAAGCTCATCGCCGTATGGCTCAACGATTCCGTAGGCGAGTTTGCTCACGAACAGGCGTTCTCCGTCTTTGAGCGCAGGAAACATGGAATCCCCCGAGACCGTGAGAATCTCAAACACGAAGAGTTTGAGCAAAAATCCCACGAGCAGCCCCACGCACACGATGAGGACGAGCATTTTGTTTTGGTGCGAAAAATTTACGCGTTTTACGAGCTGTTCGTCTTCGGGTGTTTTAGAATTTTCCATTTTCATCTTCAATTTTCAGTTTCTTTCTAATTTACCATTTTTTTCATGCCGATAAAAGATGTATGGAGATAATTAGTTTCGTTGGCGCATCGAGCGCAGTTAAAAAAAGTTCGCCGCGTTTTTCATTCGCGTTGCCCCGTTTGCCGAAAAAGGCGAGAAAAACAATCGCCCGTTCTGCGGAAATGACCCGCTCTTTTTCCGTCGCGCTCCCCCGCATGCCTTCAAAAACGGAAAAACAGTTTGCCGTTGCGGGGCTTACCAAAATTTTCTCCATGCTCGCGCTCTGTGCGGTTCTCGTGATTGTTCCCGTAACGATTTTTAATGTGCTTTCGTTTATTGAAAATCATCCGCTTTCGATTCCCTTGCATTCTTCTTCTGATTATGAATTTGAAGCTTTGAATTCGGCGATGTCGCGCTTTGCGATGGACGGAATTCTGACGGATAATATCGATGAGAACGGCAATGTGCTTTCAGATGACGGCTCGGTTCTCACGGCGAATGTGAATTTCGGAGACGCCGTTACTTTCCAGACTTACACGGTGAAGGCGGGCGACTCAATCAGCACGATTTCACGCAAATTCGGGCTTTCAAACATTTCGACTTTGATTGCGGTGAACGACATTTCAAATGTGCGCACGCTTCGCTCGGGTCAGAAACTCAAAATTCCTTCGACTGACGGCTTGGTTCACACCGTTGCGGCAGGAGAATCCTTGAATTCGCTTTCGGTGAAATATCATGTGAGCGTTGAGGAAATTCTTGACGCAAACGATTTGGATTCTGAAACGATTTCAAAAGGCATGTCGCTCTTTATTCCGGGCGCAAAACTCGACGCGACGAGCCTCAAAAAGGCGATGGGCGAGCTGTTCGTCTACCCGATTACCGCAAGCTGGCGGCTTACTTCGCGCTTTGGTCCGCGGAAAGACCCGTTCACGGGAGTCGCTTCAAGCCACACGGGAATCGACATGGCATGCCCCACAGGAACGCCGATTCGCGCCGCAATGAGCGGAACGGTAGTGTATGCCGGCTGGTCGAATGTCTTCGGAAACTATGTGATTATCAACCACGGAAACGGCTATCAGACTTTGTACGGCCACATGTCAAAAATCATCGCGAAAAAAGGGCAGAGCGTGGACAGTTCGACAAAAATCGGCTTGGTCGGCTCAACGGGCTACTCAACAGGACCGCACTTGCACTTCACCGTCTACAAAAACGGAAAACTCGTTGACCCGCTCACGCTTTTGAAAAAATAGTTTCTAATTTGCGTTTTTGTGTTATAATAGCTTTGAGGCGTTTTATGGATTTTGTATGCGTTTGTAGTAATTGCAGAAAGACAATCGAACGGGATTTTTTGTACTGTCCGTGGTGCGGTACGCAGAATGCAGAGCCGGGCGACGAAGCCGTTCTTGAACATGTGTTCAGCCAGCTCGAAGTGAAGCAGACGAACGACCGCATTTCACGCGTCAAAAAAATCGAAACGAAAATCGCCGAAATCGAAAAAGGATTGGACGAGTTAGGAATTAGGAATTGAAAACGGAAAACGGAAAACGGAAAGTAAAACTCTCATTTCTCTTTTTTTCTTTCTTCCTTATTCCTTCATTTTCTCAGGTCAAATTTGAAAATCCGCAGATAAACGCGGAAAGCAAAGTGCTTTTCACGGTGAGTCACAATCTTGGCGGAACGGTCTCTTACCGAACGCTTTTTATGGCGGATGCTTCGCAGACCGATTCCACACGGATTCTCACTTGCTTTCCTGAGCGCATGGAGCTGCTTTCAAACGGCGCGGTCTTGCAGGTGCGCAACCGCTACGGCACGGCTCGCTATTCGGTGGCGGATTCCACGCTTTCTTGGATTAAGCGCGAAGATTCCATTCCCGCCGACGCAAAGGCAATGCTCCCGCAGGCGGTCAGCCCCGATGGAAAATGGGCGTGCTATGTCAAAAAAACGGACGCGGCGACGGGGCAGCTTTTCCTCAAAAATATGTCCACGCTCGAAGAATTCCTGCTCAACGACAAGTGCGACTTCGATTTTGACGAAGTTCCCGCAAAGTGGGCGGGCGACGGAAGCGTGTTCGTCTACGAAAAGGCGGGCAATCTCTACTTCGGCGACCCAAAGGCCGTGTACCAGAAAGTGCAGATGGGCGAGGAATTCCGAAAAATCGGCGAAGGCTCAATCAACTGCGTGCAATGGGCTTCTTCAAAATATCTCATCTATATAAACCGCGATTTGGTCTACAAAATCAGCGCGAAAGAGCTTTACACGCGCGGGCTGTACTCCCCGATGGTCGGAATCGGCATTGTGGTCGGTCGGCTTCCGCTCGGCTTCGATTCCCACAAGGATAAATTCTGGGTCAACTCGCTCGTGAACCAAATCGTCACGGTTACGGCGAATTCGGTCATTTCAAGCTACAAAATCAACGGAACGGCTTCTTCGTACCTTACCAGCGTGTATTCAAAACCGTTCAAGGACATTTCTGCTTCTGCGGTCGATTACGACATTTTCTTCTGCACGGACGGAAGCCAAATCTTGTGGGTGAACTTAATCGGCTTGCAGGACGGAAAGCGCAATTCCACCGTGTACCGCCTTTCTTCCGAGCTAAAAGAATTGATTCGCGTGGAAAACGCAACGCGACCGCTCCTTTCCCCCGACGGGCGCAAAATCGTGTTCGCGTCACAGAAATTTGCGTTCGTTTACGACTTGGGGAGTTGGCTTGAGCTTGGGCGCATTGCGGGCGAAAAAGTGTATTCCTACGCTTGGAGCGGCTCAAATCTTCTTTATATTGGCGGAGAATCCACGGTGCGCGAATGGCGGGCGGAAAACAATCGCTTTGAAAAAGAAGGAAAAATGCTCTTCCTTTCTTCGGCGAACACGGCATTTTGGAAACCGAAGGCAGAAAATATCGTGTGCGCTCAGAGCGCAATCAACAAGGCGACTTTCTACGACTACGACCCCTTCAAAAATGTGTGGCAGACAAGCGCGGACGACTCGCGCACTTCCTTTGAGTTCATGAAAAAGGCGGAAGTCGATGTGTATGCGGTGCAAAATGCGCATTACCGCGTGTACACGGGCTTGACTGACAACAAACTCTACGAAAACGCACTTTATATCCGCAATTTCTCAGGTATGGGAAAATCCTACGCGCTCTACCCCGAGACGGTGAAGCCGAACGATGAGCGGAAAAAACTCGCGCTCGTTTTTGATGCCGTTGACAGCGCGGACGGGCTTACGCACATTCTCGCCGTGCTTGCAAGCTACAACATCAAGGCGACTTTCTTTTTGAACGGGGAATTTATCCGCCGTTATCCGCAGGAATGCAAACAGATTATCGAAAGCGGGCACGATTGCGGTTCAATGTATTTTTCGACCGCAGATTTGACCGACAAAGGCTTTATCATCGACGAAGATTTTATTCGCCGTGGCTTGGCGCGGAACGAAGACGAATTCTACGCGGCGACGGGGCGGGAACTTTCGCTTTTGTGGCACGCGCCCTTCTACAAGGCAAACACGCAGATTAAAAAAGCGGGAGAATTGAGCGGCTACCGTTATGTTGAGGCCGGCAGGCTCTCGCTCGACACTTACACGCTCGAAAAGGCGGCTGACGGCAAAAAGTGGTATCTTTCGGCGAAGGATTTGGTGAAGCTCTATGTTGATTCCGCCGAGCCTGACATGGTGATTCCCGTGAGCGTGGGAATTTCCGACGGAACGCGGGGCGACTTCCTCTACGAAAAACTTTCCCTTCTTATTGGAGATTTTTTAGATTTGGGATATGAATTTACGCTCGTTCGCAATTTGAAATAGCAAACTACTTCACAATGCTCCACACGAAAATCCAGATAAAGCAGCCGACTGTGAAGATTTTGATTCCTGTTCCGAGCAAAAAACCCGTGAATGCGCCGAGCGCGGCTTTGAATGCTTTTTTCGTGTCGGAAGAATCGTTGATTAACTCACCGATGAGCGCACCCAAAAACGGCCCGATTAAAATGAAAATAGGCGTGAGAAAAAATCCGACGATAAGACCGATTGTGCAACCCCAAGTGGCGGCTTTGCTCCCCCCTGCTTTTTTTGTCATGAGCGAAGGAAAAATATTGTCCATGACGGTAACGACAATGGCGGCAATTCCCGTTACAACGAGAATCCAAATTCCAATCTGCGAATACACCGAAAAATGCGCGGCGAGAAGCCCTGCCCAGGCAATCGGTGGGCCGGGAAGTGCAGGAACAACTGTTCCGATAAGCCCGACAATGAGAAGAAAACCTGCCAGAATTACGAAAAGAATTGTTGCGTCCATTTATAAATCCCACCACTGTGCCGCGCTTTGGTCGGCGAGCTGAATCAGAAGCACGAGCGGATTTTGCAGAAGATTTGAGTAGTTGTAGCTTTCCATGGGGCTTAAATCGGAAAATCCCATGTGGCATTTGATTGCCTCGATAGCCGTGCGGTTTTTGAGAAAACTCGGCATTGACTCAAGCAAAAGAAGCACTGATTCGTTCCCGTGACCGAGATTGCGCGAGTCCGATTTCGTTTTATAGTACGGCTCGTATTTCCAGTTTCCGTTGAAGTCTTTTGTTTTTCGGCTTTCGGTGGCGTAAGTGCCCGCCTTGCAGAAATCGTGTGCAATCGCAGAAATGAACACATCTTCCGCGGTGAACGAGAATTTTTCGGCTCGTTTTGAAAGCGCAAAATTCTCAGCGAAGGGAACGGCAAAGCGGAGCGACTGAACGGCGACCATGAGCGAGTGAGCCGCAAGACCGCCCTTCACATTTCCGTGAAAACGCGTGCTTGCAGGGCTTGTCCAAAATTCATGCGACTCCATCCATGCTTTGAGCGCGGCACATTCTTCTTTATTCGCGACGACAAAATCCGCCATCGCGAGAACGGTTTCCTTTACCGCATCGGGAGAGAATGTTCCGTCCTGTTGAATCGGCTGCTTCTCGTCAAAAATGGCAAGAAGCGAGCTGATTTGTTCCGTGAAGAGGGTATTAAAATCATTCATCGTGTGCAATTATTTCCTTTAGGGGAGATTCAATTCAAATCGAAGATAATCTTCTGGAAAATGGAACAACGGGCCGCCTCGCTCAACATTTCCTATTGATGAAGAAATCCACCCTGAGCCGATTTCTGTTTCTACTTTTACCCAATAGTCACTTCCGTTTAATGCAATTGCGGCTTCCGTTATTTTGGGATAATAATCGAAACCATTTTTAATTCCGAGTTTTGAATAATCATAGATAAAAGAAACAGGGGAAGTTGCATTCGGTTGCTCATAAAACTCGGTGGAATTATTATACCATACGCCGCCCGAGAAAGGAAAAATACGATAATCAGTCCCGTCAATATTCATTATTTCGCTTTTTTTCCAGTTTTCTAAAAAAGAAGCACTAATTGAAACTGGAATGTAAAAGACGCCTCTTTCATTTGTTTTGACACGAAAAGCTTCGAAGGGTTTGTTTCCGTTGAGCTCTCCGCTGATATATTCGTCCACTGTATATGCGCTACTTTTTGGAAGCAGGGCGGAACTTTGGATATATGCACAATCTTGTAAAGTTCGATATGCAAATTCTGAAAGTTGAATAATTTCATAGTCTTGCAGACTAAAATTAAAAGCATAATGTGTAAATTCCCCATACGGTAAAATTTCTTCATATAAAGGACGACCATTTTCTCCTGTTACATAGGTTCTGATTGATTCATCGTATTTTCCTAAAAAATATGGTTCATAATTGGTGGTCAACGGTCCTATGCGTGGTACTTCATTCTCTATTGATTTAGACACAGAAGGGGTTTTGTTCTCGTTAATTTCAGGGATTGCATCTTGTTTTTCTTCTACGGAATCTTGTGTGCTATTTTTTATACTGTTAGAATGTCGCTCTGTTTTTGGGAAAATATCGTTCATTTTTGTAAAAATAAAGAATCCTTCTCCCAAAGCTACAAGGGTGACGATGGCAAAAATACTGATAAAAAGTTTTTTCATAAACTCTCTCCTTTTATATAAATTTTCTACGCTTACAGCGTAGCGATTGCTTTTTCAAGGCGAGCCAATGCGCGCTCTTTTCCAAGCACTGCGATTGAGCCAATGAGCGGCGGAGAAACGCGGCTTCCCGTGACAGCCATTCTCACTGGCATCATAAAGTCACCCAACTTAATTCCAAGTTCCTCAGCCTTTGCCTTTGCGAAGTTTTCTGCGCCCTCGTGGTCAAGCTCGAACACTTTCGCCACAAATTCGCGTGCGTTTTCAAGCACTTCTCTTGTTTTGGCTTGGTCGAGCTTTTTGGGGATAAGCTGCTCCACGCTCGGAACGGCTGGCTCGGTGAACATAAAGTGCACCATTTCTGCGGCTTCGGTGAGGAACTTCAATCGTTCCTGAATGAGTGGCATAAGACCCATGAGCGTTTTTTTGACATCGCTGCTGGTCATATTCATTGATTTATCCACGCAGTACGGCTCACCGTCATCTCCGAGCGCGACACCGCTGAATTCGGGACCGACGTTCGGCTTTGGTTGCGGGTTTTCGGGGTTGATTTCAAGCGTTGCGTCGCCCGTGCCCGTGATGAACGGAAGCGTCCATTTGTAGAGTTCTTCGGTTGAAAGCTGGCGAATGTAGTTCGCGTTGTAGAATTCGAGTTTTTTGTAGTCGAAAACGGCAGGTGCTTTGTTCAAATGCTCCAGTTTGAATCTCTCTGCAAGTTCACCGAGCGTGTAGAAATCGCGCCCTTCTTCATAAGAACAGCCCAAAAGCGCGACATAGTTCACGATTGCCTGCGGCAAATATCCTCTCGCTCGGAATTCGTTGAGCGAAGTTGAGCCGTGTCGTTTTGAAAGTTTTTTGCCGTCCGACCCATTGACCATCGGCAGGTGGCAGAATTCAGGGTGCTCCCAACCGAACGCACGGTACATCTGCACATGGAGCGGTGTTGAAGGAATCCATTCCTGCGCGCGCATAACATGAGACACCTTCATCAAGTGGTCGTCAACAATGTTCGCCAAGTGATAGGTTGGAAATCCGTCTGACTTCAACAAAACCGGATCTGGAGAAATGTCTTCGTTCTTCCAAGTAATATCGCCGAGAAGATGGTCGTGGAAAGTCGTTTCGCCTTCAAGCGGCACTTTGAGTCGGATTACATAGGGCTTTCCCGCGTCCAAGTTCGCCTTGATTTCCTCTGGCGTAAGATGGCGGCAGTTTCGGTCGTAGCCCGGAGCCATTTTGTTTTCGGTCTGGATTTTTTTGATTCGCTCCAGTCGCTCCGAGTCGCAGAAACAGTAATAAGCCTCGCCCTTATCGACGAGTTCCTGCGCGTATTTTTTGTAAAGCTCGAACCGCTCGCTCTGAACATACGGGCCGTATTCGCCGCCCTTTGAGCCGCCTTCGTCCCAGTCAATGCCGAGCCATGCCATGGTGTCGTACAGATTTTTTACATACGCTTCTGAAAAGCGCGTGCGGTCGGTGTCTTCCAATCGGAGAATGAATTTTCCGCCCTGAGAACGAGCGTAAAGATAATTGAACAATGCCGTGCGCACGCCACCGATGTGCTGCAATCCTGTTGGTGACGGTGCGTATCGAACTCTAACTTCTGACATATTTTCCTCGAAAACTACTAAAATTTTTCATCTATTATAATGAAATGAAGATTTATATTCCACAGATTTTCAAAAAATGAAAATAAACTGTATATTTCTGTCGTATTGTGTGTTATACTTAGTATGGAGAGTAAAGAAAAGGAGTAAGCTATGATTAAAAAATTGCTTTCTGTGTGCGCTGTACTTTTTATGATTTCAACCGTTGCCTTCTCGCAGGCAAAAAATCAAACGAAAATCACTGGTCTTGAAGATGAAAACTACAAATGGTACGAATTCAAGGCAAAACGGCTCGGCAAAACATTCAAGTTCTATGCATTCAAAAACGATACTCAGCGCGACAACCGTACGATTCAGTTGTTCAAGTCCGCGGGGTGGGGCATGGGGCCAAACGAAACAATCACTGAGTTCTACAACTTTAATGGTGGAGAAATCACAAAAACTTGGGACGAACAGCTCAAACCAACCATGAAGAAAGAAGGCTACAAATACGCGTTCACCACTTACCGCACTACGGATAAGGATAACACCACAATCTATTTGTACACCTTCTACTACGACCCCGATACGGACAATCTTCACATGCTCCGTTCGATAAAATAACGCTTTATTCGCCGAGCATCATTCGGTCGTTCAGTTCGCCCACGGCGTTGAACTTAGCGAGCAAATCTTCTACTTTGAGGTTCTTTTTTTCTTCGCCGCGCACATCGTACACGATTCTGCCTTTCATCATCATGATGAGGCGGTTTCCGTAGCGGATTGCATGGCGCATGTTGTGCGTGACCATGAACGCGGTGAGTTTGTCCTGCTCAACGAATTTTTCGGTGAGCTCAAGCACTTTTGCCGCTGTTTTCGGGTCGAGGGCGGCGGTGTGCTCGTCGAGCAAAAGCAATTCTGGTTTTTTGAGCGTTGCCATTAAGAGCGTGAGCGCTTGTCGTTGCCCGCCCGAAAGAAGCCCGACCTTGCTCGTGAGGCGAGTTTCAAGCCCCAAGTCGAGCATGGCGAGTTTTTCGCGGTACAAAGCCTTTTCTTCTTTTTTGATTCCCCATTTCAGAGTGCGGGCATTTCCGCGCCGCAACGCCATCGCAAGGTTTTCTTCGATTTCCATATTGGCGGCAGTTCCCGTGAGCGGGTCTTGGAACACGCGCCCCAAAAAAGCCGCGCGCTTATATTCGGGCAAAAGCGTAACCTCGCGCCCGTTCAAGCGGATTGTGCCAGTGTCGCACGAGTGAACGCCCGCGATTAAATTGAGGAGCGTTGATTTTCCCGCGCCGTTTCCGCCGATAATCGTGACGAAATCGCCGTCTTCAAGCGTGAGCGAAATGTCGTGCAGGGCGCGTTTTTCGGTGATTGTTCCCGGATTGAAGGTTTTTGATACATGTGAAATTTGAAGCATTTTAGTTTCCTTCCTTAGCGACAGCCGCGATTTTCTTTTTGAGCACTTTCTTTTTTGCCACAGGAATTGCGAGCGCGATAACGACGATGATTGCCGTGAGCAGTTTGAGGTCGCTTGATTTTAAGCCGAGTTGCAAGACAACCGCGATAATCAAGCGGTAGACCACCGAGCCGAGCAGAATTGAAAGCAGCGTGACATAGAATGCGAATCGTTTGTTGAACCATGCGAAAATGCTTTCGCCCAAAATGATTGAAGCCAAGCCGATGACGATTGCACCCGTTCCCATGCCCACATCGCCGTAGCCCTGCTGCTGGGCAACAAGCGCACCCGAAAGCGCGATAAGCCCGTTTGAGAGCATGAGCCCAAGCAACTTCATTTTGTCGGTGTCAACGCCCATTGCGCGCACCATTTTTTCGTTGT
>ERZ842401.3619-NODE-3619-length-18953-cov-7.847867_pt1 | contig 18953 bp, 13 predicted proteins | sample MGYA00521270_ERZ842401 | MGnify/ENA primary metagenome ERZ842401 (study PRJEB31892, sample SAMEA3878208) | bioreactor metagenome | biome: Moose rumen | place: Sweden | collected 2011-10 | study: EMG produced TPA metagenomics assembly of the PRJEB12797 data set... | reverse complement strand
CATCGAGCATAATCTGGAAGGCTTCGGCAATCTTTTCCGGCGAGGAATCGCCGCCCACGTCGAGGAAGTTAGCCGGCTCGCCGCCATAATGCTTGATGATATCCACCGTAGCCATGGCAAGCCCCGCACCATTGACCATGCAGGCCACATCACCGCCGAGGTTTACATAGTTGAGTCCGGCCTGCGCTGCGCGGCGTTCCTTCGGGTCTTCTTCGCTTTCATCGCGGAGTTCCTCAATGTCTGGATGACGGAACAGCGCGCTGTCATCAAAGTTCAGCTTGGCATCGAGCGCAATGACATCATCTTCCGCCGTAACCACGAGCGGATTGATTTCCGCCAGCGAGCAGTCTTTGCCCACAAAAGCGTTGTAGAGGCAGGTCATCAGCTTCGTGGCCTTGCGGATGGCCGGCTGCGGAATGTTGATGTTGTACGCCATACGGGTTGCCTGGAACGGTGCCAGACCAACCACCGGGTCAATGTATTCCTTGAAAATCTTCTCCGGCATTTCCGCGGCAACTTTTTCGATTTCCATGCCGCCCTCTTCCGAGCCCATCATGACCACGCGGGCCGTCTGACGGTCAATGACGAAGGACAGATAATATTCTTTCTTGATATTGGAACCAGCTTCGATGAGGAGGCGTCCCACCTTCTTGCCTTCCGGCCCCGTCTGATGGGTCACAAGGGTTTTCCCCAGCAACTCACTTGCATAATTTTTCACTTCATCAAGATTCTTTGCCAGTTTGACGCCGCCGGCTTTGCCGCGGCCACCGGCATGAATCTGGGCTTTCACCACGACTACAGGAGTGCCGATTTTCTTGGCATTTTCCACAGCTTCTTCCACCGTGAACGCGGGCAGACCTTCGGGAACTGCGACCCCATAGGCTTTTAATACAGCCTTGCTCTGGTACTCATGAATATTCATCAAACATGCCTCCCTGAAATTGGTATGACCTTTTCGAGAATAATAAAATACTTTTGTTCTCGTTTATGCTTATATTGTATGCTTTTTTCGCGTTTTTGTCTACTATTTATTATTCATTGCTTGTATTCACTAAAATTATCGTAATCTACGTTTATTTCGATTTACTTGTCATTTGCGACACTAATAAATAAATAGTATATATTTGAAACATAACTTTTGTTAATCTTTCGGCCAAAGAACAAAAATCGTCTGGGATTCCCATTTCTCCCCGGCTTTGATAATGGGCTGCGGGAAGTTCGGATTAGCCAGCGCATTCGGGAAATACTGCGTTTCGAGGCAGAAGCCGGAACGCTTGGTAAATTCCACGCCCTTTTTGCCCGGCAGACCGCCTTCCAGGAAATTTCCCGTATAGAACTGTACACCGGGCAAGGTGCTGTAGCAGGTCAACGTAAGGCCGCTGTTATCCGATTCGGCATAGGCCACCTTCTTAAGCCCGCCCTTGAGATAATCAATGGGGCAATGCGGGTCATAACCGAACATCCCCGGCTTCATCTCCACACTGACCGGCTCATCCCGGATTACCCAGTTATGGTCATAGCCCCTGCCCATGACGAGTTCATCAAAATCATCATCAATATGCGCACCAATTTTCGTCGGCTGCCGCAAATCCATCGGTGTACCCTCTACATCCAGAATCCGGCCATCCGGCAGAGATTCGCTGTCTGCCCAAGTATACTTATCGGCAAAAATCTGGATTTTCTGGTCGAGGATGGACGGCGATTCAAAGCCATCCAGATTGAAATAGCTGTGATTGGTCAGATTGCAGATAGTATCCTTGTCGCTGACCGCCTCATACTTAATGGACAGCTCATTGTCATTAGACAGCGAATAGATAACGGCTACATCCATGTTCCCCGGATAACCTGCGTCCCCATCCTTGCTGTGATAGGTCAGCCGTACGCCTTCATAGACTTCCTCTGCCTCCCAAAGTTCATTATGGAAGCCCTTGCTGCCGCCGTGGATATGGTTCTGATTCTTAGAACCGGTATTCAAATCCAGTTGGTATTCCTGCCCGCTTATGACGGCCTTGCCGCCGGCAATGCGGTTGGCATGACGGCCCACAACGCCGCCCATGCTGGTATCGTCTTTCTCATAAGTCAGTGCATCCGCATAGCCCAGCACGATATCTACTTTCTGATAATCTTTGGCATAGGTACTCCAGCTCACGAGCCGGGCACCATAGTTGGTGACTTTTACTTCCGTCCCCTTGGTGTTGCGCAGGGTATAGAGAAAAACCTCACGACCATCGCTTAATTTGCCAAAGGATTCTTTCTTGATGATTGCCATGAAAATACCTCCCGGTCATTCAACTCTGAATTGACTACGATTTCTTACAATTCTATACAAGTTTCACTTTACTCTTTCTTGTTTTATTTGTCAACCACCTGTGAAGATTCAATTTAATTTATCATTTTTGACAAAGTGTGTTATAATATCGTTATTGGTTACATATTTATAAATGGAATAATATTATAAGTATTTCAAGGGGGATTATCATTATGGCAACCGAAAAAAAAGTTTATGTCTTCTTTAACTGTGACGAAGAGAAGACGCAGAAATCCATGAATATCTTCTACAACAAAGTCATCTACAACGCTACCAAAAAAGCCCGTAAGGAACTCTTAGCTAAGGTAGAAGCTGAAGTCGCTGCTGGTCGCGTAAATATTGCCGAAGGCAAGAACGAATCCGTCGCCAAGGCAATTATGGACGGAGACCCGACCAAAGCCAGCAGATATATGCAGTACGGCACGATTAAGAGTTTTGATATCGTGTAAACGCTGACCTGATGCAAAAAGCCCGGATAAACGATTTCCTTCAGTTACGGAAATCGTTTATCCGGGCTTTTGGTTTATCTATACTTTTTCTGCGGATAGTTCCTCCACATCTATCTTTGCCAGACTATCCACTATCGCATCAGCTTCACGCAAATCCTGCTGACCGGAGTTCGGATTGCGATAGGCTACACAGTACATCCCTGCCCGCTTCGCCGCCAGAATACCATTGGTTGTGTCCTCAATCACCAGACAATCCTCTGGAGCAACGCCCAGTCGCTTGGCGCTTATCTGGTAAATGGCAGGATTCGGTTTACTCTCCGGCAGTTCTCCCCCGGACAGAATCGACGAAAAATACTTGCGGATGCCGAAACCATCCAGCACCGTATTCATCACCCGTACATTGGATGATGTTGCCAGTGCCAGAAGAGTCCCTGCTTCGTGCAGGGACTTTATCAGTTTGACACTGCCCGCCACGGGGTCTATTTCACCGCTTTGGAGTATCTCCAGATAATGCGCATGCTTATAAGCTGCCATATCCTCCGGCTTAATATCCGTGCGGCCATATTTTCCCAAAGTTTCCCGAAAGAGGACTCCACTGGTACGCCCCATATAACGGGCTAAATCCGCCTCATTGAAGGGAATACCAAAATGCGCGAAAGTATCCATTTTTACCCGGCTATGGATGGGTTCGCTGTCGATAATAACCCCATCCATATCAAAAATCACTGCTTTTACTCGTTTCAAGAATCCTGACCTCTCTGAACCAATCCCATGAACACTTCTTTAGCCAAGGGTTTGGCAAAATAATATCCCTGTATCTCCCGGCAACCGATTTTCACCAGAAAATCCAACTGTTCCTGCGTTTCCACACCTTCCACTACCACATCCATATTCAGGTGTTTGCCCAGTTCGACAATACTTTCCATAATGGCTCCGGCACGACTGGACTTATCCACTTCCTGCACAAAAGCCATATCAATTTTCAGCACATCCACAGGCAGGTCCTTCAGCATGGATAGCGAAGAAAAGCCGCTGCCAAAATCATCCATCAATACGGAGAACCCTGCGCCGCGGAAAGCCCGCACCATGGCAATAAGCTGGTGCGGATTTTCCATGTATGCACTTTCCGTAATCTCCAGTTTCAGCAAATCAGGCTGCAAATCGTACTTTTTTATGAGTGACTGCAAAAAGTCCAGCAAATCATGACTATAGAAATTAAGCCGTGACAAATTCACGGAGATTGGCACAGGCTCCAGTCCTGCATCAATCTGTGCCCGCAAAACCTTGCAGGCCTCCTCCCAGACAAAGCGGTCAAGCCGCACAATAAAGCCGTTGTTTTCAAAAATGGGGATAAACTTCGATGGCGGAATCGGCCCCTTCGGATAATTCCAGCGCACCAAAGCCTCGGCACCAATGACCTTCCTTGCCGGAATCTCATACACCGGCTGCAGGTTGATGACAAACTGCCCTTCCTGCAGCGCATATTCCATATTGCGGACAATCATCTGTTCCTCAATCATCTGATCCCGCATGGCCTTGTCGTAGAAAGCAAAACGAGTCATGTAACGGCCTTTGATGCGATTGAGCGCCATATGCGCGCGGTCACACATCTGATCCACCGGCAAAAAGGCATTATCTACCGGATATACCCCCGCATAGAACAGGACATTGTGGCTGATTCCCAGAGACTGAATGGTGCTATCCAGTCCGACCATAAGATTATCCATATCCAGATTTTTCGTGGGTTTACACAGGACAAAATGGTCAGCCTCAATACGAGCACACAGGCCATCTCCCCCTGTCAACACATTGAAGTAAAAAGCTGCCGTCTTTAAAATGAGATTTCCCGTCTCAATGCGGAACAAATCATTTACCACCTTAAAGCAGCTGATATCCAGATATACAATGCTGTACTGCGTCTGGTGATGCTCCTGCATGAGTTCAGCTGCCTTCCGGTAAAAGGCCTCCCGATTGTAAATTCCTGTAAGGCTGTCCTTTTCCACATGCTGATGCATTTCGATTAACTGCCGGTTCTGCGCTATCTGCGCCACTTTGCGCCATTCATTTTCCTCACGCGCCATCACGTTGCGGATACGGCAGCGAACTATGGTGGGATTATAGGGCTTCGTGATGAAGTCCGCTGCGCCCATCTCCATAGCCCGGGCCTCGCTGTCCCCATCATTATTGGCCGTCATAACCACCACAGGAATTCCCGCCAACTGATCGTTATGCTTCATCATGGCCAGCACTTGAAAGCCATCCATCACCGGCATAACCAAATCCACCAGTACGATATTCACTGGCTGATTTTCGATGATAGACATAGCCTCCTGACCATTCTCGGCCTCCATAATCTGATATTCTTCTTGGAAAAACTGGGTCAGCACCACCCGGTTGATTTCCACATCATCCACGATTAACATTATCGGTTTGTCATCCACAATTTCACCCTCTTACTGTGTGATTTTTCTAAATCACGCCCATAGGTATACTAATATTATTATACTACATCAGTTGTAAAAAATCCTTCTATCTATGACAAAAGACTCTATCTCGTTTTGCAGGAACGAAACAGAGCCTTTCATCAAAGCTTTATGTAAATTCTTCTTTTTATTTAGAACCTTGCCTGGAAAACAAGATTCAAGAGGAAAAGAAAGCCCAGTACATAACTTAGCGCGTGTACATTGCGCCAACCACCATTCAGGATTTTCAACAGCGGATACGCAGTAAAACCGAAAGCCAATCCCGTAGAAATGCTGCCCGAAAGCGGAATCAGCACCACCACCAGAAAAGCGGGGAACCACTCGGAAAAATCCTTGAATTCCATATATTGAAGCTGCTGCATCATCATTGCCCCCGTAATGATAATTACCGGCGCAATCGCTGCCGCTGGCACATAGGCCAAGAGCGGAATGAAGAACAGCGAGAGAATGAACAAAACAGAAGCCGTAAGTGCCATCAGTCCGGTACGACCACCGCTGGCAATCCCCGCGGCACTTTCTGCTGCCGCAACAGTTGGACTGGTGCCCAACACACTGGAAAGCATCGTGGTGAACGCTGAACCTCTAAAAGTCTTGGGAAACTTCGCCTGATTGGGCAAAATCCCCTCCAACAGCCCCATGGTTTCAAAAACCATAATCATGGACATTGAGAACACTGCCAGCAAAAATGGCAGCGAAAGCAATCGGGAAAAATCCGCCTGCATGAGAAGCTGTGGATAGAGATGAATATCCGCCAAATTTACACTGACCGAACTTGCCTGTCCTACGCCCATAAAGTAACCCAGAACACTTGTCACCACAATGGCGATAAAGAAACTGCCCATCACCTGCCGCAGATAAAGCGCCAGACTAAGCACCAGACCAAAGATTGCCAAAAGCGCTGACGGATTCGTAAGAGAGCCCAGTTCGATAATCGAACTTGTGCCCCGACGGATAAGTTCCGCCTTTTCCAAACCAATCTCCACTAAAAACAGGCCAATACCTGCCGTGATTGCACATTTTAGGGAAGGCGCTACAGCACCGCTCAAACGGGCTGCCCACTTCGAACAGGCTACGAAGGCAAAAATCAGTCCCGAAACCAGAGAAATCGCCAAAGCCTCCTGCCAGCTAAGCCCCATCTGCACACATATCGTATAGGTAAAGAACGCATTTATCCCCATACCGGGGGTCAGAACAATGGGAGCATTGGCCACAAAAGCCATCAGCAAACAACCAATCACCGAAGAAAAAATCGTAGCAAAGACAGACAACTCCACCGGTATGCCCGCATCTGCCAAAATCAGAGGATTGACTATTATTATGTAGGAAATAGCAAAAAATGCCGTTATACCAGCGACAATTTCCCGCTGCCAAACCTTTGGATGCTGCAACGCATGACCAAACAAATTTCGCATAAATCCCGCTCCCCCTTCATTCTATCTCATTTCATTGTTAGTTTATCGTTTTTCAGTCAATAAAAAAAGGACATTCGTCCGATAGAAGTCCTTTTTTGTTTGAGAAAAACAATATATTCATATATAATGTAAGAAACAGCTAAACAGAAAGGAACTGCCTCTATGAAACTGGAATATATTCTCGATCATATGCCCGCCGAAATTCGGCGTCAAACCACACATAAAGTCTACCTGCCCGGTGAATCCATTGTCCGCAAAGGTGAAGAAGCCAAGCACGTCTACCTGCTGACCAAAGGCGAAACCCGCGTGAGCAATGAATTCGCCAGCGGTCAACGCTACACGTTCGGCGCACTTGACGTCCCCGATTTGATTGGTGATTTGGAAGTTCTGGCAGGACAAATGCTTTACGCCGCCTCCAACGAAGCGGCCTCCACCTGCGAAGTCATTGCCATGCGCGCCGAAACCTTCCTGCAATGGATGCACATAGACAGCGACTTTGCCGTAGCTGTAGCCCAGCTGCTGGCCACCAAGATGTACCCTACCTCAAACGAAGCCGGACGGGTAAAATTTCTCCCCAGCCTCGACAGACTCCACAGTTACCTGCTAAAACGTCTCGGCGACATCGAAACCGACCTCTTCATCCTCCACACCAGCCGCCAGCAAATCGCCGATGACATTGGGACCAGCGTAAAGACCGTCAACCGCGGCGTGGTGAAACTAAAAGAAGCAGGGCTGATATCCCTGCTTCATGGTAAAATCACAATCAATAAAGAACAGCAACAAGCACTGAAAGATACATTCCCAGAAGAATAATGCGGCTTAGAAGTAATAGCTCAAACGAGCATAAAGCGTCTGCGTCTTTCGGTCATTTTCCAGCTGTTTGCCATTGAAATAACCCAATGTCGTCAGCGTATTGGTGAAGGGGATATAGGTTGCGCCCAAATCCCAGCCCTTGACATTAGCTGCTGCACGGGTCGTATCAAAAGTCGGCATAAGCGATACATTTGCGCCTACATGGCGATATGCCAGGAATGCGCCCCAGCTGCCAGCATTAGCCTTGTTCGCCTTCTTGTAGTCCACTTCTACACTGGCCGACTTGTTATAGCTGTCTGCTTTCGTGTTTTGCGCATAAGCACCAGCCAGCGCCCAATTCTTGTCAAAGGCATACTTACCGCCAACAGACCAGATATTGGCATCATCATCATTGCCATTCTTGCTGTAAGCTGTGGTCTTAAACACCTTGCTGCTAAAATGACGGTAGCCGGCGCCAGCAAAAGCTTTGCCTTTCTCATAATTTACCTGAAGGCCCTGATAACCGGCGTGGTCATTGACTTTATTCGCGGTAATGGTGCTGTTAGCCTGACCAGCAATATTCCAGCGTCCGGCCTCTAAGATTACCTTCACATCTTTACCGGCAGTAATCTGCGCACCGGTGAAGAAGTTATCCATCACCAGGCCATCATCATTCGCCGAGAAGAACGGCATCTTACCAGCCTTCACCTCGAAATTATTATACACGCCATCTGCATAGACAAAAGTCATTTCAGCATTGCCGGAAGTATCCGTTTTCAAATTGTTGGAAGCAGTAAAACGAGCCTTTACCGTCCAGTTTTCGTTAATCTCCGCCGTGGGGAACAAACGCAGCTGCGCCGTTGAAGTGTTTGTCTTTTTCGTGCTGCCATCAGCCTGCTTATCACGGTAGCTCCAGTAACGGTAACGGGCTTCACCAGTCCACTTCACCTTATCCGCATTACGTTCCAGATTCGCTACACGCACACCCAGATTACCCAGTTCATCCGCAAACTCTGCAGCCAGTTTGTCCACCAAGGCTTTATCTGCACCATTGGTATTCTTAGCCATAGCCTTAGCTACCATCTGTGCCATTTCAAAGCGCGTGATGTTACGATTCCCCTTGAACGTGCTGTCTCCATAACCTTCGATAACACCATCCGCAGCCAGCTGACTCACGGCATCATAAGCCCAATGGTCAGCCGGCACATCCGTGAACGGATTCGCAGCAGCAAACGCCGTGCTGGCAGCGCCAACCACCAACGCCGTAGTCAATGTGGAACAAAGATTCTTTTTCATTACATAATTCTCCCTATATTGTTATTGTGTCCACTATTCATGTACAATATTACGATTAGTTCTTTCGCTTATCATTGCAAAATCCATTCATGGTGAACATATATCATTGTAACAAAACATACGGCACTATGCAACTATGTAAACCAAAAAAGTATGCTCCATCCCGGGCGTCTTAATACCTCAAGGCAACGTATGGATTATGCCAGATACCGTACCTCCCATTCACCGGAGCCAAACACCTGACTGGTTCCGTTCTTGAAGTTTATGCCTTCCGCTGCCTGCACGCGTGCGCCTTTCGGCAAAGTCAGCCGGGCGCCGGCATTGGGCGGAACCGTCATTTTCACTGTAATTTCCTGACCGGATTTTTCCCATTTTATCGCTGCCTTGCCATAGGGAGTTTCATGGCAGGCTTCGGCAAAATGGAGACTGCCGCCGGGCTGCGGATGGAAATTGATGAGCTTATAGCCCGGCTCATTTTCGTCATAATCCAGACCGGCACCATAGCGGTAGAGCCAGTCTCCGATTGCACCATAGGCATAATGGTTAAAGGAATTCATATCCGGGCTGCAGAAACTGCCGTCCGGCCGCTTGCCGTCCCAATGCTCCCAAATCGTCGTGGCGCCCTGCTTCACCGGATAGAGCCAGCCGGGGAATTCCTCCCGCTCCAAAAGTTTCCAGGCAGCTGCTGTCTGGCCATTTTCCGACAAGGCTTGACACAGGCAAGGAGTTCCCATAAAGCCTGTCACCAAATGACCATCTTTTTCGAGCAGCTCGGCTAATTCCTGCGCCAGGCGCGGACGTATATCTGCCGGAGCCAGTTTATAGGCCAGCACCATCGCATATGCAGACTGCGTTTTCACCACCAAATCGCCCTCCGGCAGATAGTTGGCCCGGAAACGGCGCAAAAGTTTTTCCAGCTTTTGATTATAGATTACGGCTTCCTGCAGATTCCCCAAAATTTTGGCACTGCGAGCTACAATCTCTGTGGACACCAGATGATAGACCGAGCAGGTAAACGGCGTCGGAGTAGCGCCCAAGGGGGTCTTGCCGTCGCCATCCAGCGCCAGCCAGTCACCAAACTGCATCTTGTAGTTAAACCGACCCTGCTCATCCATACGGGCATCCATAAAGGCCACCCAATTTTTCATGGAATCGTACTGGCGGCGCAAAATAGCCACATCACCGGTAGCCAGATACAGGTTCCACGGTACAATGGTAGCCGCATCGGCCCAGCCCGATGCCCCGTCCATGCCCATATGCTCAATCATATCCGGTGTCGCCACGGGAGTCAGCACATCCGGCACCACATGGGGAATGGCTCCATTATCCGCCTGTTCAGCCGTAAGGTCTGCCAGCCATTTCCGATAAAAAGCATGGGTATTTACCAAAAAGTTGGCTGTACTGCTGAAAATCTCCGCATCACCGGTCCAGCCCAGCCGTTCATCCCGCTGCGGGCAATCCGTGGGCACATCGAGGAAGTTGCCCTTCAGGCCCCAAAGGATATTGTGCTGCAGCTGATTGATGAGTTTTTCCGAGCAATGGAAGGAACCCGTCTGCGGCATATCCGAATGGAGCACCTGCGCCGTGAAATCTTCTGCCTTGGCATCTTCCGGCCACTCTTCCAGCCATGCGTACTGGAAGCCCTGATAGGTGAAATGGGGAGTGAACACTTCCTCCGCATCTGTTCCCTTGATATAGGTTATGGTTTCCTTGGCCTCGCGCAGATTTTCCAGATAGACATTGCCATCTTTGTCCAGCACCTCAAAGCAGTGCAGTTTTACCTGTGTTCCCTTGGCGCCCCGTACCTTGAACTTTACCCAGCCGGACATATTCTGTCCAAAATCCAGCACACGCTCACCCTTGGGTGTTATGAGCATTTGTTTTACCGGCAGCTCTCCTGTCAGACGAATTGGGGAGGCCGTCTGGGGCTGGAGGTTCGACAGCGGATAGGATAATACCTGCACTTCATGCCAAGCATCAGCTGCCGGCGTGATTTTTCCGGCATCATAGGTTTCGCCGCCGTAGATTTCGGCAAAAGTCACCGGGCTGTCGGCACCCTGCCAGCTTTCATCCGTGGCAAAAACTTCTTCCGTGCCGTCTGTATAACGTACATGGAGCTGCCCAAAGAAAGCCGTCTGCTCACCATAGAGATTACGCACATGATGGAAGGTCAGCATGCCCTTGTACCAGCCAGCGCCCACATGAGCCAGCAGGACATTTTCCCCATTTTGCAGATAGTCCGTTACCTCGTACGTCTGATAAGAAAGCCGCTTCTGATAAACCGTCCAGCCCGGTGCCAGTTCCTCCCGGCCAATCCGCTGCCCATTGATAAAGAACTGGTACAGCCCCAAAGCAGTGGTATAAACGACCGCCTGTTCGACTTTTTTAGCCAGCCGAATTTCCTTGCGCAGATACGTTCCTTTGGAATTGTCCTTATCTGCCGGAGTTTCTGCCGAAATAAATTTTCCCTGCCAGTTTTCCTCGATATTTCCCGTCAGGAAGCTGACCGGCTCTGACCATGGACACCACTTGCCCAAAGCCGCCGCCCGCACCCGCACATAATAACGGCTGCCGCTTTTTAGTTTCACATGCGGCTTGATTCCATTGGATTCCTTGCCTGCCATTTCACCACTGTCATAAATTAGCTGCGTAAAATCTGCCCGCTCTGCGGCCTGTATATGAAAAGCACTCTGCCGGAAATTCTTTTCGCTTGCTGCAAACTGCCAGCTAAGCACGGGAAAACTCGTCACCCCTGCCGCTTCTTCCATAAAGTCCAGCAAAATCTTTTTGATGGTAAACATACTAATTCCTCCCCGAATCCTTATTGTTCTTGCTTCGTTGTTATTGTAGCATGAAAAAAGCCCCATTTCACGGGGCTTACCCTGACTGCAAAAGGGATGTCGGAAAGTGCTAAAAATTCTCCTTATGTTTCCCCGTTTATCGGACTTATGTCCTTTCTTTTTTTGTCCTTTTTTTCATAAAATAAAGATGAATACGAATAGAACAGACTAAAACATGATTGGGAGTGTTGTTTATGGAAAACCATGATTCTTTTATCCTGCACGGCAATATTATCTATACCCCTGACAAAAATAAATTCATATCCTTAAAAGATGGCTGGATGGTTGTCGAAAAAGGAAAAATCATCTCTGTATCTGCCGAAAAACCGGCCTCGGCTGCCGGCCTTCCCATAAAGGACTGTAAGGGCAAGCTGATTATGCCGGGTTTTGCCGATTTGCATCTTCATGCCCCGCAGTTCATCCAGATTGGCATGGGCATGGATTACAAGCTGCTGGATTGGCTGGACGGCTACACCTTCAAGGAAGAGCCCAAATTTGCCGACCCCGATTACGCCCGTCAGATTTATCCAATCTTCGTTGACGAAATGACGGCCTGCGGTACCACCTCCTCGGCAATCTTTGCCACCATTCACAAGGAAAGCACGGATATCCTGTGCGATATTCTTGCCCAAAAAGGCGTACGAGCCTATGTCGGCAAGGTGAATATGGACACCAACTCCGCACCAGCTCTCACCGAAGAAACGGCTAAGTCCCTGCAAGATACGGAAGCATTTATCGAGAAATGGCAGAATCATCCGCTGGTGCGTCCCATCATCACGCCGCGCTTTGTCCCGTCCGTCACGGCTGATATGATGACCGGTCTGGGAAAGCTGGCCGAAAAATATCAGGTACCGGTACAAAGCCATCTGTCCGAAAATCCCGGCGAGATTCAATTAGTCAAGGAGCTGTTCCCACAGGATAAATACTACATGAGCGTCTATGACCGTTTTGGTCTCTTTGGGCAGACACCGACTCTGATGGCGCATTGTATCCATCTTTCGGCGGAAGAAATCGCCATCATGGCAGGGAAAAATGTCTATGCCGTCCACTGTCCAGCCTCCAATCTCAACCTCACCAGCGGCCTGATGCCACTGCGCAAGTTACTGGATGCCGGCGTAAAAGTGGTAATGGGCAGTGATATCGGCGGTGGTCACACGCTCTATATGCCCCATGAAATTGTCCGGGCTATTGAAATCTCCAAAATCCGCAGCATTGAACATCCGGAGGAAAAAGCCCTGCGTCTTAGTGAAGCCTTCTATCTGGCCACCAAAGCTGGCGGCGAATTCTTTGGGCAGACAGGCAGTCTTGAAACCGGCTACAGTGCTGATTTCCTCATCACTGACGTTCCGGACTTCCAGCAAGGCCGCACCGTGGAAGAACAGTTGCAATACTTTATCTATCACGGTACAGCTCAGGACATCCGCGAGGTTTACGTAAACGGCCTGTCCGTAAAAAATTAAGCAAGATTTAATGGAGTGTAGTAATGGATAAGTTAATATTTGCAATCAAGAATGCCAATCGGGAAGATTTCATCATGGCAACAGCCTCAGGGCTGACCGCACTCTTTATGCTGGTGGACATCCCCGTCTGGGCCGTGTTTATCGGCTGGACATGGTATCTGTCCATCGGTGCTAATGTCCGAGCCATCAAAGAGGGCGCTGTCACTTGCATTCTGGGCGGTGTGCTGGCGCTGTCCTCTGTGGTCTGCATCGACCTGCTAAAGCCTTATCTTCCCTGGCTGCTGCCTAATATCATCGGTGTATTCCCCAATATTTTGCTGTTGATTCTGACATTCAAGATTCCCGGCATTCAACCGCTGGTCGGCTTCAATGCCTTCTCCTGCATCTTTGCCGGTTATTATCTGAACGGCTTTCCGGTACATCCGGACTATTGGCTCAACATTGTGCTGGCCTTCCTCTATATCAATGGCGGCAATATCATCGGCCTTTTTGAAGGCTGGTTTGTTCAAAAAGTCTGCCGTCTAGCCGGCTATAACCCCAATAACGAATAAAAAAGGCTGTGAAACACGGAATATTCCGCTGTTTCACAGCCTTTACATTTGCCAACTGGTGCGATTGGCGCGATTCGAACGCGCGACCTGCCGCTTAGGAGGCGGACGCTCTATCCAACTGAGCTACAACCGCAACATAATTAGTATAACAGAAAAAGCCTGAAAAGAAAAGCCTTGGCCGCTAAAATGCCAAGGCTTTTCTTATTCTCAAGAGTCCCGACGGCAAATATCTGCCCCCAGACCTACCAATTTATCTACCAGATTGTCATAACCACGGTCAATATGGTGAATGTAGCCTACCTGAGTTTCTCCCTCAGCGACCAGACCGGCCAGCACCATAGCTGCCCCGGCTCTAAGGTCAGTGGCTTTCACCTGACAGCCCGTAAGTTTGTCCACGCCTTCCACCACAGAAGTACGTCCATCAATCTTGATGTTTGAGCCCATACGCTTCAATTCATCCACATGCATAAAACGGTTTTCAAAAACCGTTTCCGTAACCAGCCCCGTACCTTCCGATACCGCCAGCATAGCCATAAACTGCGCCTGCATATCCGTAGGAAAGCCCGGATAAGGCATGGTCTTGATGTCCACGGCGCGGGTACGCTTGTTGCAGGTCACGCGGATGCCATCCACATCTTCTTCAATGGTAACGCCTGCTTCCTTTAATTTGGCAATTACCGGCTTCAAATGCTCACTGATGGCATTTTCGATATAAACATCGCCCTGCGTCATCGCAGCAGCCACCATATAAGTACCAGCCTCAATACGGTCCGGAATAATGGTATAGTCGCGACCCGTCAGCTTGGGTACACCTTCAATTTTAATCACATTGGTGCCGGCTCCGCGAATCTTGGCCCCCATCACATTGAGGTAATTGGCCAAATCCACGATTTCCGGTTCCTGCGCCGGATTTTCCAGCACAGTCACACCTTCAGCCATGGAGGCCGCCATCAGAATATTTTCCGTAGCCCCCACACTGGGGAAATCCAGATAGATTTTCGTGCCCTTCAAGCCTTCCGGAGCCGTTGCCTCGATAAAGCCGTGACCGATTTTAATCTCTGCCCCCAAAGCCTCAAAGCCCTTCAAATGCAAATCGATGGGGCGGGTGCCGATGGCACAGCCGCCGGGCAGGGAAATCTTTGCCTGACCGCAGCGTGCCAGCAGAGGCCCCATAATCAGAAACGATGCCCGCATCTTGCGCACCAAATCATAAGGTGCCTCGCAGCTGCCAATAACCGTGCTGTCAACACGGAGCTGATGCTTTTCTTCATCAAAATCCGCTTTAACCCCTAATTTTTTCAAAACCTCGGTAATGGTATGCACGTCTTCCAGCGCCGGAACTTCATCCAATACACTGGCTGACTCTTGTCCCAAAAGAGTTGCCGCAATAATCGGCAAAACGGCATTCTTGGCCCCGCTGATTTTTACGCGCCCCTTTAACGGACGTCCCCCATGTATAATCAACTTTTCCATTAAGTTCTTTATCCTCCTAATAGTCATGCTATAAAAAGCACCAACCAATAGTTTACCATTAACCGCCAGTCTTTACAATAGGGGAGCTGCACTTTTGCCAAGCGAAAAAGCGCGTCAGCCGCGTTCTACTGTCAATGCGGAATGGATTACATTGTCAATGATGTAGCCTGTAGCGAATTTCGTTTCTCCCGGAGTTGGCTGCTGCTTGTCAAAATTGTCCAGCTTGCTGGCCTTAGCCTTCTTGCGCTGATTTGCCGCAATCTGTGCATTTCGCAAAGCCTCCTTGCTGGGGGGCGTCTGCACCGGGCCGGGCGCAATAACGATTTCATTATTTTTTCCCGCCTTTTCCAATTTATGCAGGCGGTCTTCCGTAGTCTGTCTGGTTTCCGGTGTGCTGGCCACATCAACCCCGGACTGCTGCAGAAGCATCAGGGCCGTAACCGGCACCAGTCCACCGCCGCGGATATCCAGATTCAAGGTGCCTGCCGGCTGGGCATCTGGCACTTTATACGGAATAATCAAGGTTTCCTGCGCCTTGCGATAGGGCTTAATCGTAGTCGTAAATTTTACCGTATCGCCGGGTTTTACCTTTTTCTTATCCGGCACAGCAGATATCAGCGAAGCCGTCTTGCGTCCGCCATCCACGGTGATATCCACCTGCACATCAATAATATCGGATTCCTTATCCGCATTCTGACAAATCGTACTCATGGCCTGCATGAGTTCTGCCATGGCAATCTGCCCCACATCTGCCGTGTTGTAGAACATATTGTCCCTTGTTACTACGCCATCTTTTACGGCATCCGTACGAATCTTAAAGCCAACCTTAGCAGTGCTGCCGCTGAGGTTGTCACTGGTCTTGGAAAGCGCTGCATAGGCAATCCCTCCGGAAAGCTGCGGCAGGAAATCTTCATCATAGGCAATCCGGGCTCCATAGCTTTCACTGCGGGCAAGCCCATTATCCTTGACACTGACCTTGATGGGCACCACCGAAGGGAATTGTCCCAGTGTGCCGGCAATGCCGGTTGCCCTGTCCTGACTGATACGGCCTATGATATTGCCGATATTGGCCACCTTCATGCCGTTGCTCTGTCCGCTTATCGTACCCACCACAGTCGCATCCGTCATGAAGTAATTGACATTCCCTCTGTGCAAAAAGGGATGCCCAAAGGCTAAAATTTTCTTTCCGTCCACTGCGGTTACCGTACCTGTTGCCCCCACGGCAAAGTCACCATAAGTTACAGCAACGCCTACGGCTGCCCCCGGTTCCAGAGTTGCATGGTATTCGGTTCTATTCATTTCGGCTGCACTGGGTGCACCCATCGGCAGAAAGGTATAGCTGCCCTGAGGGTCAATCTGCCGTTTCAAAAAGTCCAGACCAGCCTGATTGAACCCGGAAAAATACATGACATCCTTTGGTTCTGCCTGCACATCAACTTTTTCCTTCTGCTCAGTCTCCACCGGCTCCTCAGCTTTTTTCTCCGGCTTTGCCTTGGCTTTTTCCTTATCTGCAGCAACAGCCGCCCGCGCCCGGTCTACCAGTTCGTCTCCATAGACCTTTTTATCCGCAGACTTGGCGCGTTCTTCCTGCTTCTTTTTCTTCTCGGCTTTGGCTTTTTCCCTGGTTTCAGCTGCTTTTTTGATATTTATCGTAGAAATATGGGTCTTATTCTTCGTGTCCGGCATGGACCACAAAGGCAGCATCTCATCAATAGGCGTAATGAAGAAGGTATACGGCGTCATATCTTTAATCCCTGCAGCCACCGCACCAATAAGATAGCCATCCACATATACCGGGCTGCCGCTCATGCCCTGCAGAATTCCTCCAGTCTGTTCAATAACCGGCCCGGAAGCCTTTGCCATAATCATCGGCTGGGACCCCTTGCCATTTTCCATATTGCCCACAATGTCCACCTGAAAATCCCGCAGCTGCCCGCTGCTGTCGATGACGGTATAGGCAGTACCAACCATTCCTTCCGTAACCTGACTATGCGGCAGCACAGGGTCTAAAGCCAGCCCTGTGGCAGGAGGAAACGTCATGATAGCCGCTAATCCCCAAGCCGCCATTTTTCTTATATATTTATGCAAAACCATTCACCTCATTTGCTCATTACATTTGCTATCCCTTCATTATATCGCTATCATAACGAATTTACTATAGGTACAAAGCCCTATTACAAATTTATTTTTCCGTAATAATCAGGGCTGAGCCAACAGAACGTTCCCGGCCATCGCTGGGCGAGTTTTGCAGCAGGCCGCCCACTACCAACGCACTAGAGCCGCCGCCATCAAGATTCATCGCATCTTTTGCGCCCATCTTGACCAACAGTTTGGCCCAATCGGTAAGCGTGAGCCCGCGGCTGGAAGACTGTCTGCCGTCCACTACACCAAACAGATAGTTGCCATTCTTGAGGATAGCCACCGCACTGCGCGGCGCACGTCCATAACGGATATCGGCAGGGAATTGCTCATCACCGGCAGTAACATTGACCACGCCGTTCTGCACCAGACGCGGCCCTGCCCCCATAATATACACCGCCTGATTCCAGGGACTGCTCATTTCCTGAGAAATAACCGCCTTATCGCCGACCTGCACCCCGGAAAAAGACTCTGCCGCCGAACCATGTACCGATACGACACAACCATTCTGGGGAATAACCGAATTGCCGTTATTTATCGCCGTTACTTCGCCATCCACTACCGTATATTCCATACCGTATTCATTTGTTCCTGTACGGCTGCCATACCAATGATTGTACAGCGTAAGATTGTCCACGCCCCGTTCTGCATCCACTCCGGATACCGGCAGAGTCACATCCCCCAGTGTTACCGTGCCCGTATAGCTGACCTGTCCCATAAAGGGCTTGCCGTCCCTGCCAATGCCCAGCGCTGTGCGCCGATAATAGGTTGTTCCGGCCATATCGCCATCAATCTTTAACATACCAATCGCATCACCATTGCTGGCAAAATAAGTCGCATTCACCGCTGCTATCGCATCCGTCATATCCGACATTCCGCTGGTGGTCTGCAAGCCCGGCACCCGGCCTCTGGCCAGCACCGGCTTAATGGTATAAAGATTTTTGTCTGCCTCGATAAAATAAGCACTAATCTTTCCGGCAGAATCCCAGTAAACATATTCCCGGCGTGCCAGCCCCGGCCCCACCATCTCTGTGTAAAGGCCATCAAAATTAAGATTCAGCACCGTTCCGCCCGCCGCTATCGGCTTTTTCACGGCAGGTTTAACCTGCGCTGCCGGCTTTTTTACACCATAATTGCTTGCCTTTTCCGGCACCACATCAATAAAAATACGCGCAGGATTGGGCAGTTTTTTCACCTGATAAGACAACCCGGCTTTCAGACGAACCGTAACCAGCACATGTCCGTTTTTTTCCGCGAACTGCACCTTCTCGATTCGGGAACTGCTAAACGTTTTTTCGCTTATATTGCGGCGCTCCACGCCAAAAAAATCCAGTGTAATCTGACGCTTGTCACTGGAAACCGTCACATTGTAGCGGGGCATGGAGGACCAGTCAAAGACAATCCTATCGTGCTCAGAACCACTATGATAACGGACAGAAGTCAAATCAGCAGCCTCTGCCAGAAGCGGAGCACCAAGCAGAGAAACAGCTAATGTCAAAGCAGCCAGACTGCGTTTTTTGATAAGCAAACCAAAGAACCTGCTACTAAAAACATAGACAAAAGTGTATATGTCTTAGAAATATTCCTTATTCATCGTGCTCGCTCTCGCCGTCCCGAAGGACAGGCTACTAGCGTTTGTATAGCACTCCAAAGGCGTTGACATCACACTCCTTGCTACGCAAGGAGGCAAGTCTGTTCCCGACTAGCCATCGGTACATATATCGGAACTTGTGTTGTTAAGCTACCCGAT
>ERZ842401.3617-NODE-3617-length-18959-cov-81.379391_pt1 | contig 18959 bp, 20 predicted proteins | sample MGYA00521270_ERZ842401 | MGnify/ENA primary metagenome ERZ842401 (study PRJEB31892, sample SAMEA3878208) | bioreactor metagenome | biome: Moose rumen | place: Sweden | collected 2011-10 | study: EMG produced TPA metagenomics assembly of the PRJEB12797 data set... | reverse complement strand
CGGGCAAGAAGACTCCGCATATTGGTCGTTTCTGGTCGGGATGTGCAGGTGCCGTAAAGCACGGGCTGGAAATCATGGGCCTGGGGCTGATAGACATTGACAGCCACAACTGCATGATGCTGCGTGCCCATCAGACACCTGGCAACTTTGAGCTGAAGAAACGCAACATGACGCTGGCAGACCACTACATCGCCGTCATCAAGCGCTACCGCAAGGAACTGCTGAAGCTCTCGCACCTCATCGTTGCTGACGCATTCTTCTCTACCCGTACTTTCTATGAAGGCATCCACAAGCACGGTTTCCATCTCATCAGCCGTTTCCGTGACAATGCACATCTGTGCTACGTCTATGAGGGAGGGCCCACCGGCAAGCCGGGAAGACCCAAGACGATCGACGGAAAGATTGACCTGAAGAAGCTCGACATGTCGAGGATGCAGCCAATCTTCGTTGACGGGCTGCCGGGCGTGGCCTATACGCTGATAGCGTACTCAAAGGCCATGAAGTGTAAGGTGCGTCTCGTCATCTGGCAGATGCCTGACAAGAAGCACAAGCTGTTCTTCTCTACCGACACGTCGCTCACGGGTGAGGAAGTCCTGAACTTTTACAGAACCAGGTTCCAGATAGAATTCTGCTTTCGCGATGCAAAGCAATTCTGCGGGCTGACAGACTCTCAGGCAAGGGATGCAAACAAACTCGACTGCGCTTTCAACGCGTCATTCGCATCGCAGAACGTGGCAAAGGTCATGATGAAGGAGAGAGGGATGGATTATTCCATGTCCAACTTCAAGTTGCTGATGACCAACACGTTCCTGACGAAACGAATTTTTGACGCATCCCGATACCGACCGAACCAAACTTTAATTAATCACATTTTCAAAGAACTCTTTGGCTGCGCGGCATAGCCGTTAGGCCGTATATTGAATTTTTAACGAACTATTGAGAAAAGAAAAATGTATGAAAGATATAGCAATATTTGGAGCAGGAGGATATGGGCGAGAAATTGCCTGTTACATCCGGCGCATCAATGAGGTAAAGCCAACATGGAATCTCATTGGATATTTTGATGATGGAAGACAAGTAGGTGAGGATGCTCAGTATGGAAAGATATTGGGCGGACTGGAAACACTTAACGCTTGGGATAAACCCATCGCTGTGGTGATGGCTATTGCGACACCTAAGACGGTCAAGAAGATTGTTTCCAATATTCAAAACGACAAGGTGGAATTTCCTAACATTTTTGACCCGTCAGTAGTTTTTCTGGATAAAGGCTCTGTGAAAATGGGGAAGGGAAATGTAATCGGAGCAAACACATTGATAGCTTGTAATGTGGAGATGGGTGATTTTAACCTCCTGAATTGGTATGACCAGATCGGACACGAGGATAAGATAGGTAATTATAATGTAGTGATGCCAAACGTGAATATCTCTGGTGGTGTTGAAGCAGGAGATGGAAATTTCTTCGGTGTGAAATCAACAATACTCCAGTACCTGAAAATAGGGAATAATACGACTATTGGAGCTTGTAGCGTGATACTGAAAGATACTGAAGATGACGCCACATACTACGGAAATCCTGCCCGCGTGATAAGTCGAAACGAACCATCTGGGGGGGGGAGATTTAGTCTAGAGTTTAGAGTTAAGAGTTTGGAGTGGGGCTGCGCCCTCATAGAAAGGAGGGTGGCAGCATGAAAGATATAGTGATTTATGGCGCAGGCGGCTTCGGAAGAGAGATTGCCTGTCTGCTGAACCTGATTAATGAAAAGGAAAGTGAATGGAATCTGATAGGATTCCTTGATGATAACGAGACGCTTTGGGGCACCGAGAACAAATATGGCAAGGTGTTGGGCGGTGCAGACTGGTTGAACCAGTACGACAAGCCACTGGCAGCCGCTATTGCCGTTGGCAACCCCAAGGCAGTCTCCGCTATAGTAGAAAAGATTAACAACCCGAAGATAAGTTTTCCAAATCTGTATGCTCCTACAGTCACCTTCCTTGACAAGGAGAGCCTGGAGATAGGACAAGGAAACATCTTCTGTTCAAACTGTTTTATCAGCTGTAATGTCCAAATTGGAAACTTTAATTTATTCAATGGTTACATTCCTATCGGTCACGATGCCCGGATAGGCGACTGCAATGTCGTCATGCCTTCCTGCAACATCTCCGGTGGGGTGGTGCTGGGTAATGGCAATTTCCTGGGTGTTCAGTCTGTAGTGCTCCAGTATATCAAGATTGGCAACAATACAAGAATTGGGGCGAACAGTGTGATTATGCGCAAGACAAAAGATGGATACCTGTACATAGGAAATCCAGCAAAACGAGTTGACCTGTGAGTGACGAACACGAATCTCACGAATGACACGAATAGATAATAATCAATAATAAATTAAAGCAAATAAAATTATGGTAGACGAGAAACAATTCATTCAGAATTTCGCTGATCAGTTTGATGATGAGCCCGAAGGCTTGACACTTGAGACAAGATTCCGTGATATTGACGGTTGGTCATCCATCATTGCCCTGTCAGAAATGGCTATGTGTGATGAGGAGTACGATGTAATCCTCTCCGCCAACGAGATGGAAAACGCCAACTGCATAGCAGATATTTACAAGATTGTCTGTGAAAGATACCAGGGATAGTATGTATAATCCGTATTCACTTGAAGGGAAGACCATCCTGATAACGGGTGCTGCTTCCGGTATTGGACGATGTACCAGCATAGAATGTTCCAAGAATGGAGCAAGGCTAGTGCTGGTTGACCTGAACGAAGATGGACTGAAAGCAACGCTCGGTTTATTAGAAGGCGAGAAAGAGCATCTTCAGTTCTCGGGTAACCTGTGTGATGAAGCATTCTTACAACAACTCGCAGAAAACACACCTAATTTGGATGGTGTTTTCCTTTGTGCAGGCGTTTCAGACACTACTCTGGCAAAGTTCTACACAAGAGAGAAAATTGACAGGGTGTTGAACGTGAATGTGATAGCTCCTGCAATGATGCTCCGTTATCTTTTAGGAAAAAAGAAGATCAACAAGAACGGTTCGCTTGTGTGGATGAGCAGTGCTGGGGCAGAAGAGGTTGAGCCTGGTCTGGGAATCTATGCAGCCTCGAAATCTGCTGTAAACGGGTTGATGAGAACATACGCCAAGGAACTTTTAGGAAGAAAAATCCGCAGTAATAGCATTATGCCAATGATGATTAAGACCGAGCTGGTGGGAACTTTATCAAACATATCGGACGATCAGTGGAAGAAGCAGGAGGAGATGTATCCTTTAGGATTCGGAAACCCGTTGGATGTAGCATATCTTGCTATGTATCTTTTTTCGGATGCCTCTCGTTGGGTAACAGGTTCGCGCTTTAAAATAGACGGAGGCTCTACTTTATAATCAATAAGAAAAATAATGGCAACAATAAAGTATAGAGGGGTGACCATCAAGGCTATTAGTGCTTGTGTCCCCAAGAACGTGAGTAAGAACAGTGACCTTGGTTATTTGATTCCAGAGGAGGAGATTGAGAAAACCATCAACTCCATTGGTATCAAAGAAAAGAGATTTGTGGACGAGGATGTCACTGCCTCGGACCTTTGCTTCAAGGCGGCAGAGAAACTCATAGAGGATAACAATATAGACCGTAACAGTATTGATATGGTGCTGTTCCTCAGTCAGCTCCCAGATTATAAAATTCCGGCAACGGCACCTATCCTTCAGCACCGTCTGGGACTGCCCACCTCAACGGCTGCTTTGGATTTATCCTTGGGCTGTTCCGGTTGGGTTTACGCCCTGTCCACGGCTATGGCATACGCTTCCATGGAAGGAATCAACCGTGTGCTGCTGCTGGACGGTGAGACCTTCTCCAAGTTCGTGAACAAGATGGACAAGGTGGATGCTCCGCTCTATGGAGATGCAGGAACCGCCACACTTGTAGAAAAGACGGATGATGACTTTGAGACCGTGTTTTCGCTCTATTCGGATGGTAGCGGAGAAGATGCCGTGAAGATTAAGGCTGGTGCGGGACGTTATAAAACAACGGTTGATAACTTGAAAGAACATACCGAGAAAGACGGCAGCATTCTGAGCGACAACGAGGTGTTTATGAACGGTATGGAGGTGTTCAACTTTGTGATGCGTGCCGTACCCAAGAGCATCAAGACGCTTTGCGCCAGTCAGGAACTGGAATTGGATAAGGTGGGTCATCTGATACTGCATCAGGCGAATCAGTTTATGACGGATTTTATAGCCAAGCGTATCAAGTATCCTATTGAGAGAGTACCATATTGTTTGGACAAGTACGGCAACACCAGTTCGCCGTCTATTCCGCTGACCATCTCTTCCGAGTTGGCTGGACAGGAGCTGACGGATGCCATCGTTTCCGGATTCGGAGCTGGCCTGTCTTGGGGTACTGCCCATATTTCGTTAGCTGATTGCAAGGTATCACCCGTTATAGAGTATTAACATGCTTGAAGCACTGAAATTCCATCATATTGGTGTAGCCACCGACGACATTGATGCCACAGCATCTATGTATGAGCAAGGTGGCTATCACCGTTCTGCTACCATCTACGACCCTATCCAGAACGTCAATATCTGTTGGCTGACCAAAGAGAGTGCACCAACAGTTGAACTCTTAGCACCACAAGATGTGAAATCACCCGTGAACAAAACGCTGGAGAAAGTAGGAGTTTCACCCTACCACTGCTGTTATGTGGTGACGAGTATTGACGAAGCTGCTAAGGAACTGCGCAAGCAACGCTATGTGATGGTGAGCAGACCCTCAGAAGCTGTGGCGTTCAAAGGCTCTCGGGTGGCCTTCTTCTTTCATAAGAATGTAGGTCTGATAGAGTTGGTAGAAGAGCCTGCGGAGATTGTAGAATGAGATAATATTTGTTAAAAAGACTTGGTCATTTGGTGAATATGTTGTACCTTTGCACCAAAGAAATCAATTCTCACGTATAGAATTATGGCATACAAGGTCTTAGATATTGCAAGGAAGCTGATAAGGATGGCTGACTGGGATACAGCTAACGGGGGGGACAACATGACCAACCTTAAGCTGCAAAAACTGTTGTATTACCAGCAGGGCTTTCATCTGGCAAAATTCGATACACCCCTGTTTGATGAGCCTGTGGAGGCTTGGGTATATGGGCCTGTTGTTCCTGTAGCATACGACTATTATAAGCAGTACGGTGCACAGATACTGCCAGTAGAGGGTGACGAGGTTATGTTGACAGATGATGAGGAAACATTGTTTGGCGAGGTGTTTGAGGCTTATCGTGAGTTTTCTGCTATCGGCCTGATGAACATGACTCATCGTGAGAAGCCATGGTTGTTGGCAGAACCGCATAACCGCGGGACTGTGATTTCCCAGCAATCGATGAAATCATTCTTTAAGACACAGCTGGTAGATGATTAAAAAGAAAACACCTGCTGTCGTTGTTCCTGAATCGCGGAATCTCTTGTCTTTCAGCTTTAAGGAGTTGAGGGATATCAGCTATCCAAAAGCAAAGAACGACTCTGACTTTTTCGTGGATTTCATACAGCATCTTAGAAATTTTTGTATACTGAACTGGAACGAGCTTCGTACCACGCAGCGGCACGGGCTTGGGACAGAGTCAATTGAGGTTGACTCGCTCAAAGAGGGTGCAAGGAGTATGGTACCCAGTGGATTAAAGAAACTGCTGGTACTCAGAGCTACGGGCGATAATCACGCTTTTCTTGGTTATCGGGATGGCAGTGTATTTCAGGTACTCTTTATTGAGTATCGGTTTGGTGACATTTATAATCATTAATTAGCATTTTAGGCAATAAAGCCAGGCTACCACTCACATGGTGGCCCTTTGTTGCATTCACATTGTAATTATGTTCGTATTTAGAAATAATACCGTGGAGCGGTTCTTCCCAAAGGACTACTCCTTTTCTGGGTATGACGATATTTCTGTCATACCAACAGATGTGGACGGCTATGTGTGGTTCTACCAACTGCCCGTGAAGTACGACCAAGAGATGCTGTGCTCCGAAATCAGGGGCTATGCTCAGAAACTATCGTTTGTGCTGGCACAGGCAGACACAACCAAGCCGTTTATTGTACTGACTATGGATGATGGGGCATACTCCGTTCCCTTTACCTCCGGTACTGAACTGATGGCGGCAGTGTCTGATTACAATGCTGCCCTGGTACAGACTGAGATAGAACACAGCAATGTAAAATTGCTGGATATCCGTGAGTTTACTCGTCAGTATCCAGTTAATGAAGTGTTCGACTGGAAGTTCTGGTTTATTTCCCAGATGGGAATGAATCCCAGACTTTCCAAACCCTTTGCAGGCTGGTTTGCCCGCAAGCTGGATGAGATAGCCTTGAAGCGCAAGAAATGTCTAGTACTTGACCTTGACAATACCATTTGGGGTGGTGTCTTGGGTGAAGACGGCATTGAGGGTATCAAGTTAGGCGGAGACTATCCCGGCAAAGCATTCCATTACTGGCAAGAGGCCTTGCTGGAATTAAGCAAGACAGGTGTAATCCTCACCGTTTGCAGCAAGAACAACGAGGCAGACGTATTGGAGGCTTGGGAGAAGAATCCGTTCATGGTGCTCAAGAAAGACAACTTTGCCACATGGCGCATCAACTGGACAGACAAGGCCACCAATATCAAGGAACTGGCAGATGAATTGAACATTGGTTTGGACAGCTTTGTGTTCATCGATGACAACCCTACAGAGCGTGAACTTATTAAGCAGGTGCTTCCTATGGTTGAGGTGCCTGAGTTCCCTGCACAGCCTTATGAACTGCCGGTATTCTTTAAGGAGATAGTTGAGAAGTATTTCCGCGTGTATTCTATAACAGGAGAGGACAAGAAGAAAACGGAGCAGTACAAGGCAAACGCACAACGTGCTCAGGCACAGCGTAGTTTCGTGGACTTTGATTCCTTCTTGGAGAGTCTGAACATTCAGATTACCATTGAGGCCGCCAATGAGTTCAATATCCCTCGCATTGCCCAGATGACGCAAAAGACCAATCAGTTTAACCTGACTACCAAACGCTATACAGATGCTGATGTACGCTCGTTTATGCAGGCTAGTTGGAAGATTTGGTGCATCAGTGTGGCTGACAAGTTTGGAGATAATGGCATTACCGGTTGCATTATGGTGAGGCCCAACGATAACGATAACGTGGTGGAGATAGATACCTTCCTGCTGAGTTGCCGTATCTTGGGTAAGGGCATTGAAATCGCTTTCATCAAGAAGATTCTATCCATTCTAAGGAGTGAAGGAGTGAAGGAGGTAAAGGCGTCCTATATTCCCACAGCTAAGAATGCTCAGGTGAAAGATTTCTATGACCGTTGCAGCTTCCCGTGTGTGGCTGAAGAAGCTGACGGCAAGCGAAGCTATGTCCTTGATTTAAAGGAAGCTGATTTGACAATTAAAGAGTATTATCATATAAATTTGAAATAATTATGGAAGAAAAAGTTTTAGAGATTCTGAAGAATCTGTTTGAGTTAGACACCGTTGACGAGACCTGCTCTCAGACGACTTGCGAGAAGTGGGACTCTATGGGGCAGTTGAATCTGGTGGTTGAACTGGAAACTGAGTTTGATGTAACACTGGAGCCGGAGGAGATTGGAGAGATGAAATGCTTCAATGATATTATCCGTATATTGAAAACGAAAGGTGCTGTATAATGGATACTGAGAACAAGTATGGGACGTTAGAGATACAGAAAGAACTCCTACTTCTCTTGAAAGAGGTGCACACTTTTTGTATAAAGAATGATATTAAGTATAGCATAGCCTATGGGTCATTGCTCGGTGCTATCCGACATAAGGGATTTATTCCTTGGGATGATGACCTGGATATTATGGTGGATAGATACAATTATAAAAAAATCCTTGATACCATTGATAATGCAGCCAATCTGATAATTGACAGAAGCCCATCGTCTCTATGGATTGACAGGTTGCATAGGAAAGGATGTGGATATCATGGACCATATAGCCCTACATGCGACATCTTCATAATTGACACCATTCCAAATAATCGTTTGTTTGAGAAAATAAAACTATATGCCATTTATATGATGCAAGGTATGATGAAGGTTCAATTAAGTATGAAGAAGGGTGGTTTATTCATGAAAGTATGTTCATTGGTTACATATATCATGGGATTACCTTTTACGCAGGAAACTAAAAGAAAATGGTATGCATCAATATCCCAGTGGTTTACAAGAAAAGATCAGCGAATGAGATGTTATGGTGCTTGCTTTGAAGACATCCATTGCATTTTTCCTTCAGGCGTTTTAGACAAAATACATCTCTCGACCTTTGAGGATACTGAAGTCTATGTCATTGACAAGTATGATTCTTTCTTAAAGTCACGATATGGAGATTATATGACTCCGCCTCCACAGGTTGAACAGACTCCCAAACATTTCTGAATGAGAAAAATATATATTTTCAAAATCTTACTTACACTCATTCTTATATGGGAACTAAGTTCTATTTTATATTTCTGTCCTTTCTCGCATGCATTTGTGCGATAGCATGTGACAAAGGAAGTGCTGGTGTCGAAATGTATACGCCCCCAATTATGGAAGAATCAGGTTCTTATGGAATCATAGCTCATCGGGGCAATTGGGATGCTTCAAATCCTCAGAATTCGCTTTCAGCCTTTAAAAGAGCTTTGGAACTAAATATTTATGGTACAGAGATGGATGTCCACCAGACTAAGGATGGCTTAATTGTTGTCAACCATGATGTATCTTTTTATGGCTTACCTATCTCAGAAACAACATATGCCGAATTATGCAAACATACACTTGACAATGGAGAGACAATTCCTCTATTTGAGGAGTTTCTGCAAGTAAAAAAGAATAGGGCAGGATTGGTGAAAATGATAGTTGAACTAAAGAGTTGCAAGGTGAATGACCTGATAGCACTCGTAGACAGTTATGATTTACAGAATGAAGTGGAGTATATCTCATTTTCTGCTAATCTTTGTAACGAGTTCGTCGCTTTAGGTTATGGATATAAGACATATTATCTTCGTGGTGATGTAAAACCAACAGAAATTAAGGGAAGAGGATATGGTGGAGTAGATTATTATAGTGGTGTTTTTGATGCCAATCCTAGTTGGATTAAGGAATCAAAGTATATTGGATTAAAAACTATAGTCTGGACGGTGAATAATATGGAGGAACTCTCTTGTTATGTTCAGCAAGGGGTCCTTGTTACGACTGACAGACCATTAGAAGCATTAGAGGTTTTAAAACAGCAATGAAGAAAGTCATTACATACGGTACCTACGACCTTTTACACCAAGGGCACATAAACCTGCTGCGTAGAGCAAAAGAATTAGGTGACTACTTAATTGTAGGCGTGACGAACGACAACTTCGACCGCGAGCGTGGCAAGCTGAATGTGCGCAACAACGTGCTGGAGCGTGTGGAGGCAGTGAAGGCTACGGGACTGGCTGACCAGATAATTATCGAAGACTATATTGGGCAGAAGATAGACGACATACAGAAGTATGATGTGGACATCTTCGCCATCGGCTCAGACTGGGAAGGCAAGTTTGACTATTTGAACGAGTTCTGTCAGGTGGTCTATTTGCCGCGGACGGAGGGCATCAGCTCGACGATGCTCCGTGAGGACCTGCAGGAGGACGTCAAGGTCGGCATTGTTGGTACAGGGCGTATCGCAGAACGCTTCGCTCCAGAGACGGAGTTTGTCAGCTACGTGAAGGCCACCGCTGTATATGACGTCAACCAGCCCAAGGCGTGTGACTTTGCCGACAGGCATGGCATCGTGAACGTCTGTCCGTCATACGACGACTTGCTACAGCATGTCGATGCGGTGTATGTAGCCACTCCACACCTGTCGCACTATGAGCTGACCCGGCAGGCGCTACAGCAGAAGAAGCATGTACTTTGCGAGACGCCTCTCGTCCTCAATGGGGGACAGGCCAAGGAACTTTACCATCTGGCTGAGGAAAACGGTGTGGTACTGATGGAGGCTAACAAGACAGCTCACTCGCCCGCCTTCAACCACCTGGTGACGATGATAAAGAGCGGTGCCATTGGCGACGTAGTTGACGTGAGTGCATCGGAGTCGAAACTGTGGGGCGACAAGTTTACCCGTGAACTTGACCCGGAACAGGCGGGCGGGTCGATGTTCGAGATGGGGTCTTACCCCTTGCTCCCCATCCTGAAGCTGATGGGCATCGGCTATACCAATATCAACTTCTATGCGAAGATGAAGGATGGTATCGATGTCTATACCCGTGGTGTGATGCGCTATCCCCATGGGGTTTGCTCGTTCCAGTTGGGTATGGGCGTGAAGACGGAAGGAAACTTGGTCATTGCCGGCACCAAGGGCTATGCCTATGTGCCTTCGCCGTGGTGGCTGACGGACTATTATGAGTTCCGTTTCGAGGACCAGAACCAGAACAAGAAGTTCTTCTACAAGTGGGACGGCGCGGGTCTGCGCTATGAGATACAGGAGTTCATCTCCTGCATCTTCAACAACCGCTTCAGCACAGCCCGTCTCCGCCGCAGAGAGAGCATAGCGATGGCCGAGATTATGCAAATGTTCAGTGAACGCAAGAATTTTATGGAGATATAAAAAATGAAGTACGCAATAGTTACAGGCGGAACATCGGGCATAGGGCTTGGTGTCGCCAAAATGATGTTAAGTAAAGGATACAAGGTGTATGCCACTTACGTGGGGCCAGACTTCACCGGGCAGATAGAGAACTTTGAGGCGGTGAATATTGACCAAACCAACAGGCATGACGTGTATCGGTTCATAGAGTATATCAAAACTAAGACAGACCATGTGGACTGCATTGTCTGCAATGCAGGAATGAGCATTCGAAAGTCTTTTACCGAAACTACGGATGAAGACTGGGACAAGCAGATGGAAGTGGCCGTCAACTCACACTATATTATGATTCGTGAGTTATACAATCTGATACCTGCTGGTTCACGTATCATCTTTACGGGTTCACAGATGGCCGTTCACCCTCACGCCACAGTGTTGAGCTATGGTGTCACCAAGTCGGCTGTCTGTGCTTTGGCCAAGAATCTCGTCAAAGAGTTCGAGGGTACAGGTACCACAGTGAACGCCATTATCCCCGGTTTCGTAGAGACACCTTGGCAAAAAGAGAAACCCGAAGAAATCAAACAGAATATTTACAAGAAAACTGCTATTCACCGCTTCGCCACGATTGATGAGGTAGTAGATGCCTATCGCTTCTGCATTGACAACCCATTTGTCAATGGTAGTATGATAGAGGTGAATGGAGGGTATTGCTATAAATAAAACTTAAAGAGTAAACAGATGTTGGTGATATGAGGTATTTTGTAGTAGGTGTGTGGCTGATAATCATGACTGCAATGCCTGTTTTTGCAACAGCAGATGAGACGCAGATGCAAGAGGATTCGTTGGCAGAAGAACATACTGACACTATCATAAGGGTTAAAAAGCACCCGTGGCTGGCAGGGATGGAGATAGTGGGGTTTAATGCGGCACTTGTGGGGTATAATCGTATAGCCAACAAGGACGAGGCATGGAGCCATGTCACCATGAGGCAGATTAAGCATAACCTCACGCATCGCTACTGGACTTGGGACCAGGATGACAATGGAGTTAATGCCTTCCGGCATCCTGTGCATGGCTCGCTGTTCTATCTGATAGCACGTGCCAACGGTATGTCAATAGGCGAGTCTTCGTTGTATACGTTAGGCGGCACGTGGATGTGGGAGATGTTCTGCGAGGCGGAGGAGCCATCGATTAATGATATGGTATATACCAGCGTAGGAGGCATCACCATCGGCGAGACGCTTTGGCGTTCGGGTAAGTGTCTGATAGACCTGGTTAGCAAGAAAAAGCGAAGGAAGCCTTCCGCGCCTTTCACGATGTCCTTGGCGGTAGGCTTCCGCAGCTTCAAGGGACATGGTACTCAAGCTCTCAGGGACGCATTCGTCACCTGGGAGGCTACGTATGGCGACATGTTTGACGAGCGCAAAAGAGGTCCTTTTGATTATTTTGACATCAGCGGAACGATAGTGACCGGGCAGAAAAAGAGAATCGTGTCACAGACCAGGATAGACCACCAGCTATGGAGCCTGCCTGTCACGGACGGGTCTCGGAAGAAGGTGGTGGCAGGCATTTACAATCACTTTGACTTTATTCGTGTGACGCCTTTGGAACGGTCAGAGAAAGGGAGCAAGGTGCCGGATTCGTATTGCTACTCGGAGGTGGGTGCTATAGGTCCGGGTATCGCCTACCGACTGGGAGAGCATACGTGCTGGGAACAGCAGCTGTATGTGAACGGCATCATGATGGGTGCTGTGCCGGAATATATTTATCATGGGGAATCACGTGGCTATAGCTTCGGCAGCGGCTATGGGGCCAGGCTCTATTCATCCCTGAGGGTAGGGGACTGGCTGCGTGTGGGGGTGAGGGCGCAGTGCTCGCATTTGTTTACATGGGATGGATTCTACGCGGACGGCAAGAGCAGAACAAAAAACTGGGATTCGTCCATACAGGGTGAGACGGGGAATGCCTTGACGGCAATTGTCGCACCGACGGTGGAACTGCGTCCCATGAGACATTTTGCGCTACAGGGAAGCGGACAGTTCATGCATACGCACCTGAACTACAAATATCATCCCCATACGTCTACCCATGCCTGGGAGTGGCAGGTGGGGGTGAAGTGGATAATCCAGTAAGCAGGATTGGCTGGGATTAAATAATAATCAAAAAAACATATAATGAATGTGATATTTCTGACCATGGTGCGGTTTACAGATGTTGCTGCGCTTGGGATATATTCGGATTTGATGAGGAAGTTCCGAAATGAAGGACATGAGGTGTATATTGTATCTCCTTGTGAACGCAGACTGGGATTAAAGACCAGCATGGAGGACAACAAAAACGTACATATATTGAGTGTGAAAACGCTGAACCTGCAGAAGACAAGCGTGATAGAGAAAGGAGTGGGGCAGGTGCTGGTGGAGAGTCAGTACAAGCGCGCAATCAAGAGGTACCTTCATGGTGTGAAGTTTGACCTGATACTCTATTCGACGCCGCCCATCACATTCCCCAAGGTGATAGCGTATCTGAAAAGGGAGAACCCTGGGGCAAAGACCTATCTGCTGCTGAAGGATATCTTCCCACAGAATGCCGTGGACATCGGGATGATGAATAAAACGGGGGCAAAGGGAGTGCTCTATAGGTTTTTTAGAAAGAAGGAAAAGAGATTGTATGCATTGAGCGACTACATTGGCTGCATGAGCCCCGCGAATGTGGCGTATGTGCTTAAACATAATCCGGAGATTGCTTTGGAACGGGTAGAGGTGGCTCCGAACAGCGTGGAATTGATGCCGGAATTATTGCCTTCGGATGAAAGGGCTAAACGAAGCATAGAGCGCAATTATATGCGTAGTAAGTACAGTTTGCCTTTTGACAAACCGATATTCATATACGGAGGGAATCTTGGCAGGCCGCAAGGTATTCCATTCTTGATAGAATGTCTGAATGCAAATGCAAGAAGGGAGGACTGTTTCTTTCTTGTGATTGGCACGGGGACTGAGTTGCCAAGACTGAACAGATGGTATGAGGAGAAGCGGCCGAAGAGTGTGAAGGTGATGAGGGGATTGCCGAAAGCTGAGTATGACGAGTTGGTTCGCTCGTGCGATGTGGGGTTGATATTTCTGGACCATCGGTTTACGATACCCAATTACCCATCGCGGTTGCTGAGCTATCTGGAGAACAAGATGCCGGTGCTTTGTGCTACTGACCCGAATACGGATATCGGAAGCATTGCGGAAGAGAATGGCTATGGCTACTGGTGCGAGAGCAACAGCGTGGAGGCGTTTACCCGAATACTGGACAGGATGATTCATGCTGACAGGAAGGTGATGGGCGAGAAGGGGTATCAGTTCCTGAAGGAGAATTATCTGGTGGAGCATACCTATCATGCCATCATACGGCATCTGAAAGAGCACGAATGATCACGAATCAGCGGGAATTGGAGCAATTATTCGTTGAACTGTTGCAGGTCGCCGTGGGGCAGCGTGATAGTCTGTCGCATACACCCGCTGCTGATGAGTGGGGGATGCTGTATGGCATGGCTGCGAAGCAGGCGGTGCTGGGCGTCTGTCTGAAGGGTGTGGAACGGTTGCACCCTCAGGGGCAGGTGCCGCCACGGGAACTGCTCTTTGAGTGGATAGGGGCGGCAGAGACCATACGGGCGACGAATGCACTTTTAAATAAACGATGCAGGGAACTGCAGGCGAAGTTGACAGAGGCTGGTATCCGTTCCAGTATTCTGAAAGGACAGGCAGTGGCCGGATTCTACGGTGAGGAGTTGGCCATGTACCGTCAGTCTGGTGACATAGATGTGTATGTGGACTGTGGCATGGAGCGGGCCTTGGCGTTTGCCCAAGATGCAGGACAGCACAAGGTGAAATGGGACTATAAGCATCTGCATTTGGATGTGTTCCAGGATACGGAGGTGGAGATGCACTACCGTGTGGAGGTGATGCTGAACCTATGGAAGAACAGCAGGCTGCAACGATGGTTCAAGGCTCACACGGAGGAGATATTCGCGAATGGCACGAATGGGATGGTGACTCCAATGGTGGAGTTTAATGTGTTCTATATTTTGCTGCATATCTACCGGCATTTCCTGTACGAAGGGGTAGGGATGCGGCAGCTGATGGACTATTACTTTGTTTTACGTCACACAGATACCACGGAAAACACAGAGATAATTAAAATTCTGAAGAAATTTGGTATGATGCGGTTTGCACGGGGTATCATGTGGGTGATGCAGAAGGTTTTCGGACTTGAGGAGAAATATATGGTTTGTGAGCCGCTGGAGCGTGAAGGGAGGTTTATCCTGAAGGAGGTGATGGCTGGGGGGAATTTTGGCCATTACGACGAAAGACTTCACAACAGCAGGCACAGCAAGCTGGAAACCGTGAAGTCGATATGCCAGCATAACAGGCACCTGGTGCAGCACTATCCTTCGGAGGTGGTCTGGCCGCCCGTCTGGTTTGCGTGGCATAAGTGCTGGAAGACCAGGATGCAAATGAAATTGAAAAAGTATCATCATTAATAGAATAGTAACTATGTCAGTATTTAAAGACAAGACGCTGCTGATTACTGGCGGCACGGGTTCGTTCGGCAATGCCGTACTGAACCGTTTTTTGAGAACGGATATCGGGGAGATTCGTATTTTTTCCCGGGATGAGAAGAAACAGGACGACATGCGTCACGACTTCCAGGCAAGGATGCCGGAGGTGGCGAACAAAATTAAGTTCTACATTGGTGATGTGAGGAACAAGAGCACGCTGAAGTATGCGATGAAGGGTGTGGACTATGTGTTCCATGCGGCTGCGTTGAAGCAGGTGCCGAGTTGTGAGTTCTTCCCGATGGAAGCAGTGAAGACCAACGTGATAGGTACGGACAATACGCTGGATGCGGCCATCGATGCGGGGGTGAAGTGCGTGATTTGTCTAAGCACGGACAAGGCGGCATACCCCATCAATGCGATGGGTATCACGAAGGCCATTGAGGAGAAGATTGCCGTGGCGAAGAGTCGCCTGTCCGGAGAGACTAAGATTTGCTGTACACGCTATGGCAACGTGATGTGCAGCCGCGGTAGTGTGATTCCCCTGTGGATTGACCAGATTCGCAAGGGCAACCCCATCACCATCACTGAACCCAGCATGACCCGTTTCATTATGAGCTTGGAAGAGGCTGTAGATTTAGTGCTCTTTGCTTTCGAGAATGGCAAGAATGGCGACATCCTGGTACAGAAAGCTCCGGCTTGCACGATACAGACTCAGGCAGAGGCTGTGGTTGAGCTGTTCAAGCATCAGGCTCCTAATGAACCCGAGATACGTGTGATTGGTATCAGGCATGGAGAGAAGATGTACGAAACATTGCTCACAAAGGAGGAGGCCGCAAAGGCAATAGATATGGGTAATTTCTATGCTGTGCCAGCGGATAACCGTGATTTGAACTATGATAAGTATTTCAAAGAGGGTGATGTGAAGAGGGCGACGATTGAGGAGTTTAACTCGAATAATACGAAGCGGCTAAACCTGAAAGAGACAAAGGAGAAAATTGCGAGTTTGACGTATATCCAGAATGAACTTAATGGGATTCCAAACCTTGTTTAAATAATAAAGGGGGATACCCCCTTCAACCCCAACCTGTCCTTTTCTTTGGCGCAAAGAAAAGAACTAAAAGAAACATCCACCCTAACCAAGCCTTCCCCTATATGGGAAGGATGTAACTGACTACGGGCAGAGACCGCCCTGCGTCAGAGTTTTGGTAAGGTTCACAGAGCCTGTGCCCTAAAGGGTGAACCTTGATGTTTTGACGCAACAGAGTTGCGATTTTTTTGATGGCTGGCGCGTTGAGGATTTCCCAAAAGATAATGAATATGAAGATATTGGTAACGGGCGCAAAAGGATTCGTAGGGAGGAATCTCTGTGCGAATCTGCGCAATATTCAAGAAGGTAAAGATCGTAGGTTCCCCGAATTGACGATTGATGCCGTTTATGAATACGATTTGGACTCGTCGGCAGAGGAGCTGGATGCGTGGTGCCGGGAGGCGGACTTTGTGTTTAATCTGGCGGGCGTGAATCGCCCGCAGAATCAGGAAGAGTTCATGCAAGGTAACTTTGGGTTTGCATCGACGCTGCTGGATACGTTGAAGAAGCATGGGAATAAGTGCCCTGTGATGTTGTCAAGTAGTCAACAGGCCAGCCTCACGGGTCGCTTTGGTAACTCTGAATATGGCCGTAGTAAGAAAGCAGGTGAGGACTTGTTTTTGGAATATGGCAAAGAGACGGGGGCAAAGGTGCTTATTTATCGTTTCCCAAATCTGTTTGGTAAGTGGTGTAGGCCTAACTATAATTCGGCAGTGGCAACATTCTGCAATAACATCGCCAATGACCTTCCTATTCAGGTGAATGACCCCAGTGTAGAGCTGGAACTGCTGTATATCGATGACCTGGTGACGGAAATGCTGGATGCACTTGAAGGTAAGGAGCACCGGTGCGAGTTTGAGGGACTGGAGGTACTCCCAAAATCTGATGGCCGTTATTGCTTTGCACCCATTACACATAAGGTCACACTTGGCCGCATCGTGGAACTGCTTCATGAGTTTGCAGAGCAGCCTAAGACGCTGATGATTCCTGAGATTCCTTTCAACTCGTTTGAGAAAAAGCTGTATTCAACGTATCTGAGTTATCTGCCAAAGGAGAAGGTGGCGTTTCCGCTGAAGATGAACGTGGATGACCGAGGAAGTTTCACGGAACTGGTTCATACGCTGAACTGCGGACAGGTGAGCATCAACATCTCGAAGCCGGGGATTACGAAAGGGCAGCACTGGCATAACACCAAGTGGGAGTTCTTTATTGTAGTCGCTGGCCACGGCTTGATTCAGGAGCGGAAGATAGGTACTGATGAGGTGATAGCGTTTGAGGTGAGTGGGGACAATATCCAGTGTGTCCACATGCTGCCGGGATATACGCATAACATCATCAATCTGTCGGAAACCGAGAACCTTGTCACGGTGATGTACTGCAACGAGATTTTCGACCCAAATAACCCTGATACGTTCAGCGAGAAGGTTTAGGAAAGAAATTTGCATAATCAGAATAATTAATCCACAAATGGAAATAAAGAAGTTTAAAGATAATGGGAAATTGAAGCTGCTGATTATTGTGGGTACACGCCCGGAGATTATCAGATTAGCAGCGGTAATTAATAAATGTAGGGAGTATTTTGACTGTCTGCTGGCACACACAGGTCAGAACTACGACTATAACCTGAATGGTGTTTTCTTTAAAGACCTCAAGTTAGCAGATCCCGATGTTTACATGGAGGCGGTTGGCAATGACCTGGGAGAAACAATGGGCAACATCATTGCCAAGAGTTACCAATTGATGGTGGAGGTAAAGCCTGATGCTGTTCTGGTATTGGGTGATACCAACAGCTGCCTGTCGGTCATCGGAGCCAAGCGCCTGCACATTCCCATCTTCCACATGGAAGCGGGGAACCGTTGTAAGGATGAATGCCTGCCCGAAGAGACAAACCGCAGGATTGTGGATATTATCTCGGATGTGAATATGGCTTACTCAGAGCACGCCCGTCGTTATTTGGCTGATACAGGCTTACCTAAGGAACGTACCTACGTTACGGGTAGCCCTATGGCCGAGGTGCTGCATGAGAACCTGGCAGAGATTGAAGCCAGCGATATACATAAGCGTCTTGGTCTGGAGAAAGGAAAGTATATTCTTTTGAGTGCACATCGTGAAGAGAACATAGACACCGAGAAAAACTTTATGAGCTTGTTTACGGCTATTAATAAAATGGCTGAGAAGTATGATATGCCAATTTTGTACAGTTGCCATCCTCGTAGTCGAAAGCGTCTGGAGGCTTCTGGTTTTAAGTTGGATAAGCGTGTTATTCAGCATGAACCTCTGGGATTCCACGACTACAACTGTCTTCAGATGAATGCCTTTGCAGTGGTGTCTGATAGTGGTACACTGCCTGAAGAGAGTTCTTTCTTTACGAGTGTTGGCCATCCTTTCCCTGCTATTTGCATTCGTACATCAACGGAACGTCCGGAGGCCTTGGATAAAGCATGTTTCTTTATTGCTGGTATCGACGAGGTGTCGCTACTACAGGCTGTAGATACCGCCGTCACCATGAATCAGAATGGTGACTATGGCATCCCTGTTCCCGACTATGTAGAGGAGAATGTGTCGACGAAGGTGGTGAAGATTATCCAGAGCTACGTTGGGATTGTGAATAAAATGGTTTGGAGGAAGTTTTAAGAAATGCATATAATATAATTATGGCAGAAAGAAAAAGAATTTACCTGTGTCTGGCGCACATGAGCGAGGCAGGATGGGAACAGAAGTACATCAAAGAGGCTTTTGATACGA
>ERZ842401.3616-NODE-3616-length-18966-cov-22.593411_pt1 | contig 18966 bp, 16 predicted proteins | sample MGYA00521270_ERZ842401 | MGnify/ENA primary metagenome ERZ842401 (study PRJEB31892, sample SAMEA3878208) | bioreactor metagenome | biome: Moose rumen | place: Sweden | collected 2011-10 | study: EMG produced TPA metagenomics assembly of the PRJEB12797 data set... | reverse complement strand
ATACAGACATCGGCATTGTGTGCAAGAGTTTGATTGCAGAGGCTTCAAACAGCCCTCGCATTGCAAAGTTTGAAGCAGAAAACGGCAGACCGCCTGTGGTTATCCTCGGACGTATCAGAAACGACAGCAGTGAGCCTGCGGACGTTATTCACACAGACATCATCGCAAAGAAGATGGAAAATGCGCTGGTGAACTCTGGTGTGTTCGACTTCGTGGCTGACGCGGGCGACCGCGAGGCTCTTCGCGCGGAACGATTGGCGCAGATTGATTTTACCAACCCAGAGACTGCGGCGGCTATCGGCAACGAAACGGGCGCAGATTTAATGCTCGTGGGAAGCGTGAAGACTTCTATCGAGAAAAGTGCGGACGGAAAAACGGAATCTCGCCATTATTATGTGTATGTTCAAATGCAGCATTTAAGCACGAACAAGCTTTGGTTCTCAGGCGAGAATGACGAGATTAAAAAGGTCATCAAACGCTAACAGCCAGAGGCTTCTTTATAGAGCCAGAGGCTTCTTTGTACAGCCACAGGCTTCTTTGTACAGCCACAGGCTGATTTGTAGAGCCACAGGCTTTTTGCTAGAAACACTGCACACATAGTGTGTTTTTAATTATTTATGTAAAACGGCAATTTATGCCTACGGCTTTATAAACAGCCTGTGGCTGATTGCCGTTTTTGTTGAAACTTCAGCAGGAAGACAATATGAAAATGAGGATAAAGGGCTTTATTGCGTTTCTGGCTCTGGTCGTGATGCTTGTCTCTTGTGCGTCAAATAGCGGCACAAAGGGCGGTGCGGTCAAGCCGAAGAAATTTACGCAGGAGAAATTCGACGAGGCGATTTCACGGGGCGACATTGATGATGCGCTTTCGATGACGCTCGGCAGAAAATACGCGAAAAATGATGTTATCATTCAAAAATTGGATATTGCGCTGATGAGCCATTTTGCAAAAGATTATCAGACATCTTCGCAGTATTTCAATTCGGTGAACGAAGACATCAAGAACGCCGTAACGCAAAGCATAGCAAAAGGAGCAATCGCCGCGCTCGGTAACGAAAACGCCAAAGAATACGCAGGCAGCATTTACGAAAGCCATTTTTTAAACGTGTTCAATGCGTTCAACTATTACAATCGAGGCGACCTTGAAAGCGCGGTTGCGTTGATGAAGGATTTGGCGCAAAAGCGTGTGATGTATGATGTGGTAGCTCTTGCGGTAGCAAACGAGAGCGATGAGGAAGCCGAGAAAGAAGCGCAGGCAGACGCAGACGACGGCAAGGGGGGAAAGAAAAAAAGTGCTGCTTCTGCCGCTTCTGCAATCAATGTCGATATGAATGCGATTAACCGACGCGCGCCAAAAAAGCCGACTGAAGAAGATGTGTTTTCTGATAGTGCGCTTGAGCGATATGTTGCCGTAAACTTTTACGCAATGCAGACGCAAGACCGCACCACTCCGATAGAAGTCCGCGGAATTGCCGAGCAGGAGATAGAACAGCAATCACGGCTTTTCAAAGACAGATGCCCCAGCTACGACTTGAGCGAAGATATTTCGATTCCGAACGGAATGGGCAGAGTGAATATTTTAGCCTTTAGCGGTATCATCGGGAGGAGGAGCGAACACGAAACATATTTCCCAGGGGACTTTATAGACGGGCTTGAATTTGTGCCGCCTGTCGTCATCGATAACATTACCATACCTGCATTCCGCTTAAAGTTCGTCTTTCCAGAGTTCAAGCGCAATGCAAAGAAAATCCGCAGCATTACGGCGTACATCGGAGAAAAAGAAGTGCCGCTGTTATTGCTTGAAGACTTTGATAACGCTGTCGAAAAAGACGTGAACACAAAAGCATACAAGGCATTTAAGCGCAGTGTGTTCCGCAGCATTTTCAAAAAGGCTACCGCAGTAACAGCAGGCGCAATCACGCTCTCGGCAGCGAGCGATTTAGGCACGCTTGCTAAAATTGCCGCAGAAATAAGCGTTTCCGCCGCTATCGACGCTACCGATTTAGCCGAAACTGCTGATATTAGGCAAGTTATGGCTTTGCCGTCAAGCGCACATGCAGGCGGAATTAACCTAGAGCCAGGAGTTTATCCTGTGTCGGTACGCTATTATGGCGTAAATAATAACCTAATTGCAGAAGAAAGCCTTGGCACTGTCAACGTTAAGGCAGGAAATCTTATTTTAATGGAGTCATTATGTATAAGGTAAATTTGAGAAAAGCAGCTATCACAGCTCTGCTCCTTTGTGCCGCCGTGTGCAATGCAAGCGCAGCGAAAAAAGAGAAAAAATCGAGCGCAAAAATGCCTGATTGGACTTCTAATCCCTCAAAGACTTATCCGTCTTCACAGTTCTATACTGGAGTTGGGCAAGCGGTGAACAAGAACGAAGCAGAGCTTCAGGCAGTAACGCAAATCGCTTCGATTTTCGGGCAGAATGTAGAGAATGTAACCGTCGCTTCAAGCCGTATGACGCAGTTCATCGCAAGCGACAACACCAACACAAACACCAGCGATTCTTCTATCAGCCAAAGCACAAAGAACAAAATCAAGCAAGAAAACCTTGTCGGCATTGAAGTCAAAGAAAGCTACCTCGATGAAAAGCACAATACATGGTATGTTCTTGCGATTATGGACAAAGCTAAAGTTAGCCAGATGTATACAAATATGCTCAAGCGCAACTCTCAAGAAATCGCTTTGCTGCTCGGTCAAGTTGACGCAAGCTCTGACAAATACACGCTTGACAACTATGTGCGCCTCGATTTCGCGAGAGAACTCGCACTCGTTTCAGACGGCTACATAAAAAAGCTGACCGTTATCAATCCAAGTTCTGCCTCTTCTTTAGAAAGCTCTCTTGTTTCTGCTTCTGAAATCCAAAAGAAAGCAAAAGACATTGCGATAAAAATCCCGATTTGCATTACCGTTTCAAACGACAGCGACGGCAGAATTGCAAAGGCATTCGCTGAAGTGTTAAGCGCAGAGGGATTTAACACGACAACAGGCTCTAACGAACGCTATCTCATTAACTGCGATGTGCTTTATGACGAGGGAGAGAGCAGCGACAAAAAGACGAAGTTTTATAACTACACGGTTACGGCGAGCTTAAAAGATACTTCTATCGGAGAAGAGCTTGTGCCGCTTTCTTTCACAGGTCGCGAAGGCTCTCCGACCATTGAAAACGCAAAGCAGCGAGCGAGAAACTCTATCGTCAACAAGATAAAGCAGAACTTTAAGGTACAATTCCAAAAATATCTGCAAACACAACAACTCTAGACTTTTGATGCAGCAATGGGCTTAAGCCCATTGTCAAATCGAAGTTATCGAACAAGTTTATTTTTTGAGGAAAGAGCAATCTATGAGGAAAAAGATTTTTCTAGTAATACTGTTATCTCTTAGCGTTTTTATCCTATTTGCACAGTCTAGCTCAAGAAAACTGATAGATTGTCAAAATATAGCGATAAATGGCGGAGAAAGTCCGAAATGGGTTTCGCTTTTGTTCGATGAGAATAAAAAGAATGAGAAAAAGGCGAGAAAACTCCTCAGTATTGCACAAAATGAGCTGATTTTTTATCAAAAAGAGGAGGGACAGAGCTTAGATATTATAAAACTCCTTGCGAAACAGAAGATTTATCAAAGAGCAAGCGGATTTAGTGCAGAAAACAACGAAGTTCAAAGCACAATCTTAAATGCTTTGCACAAGGCGGCAGAGTTTTGGATTTTAGAAGAAGAGAGCGGCACAAAAGAACAGCTATACACCTATTACACAGTTTATTCTATGGTAAGTAAAGCTGACAAGTAAAGCGGGTAAGTAAAGCAAGTGAGTAAAATACCTTAACAAAAAAAGCAATATACGATACACTAGCTTTATGGACATAATAAGCAACAATGATATAGAGAAAGCAGGAAAAAAACGGTCTCTCTTAAAGAGCTTCAAAAAGATACGCACGGCGTTTGCTTTTGTGCTGTGGCTTTTGGCAATGACCCTTTTAGTTGCACTTTTCGTGATGAAAAAAGACCAATTAAAGCACAATCTTGAACAAGCGCAAGTCAAAGAAAGGCTTTTTGGCAAAAATGAATCTTTACCGATAAAAACAGAAGAAGAAGCCGCGCCTATCTTTGCAAATCCGAAAGAGTTACAGCAAGAAAGCACAGAGGAAAGCTCTCAAGAAGCTATCGAAAGCGAGCAAGAACAACAAGAGGCAGAAGAGCAAAGCGTAGAGATGACAAACGCAAGCCTTTACTTTGCGCTGATTGACGAAAACGGAAATGTAGAGCTTGCACTCATCACCAGAGCAATTCCAAAAACTGATTCTCCTATGATGAGCGCGCTTAATGCAGTTATAAGCGGAGTTACTCCAGAGGAAGCCGAAAGCGGTTTGCAGTCCCTCGTTCCGCTCGACAGTGAGCTTTTAGGCGCGACAGTGAACGACGGAATTGCAACTCTTAATTTCAATGAGGCATTTGAATATAATAACTTTGCTTTTCAAGGCTCTTTTTATCAGCTTATGCAAATCGTGTACACCGCTACCGAGTTCCCGACTGTCGATAGCGTGCAGATTTTAATCAACGGCGAAAAACGAGAATATCTCGGCAGCGAGGGCTTATTTATCGGCTCTCCGTTAAGCCGCGATTCCTTTGTCGCGCAATAACTTCTTTTATTAGCATTAACAAGAAGTATCCCGCCGCTTTAGTTCTTTGTGCGCTTCGTAATACCGCTCTTTGTCTTCATACATAAGCTCGTCAGCACGGCGAAGCGCACAGCGTACATCGCGAGAATCTTTTTCCGTACAGCCGCCAATCGCAAACGACACGCCTTTCTTTTCGCACACTCTTCTAATCTCTGCGATTTTTTCTTTCAGCTCATCGTCTGTTATGTCGGTAGTGATAATCGTAAACTCATCGCCGCCAGCCCTGTAAATCTCCGAAGCAGCGAACACCTCAAGAAGCGCACTCGAAGCCGTCTTTAAAAGATTATCTCCCTCTACATGCCCCTTCTTGTCGTTCACTGTTTTAAGCCCGTTCAAATCCGCAAAGATAACGCCGACGCTCTTTCCTGCGCATTTTCCTTTGCTAATGCTTTCTACAAAGTTATTCATCTCATTGCGGTTCATAACGCCCGTAAGCATATCTTTAGAGCTCAGCACCTTTAGCCTATTCATCAATAACTGATTTCTCAGCTCCGCGCCAAGAATAAACGTCGTTATCTCAAGGATTTCTTTTATCTTGAACGAATCCTTTGTGTTGAAATTTATCGCCCAAATATAGCCGAGCACCTCTTTTTGAGCCTTGAGCGGAAAAAGAGCAATGTTGTGAACTTTCGCATGTACCAATGAAGCGTGCCACACAGGATTTCTTTCTTTTAAGACTTCCATTTCCTGCTCGTTTCTCACGATAATGCAGTTGCTTCCCGCAATCGTATCTTCCCACGAGTTCGCAATATCAAAAAAATGCTTGTCAAGATATGTTTCCATCGGAGAGAGATTTGAGCCTTCTTCTATATATTCACAAATCACGCTGCACTTTCGCTCGTAATAATCAAGGTGCAAGATACAGCAATCCTCCGCCTCGCAAAGCTCGCCTATATCCTTGATGATGTCGTTCATTGCTTCGTAAAAGTCATTAGAGCCTTTGAGCTTGATACACGTTTGCAACACAGAGCTTGAAATCTCGCCGCCAAGTGAAGATAAATGCTTTGCATTCGCCTGCAAATTGACTTCCATCACATAAATGCAGTAGCACAGATTCCCCTCTTCATACGCCACTGGCAAAAACGTCATATTAAACCACGCCTGTAGACTTTCTGGATACGCATAGGAATGAAGGCACTTTTTTTCTACCGCCGCACCATAGCAAAATGCTTCAAAGTTCAAATCCCGTGTAAGATAATCAGTATACTCGCTCCCTGGTACAAACTTTGGCTTTAACAGCTTCATACTTTTCATTTCAGGGCGTTCTACAGAATTCATATATGCCTTGTTTCCTGTAACAATGCGCAGTTTTCCGTATCTGCCGCCCTCTAGCTTTTCAATCGACATAATGCAAGCCATTGCGTCTATACCGTCAACAATCTTCTGAAAATCCATTCTTCAAGCCTCTTTTTTCCCTTCTTCTGTTACACCCAACACAACAAGCACAAATGCAACCACCTTTGTAACAGGGTTGACCTCTATACGCCTGACATACACATGAAACCTTATTCTACCTAAAATCGTTTCGTCAATAATTATCGGCTTTGCGTCTGTCTTGCACTTTTTTAGAGCTTCGATAAAAGCAGAGCCTCCGTTAAGAAGTTGATTCTTTACCTGCGACTTCCGCTCTTTTTGCAGCGAACTAAAGTATTTTCTGATAAAGTCCCTATACGATTTATTACAGCGCACAATAGAAAGAGAAACCTCGTCAGATTCGATAATCACCATAGGGAGCGTGTTAAAGTAATTGCCATAAATCTCCGCCGAATCGTGATTTATCACCGACAAATCATACAGATTTATCTTGCCCAGCGAAGCAAAGTAATCGGATTCGGCAGGGTTTTCAAAGCCGATTTGTATGCCCTGTTTGTATCGGTCAAACACTTTTTCCATCGGAATCGGGCGGCAAAAATAAAATCCCTGCAGCTTCGTACACCCGATTTCTTTCAAGAACTCCACTTGTTCCCTGTCTTCCACGCCCTCGCAAATCGTGTCTATGCCAAGGCAAAGAGCCATTTTCACCAATTCAGTCAAAATAATCTTGCTCTTTTCGCTTTCGTAGAATTGCTGCATAAACTTCATATCGAGCTTAATCAAATTAAAGCGGAATGATTGCAACACATCAAGCGACGAATACCCAGAGCCAAAATCGTCCATCCACACCTTAAAGCCCAGCTTTTGAAACCGCTCCACTTGACTTCGCATATAATCCGTATCGCTTCCGATAACGCTTTCAGTGATTTCAATCGTGAGCTTATCGCGCGAGATACCAGCTTTTTCGACCCGCTTTTCTATTTCGCTAACGATGTCGCAGGTGTCGAAATCGCTTCGAGAAAGGTTCACCGAAATCGGCACAACGTAAAGCCCCTCGTCTGCTTGCCTTTTCATCTTTGCCAGTATCTCATCGGCTACATATAAATCGAGCTTGTAAATAAGGTTTGCGTCTTCGAGTATCGGGATAAATTCGGCAGGGCTCAAAAATCCCTTTTCTTTGTCTATCCAGCGCGCCAAAGCCTCTTCGTCGCACACTCTGCCCGTCGATGCCCGCACAATCGGCTGATAATACACCTGTATCCACTTTTCTTTTATAGCGCGGTCAAGATTATCAATGATGTATCGCCTGTCTTCGCTTTGCTTCATCATCGACTCGTCAAAATAGGTGTAATGCGAAATATAGCTGTTTCTGTTTTTGTCGCACGCCATTTTCGCTCTGTCGCATAACGTGCTGACGCTGCTAATGCCGAACTCGCTTGAATAAATGCCGACACGAAGCGGAAGCGTATTGCCGCCGTTTAGACTTTTTGCCTCTAAAAAAATGCTTTGCAACACCTCTTCAACGCCGTCTTTTTTCGTGTATACACAAAAATGGTCTTGTCCAAAGCGGCTGCAATTTTCGCTTGAAAAGTATTTTATCAAAAGCTGTGCTGTTTCTCTGATGAGCGTGTCGCCTGCGGCAAAGCCGAACTTGTGATTGAAATACTTCATTCCGTTCAAATCGAAAAACAACATCACAGGTATTTCGCCGTTTTTAATCATTCTTTCTTTTCCCTCTGCTGCGAGTTCAAAGAAATACGTCATACTCGGCAATCCCGTCAAATAATCATAGTAGCTTTTTCTGTACAGCGAGCTTTCGTGCAGCGAATTGCTAAACGAGGTTTCTAAAACAGAAGCCGTCGCCTCCCCTTCTTCGCTATATTCGCCCTCGTCGGTGTACCAAATAACCGCGAGCCGTGTATTTTCTCTTACAATATGAGAGCCGTGCGCGTGAATGATTTTGTATTTTCCGCCTATCTTGCTTCGGTAAACAGCGTCGTATATTCCCCCGTGAAGCGCAAAGTTCACCGCGATTTCTGCAACACGCGCCACATCGTCGGGGTGGCAATCGCGATACATATTGTTATCCATAACATCGTACGCTTCCGCCTTGTTCCCGCCAAAGCCGAAAAGGTCGCAAAATCCTTTAGAAAGCGCAATCGTTACAACCCGTTTGTTTATGAATTGATATACAGCGAAAGGAACGCAGCTATTTTCCATAAAGGCAAATTCTTCATCGCCATATTTATATCGTTCCAATTTGTCCTCCTCAACTTTATAGCTATTTATCAATTATAACACACAAAACCTCGTTTCACAAATAGAAACATTTAGTTGCGGGCGGAACTAGACCTTTGATGCGAGCGGAACTAAACCTTTGATGCGGGCGGAACTAAACCTTTGATGCGGGCGGAACTAAACCTTTGATACGAACGGAACTAAACCTTTGATGCGAGCGGAACTAGAACTTTGATACGGGCGGAACAAAGTCTAAAGGCTTTAATTGCGCCAGAACGGCGGAAAGAAAAAGATGAGCATTGTATACAGCTCTAATCTGCCTGCAAGCATTGCAAAGCAATAAAAGAGTTTGAGCGCACTCGGCACGGAGAGCCAAGTGTATGAGGGAGAAAGAGAGGAGAAGGCAGGTCCTATATTGCCGACCATCGACAGACTTGCCGTGAATGAAGTGAGCAAATCTAAGCCCGCTATGCAAGAGGCAAACGTGGTTGCAAAGACCAATGCAAGATACAAAAAGATGAAGCTCGCCACAGAAATGATTATGCCTTTGCCGCTCGGAGATGAGTTCAAGCGCAATGAGTAAACGCCGTGAGGGTGCAGCGTCTTTTTTATTTCGTTGCCGATTTGCTTTGCAAGCACAACCCAGCGAATAACCTTTATGCCGCCGCCTGTAGAGCCAGAACAGCCGCCGATAAAAAACAAGATAAAGATTAAAAACTGTGCACAAGGCGGCCACGAAGTATAATCAGCGGTTGCAAAGCCTGTTGTGGTGATGATGGACGACACTTGAAAAGAAGCATAGCGAAAGGCTTGCAGGAATGAGCCGTAAGAGCTTTTTATGCACAGCGTGAGCAGCAGCGTTATAACGACGCAGATGGCAATGTATGCTTTTAGCTCGCTGTTTGTCTTTAGCTCGCGGAGTTTGCCTGTGAACACATAGAAATAAAGGCTGAAATTCACCCCTGCCAAAAACATAAACACCGTGCAAATTGCGTCGATTGCAGAGCTGTTGTAATAGCCGATGCTCTCGCTTTTGGTGGAAAATCCGCCTGTGCCTAAGGTGGCGAACGAGTGGCAAAGGGAGTCGAAAAAGCTCATTCCTGCGATTTTCAACAACAGAGTCTGCACAATCGTAAATCCGAAATAGATGAACCACAAGACTTTGGCAGTAGTGGCGATTTTAGGAGTAACTTTGCCTTTTTCAGGTCCTGTCGTTTCGGCTTTGATGAGCTGAAAGCCTCCCACGCCAAGCAAGGGCAAAAGAGCCACGGTAAGCGTTACAATTCCCATTCCGCCAAGCCAATGCTCCAAGCATCTCCATAGGTTTATGCTTTTGGGGATAGCATCGATATTCTCGATGACGGTAGAGCCTGTTGTCGTAAAGCCTGAAACGCTTTCAAAGAGTGCGCCTGCTATGCTTTTTATCACGCCAGAAGCATACAGCGGGATTGCGCCGTATATTGATGTGATTGTCCAAGACAGGCTGACAACGATATAGCTTTGCCGCAAAGAAAGATTTTTCCCTTTGCCCCGAAAGACAAGCAGTATAATCGCAGAAAGAAAAAGCACCACAACCATAGGCAGCGCAAAAGGAGCAATCATATCTTTTTCGCCGTAATAGAGGGCTGTTGCGAGCGGCAGGAGAAAAGAAAGGGAGACAATAGCAAGAATTGCCGTGATAATGCGGATTATCATTGTTTGCCGCCGAAAAAGTTGATTGTCTTTTGATTATACTTTGCGCTAGTGATGAGCAAAACTCTATCTCCTTGTTCAAGAATCGTTTTACCCACAGGGATTTTATAGCTGTCCTCGCCTGCTTTTTTCACGATGAGAACCAAAAACTCGCCCTTTCTTGCGATTTGTATGAGGTTTTTGCCGCACACTTTCGACGAGTTTTCTATCTTACATTCGATTGTTTCAAAATTGCCGCCCGAAACCGTGTGAATACCAGTAACAGCTTTTCCCTTTAGGTGTCCTATAATGCTATCGGCAACCGCGTCGCGAATAGGAACGGGAATATCAACCCCGATGTTCTTCGCGATATTCTCGTAGGCAGAGCCTGCAACAACGGCTATTGTGCGCTCCACTCCGAGCGATTTGAGGTATGCGCTTGAAACCATATTCAGCTCGTAATTTGTCGTTGCACAAATAGAAAGGTCAAAATTGTTCAAGCCCTCTTCTTGAATAAACGCCTCATCGCTAATGTCCGCATTGAAGATATTGGCTTCTTTGCCGAATTTATCGCTTGCAATCTTTGCTTTTTTGTCGTCGCTGTCAATGATAAAAAAGGCTTTTCTCTTCTTTTTGCTTTTAACAAGAGAAGCTGCTACAAGAGTGCCGATTTGCCCCGCCCCGACAAGAGCGATTTTCTTCAAGGATTGCGCTTTAGAGCCGCACAGGTCGAGCATTGTAGAAATATGCGCCCTCTCGGTTAATATGCCGATTCTGTCCCCTGCATTAAGAGGCGTAAAGCCGTCTGCTAACACAGCCCTCTCGCTGTTTTCTACATAGCACACCGAAAACGGCTTATCCGTCAAAGAGCGCACATCTTTTACGAGCTTGCCTTCCATTGCGCTGCCGCTTTCAACCGTAATGCGACACATTTCATACGTCGTATTTTCAAACGTGATAACTTCCGTAGAAGCTCCGTGCTCCACCGCTTTTATGATAGAGCTTGCCGCTTCTACGTCAGGGTGTACCATAAAGTCAATGCCATAAAGAGGACGGTGATTGGCGTTTTGAAAGGCAGAATGAGAAAGAGAGGCTTGAGTTGTGTTGACATAGTAGGCATAGTTTCTTACGCGCGCTATTTTGAGCACTTTCGGATACACCGCGTCTGCAAGTGAACAGGTAATCATATTCACTTCATCGCTGCTCGTTACGCACACTAAAGCGTCTGCGCTCCCAATCCCTGCTTTTTCAAGCGTTGCAAGATTATTGCCGTCTTCGCTTAAAACAGCGCAATTCAAGCGATTTGCAAGATGTCTCGCCGTTTCCTCGTTGTTTTCAATAATTACCACATCATTTCTTTCGTTTATAAGCCTGCGAGCTAATTGCATACCAGTAAGCCCGCCGCCAACAATCACCGTCTTCATATATGCGCTTCTTAAAATCCTTATTTCGCTACTTTATAGATTGCGCTGAAATCGCGAGCATAGAGCGGATAGCCTTTGTAGCCTGCAAAGTTCTTGTTATACACGGCAAATTCGCTGATGTCTTGGATATACACGCCAGCGGCTTCATTGCTCAAGATTTTCTGTGCTGATTTGAACAATTCTTCTTTCTCATCTTCGTCAATCGTAGAAATAGCCTTTGCATAGATGTCGTCATAAGAAGAGCTTTTGAAGTTCATAAAGTTGTTCTTTGCGCTTGATACATAGCGAGAAAGGAACGCCGTAGGATAGGCTAAAGAGCCATCGAGAGAGATGATTGTCGCTTCGTACTGTCTGCCTTTATACACGTTAGAAAGCCACGTTGCCCAATCAACTTGCTTAATGTCCGCAGTAATACCCGCTTTTGCAAGCTGATTCACCACTACAGAAGCTGTATCGACGTGTACCGTGTAAGAAGAAGGAACGGTGATAGTGAACTTAAAGCCGTTCGGGTATCCTGCTTGACTCAAAAGCTCTTTTGCCTTTTCAACATCGACCGTGTAAGAAGAAGAGAGCGTATCATCATAATATTTTGAGAGCGCAGGAATAAGAGCCGAGCCTGTGATAACGCCATAGCCATAATTCACCGTGTCTACAATTTCTTTGCGGTCTACAAGATAATTCAAAGCCTGTCGCACGCGAGCATCTTTGAACGGCTCAAAGTCATTGTTAAGAGCGATGAGCTGAACAGCGTTAGAGTTAGATTGATATTTCGTGATTGCGTTTTCGTCAAGCTGCATAACAGTGCCAGCCTCTGCGCTAAAGCCGTCTATTGCGCCAGATTGGAAGCTGATGACAAGGTTCGCTTGACTTGCGACAAACTTTATCACGACTTTATCAAGATGTGCTTTCTCACCCCAATACGCTTCGTTCTTTTCAAGGGTAACATGGTCTTGCTCTTTATATTCGGTGAGCTTGAAAGGACCTGTACCGATTGGCTCTAAGGCGTGATTGTCATAATCAGCAGGCACGATTGCATTAGTTAAATATGCCACAAATCCTGCGTCTGCTTGGTTTAGTACGATAACAAGATTATCGTCTTTCATACCGAACTCTTGAATTTCTGAGTAGCCAGCAAACTTTTTATCGATAGCTTTCTGCACAGAATAAAGAATATCTTTTTCTTCAAGAGCCTTGCCGTTGTGAAACTGTACGCCTTCTCTGATGTGGAAAGTATACACTTTTGCGTCCTCTGAAACTTTGTAGCTATCCGCTATAGCTCCCTCAAAGCTGCCATCTGAAGCGACTTTTACCAATCCTTCAAAGATATTAAAGTTCACGCCGCGAACATCGGCCGTAATGCTTGTGAATGGGTCGAAGTTGTTAAGCTCTGTCGCCACTCCAAAGACAAACTCGCCGCCCTCTATAATAGAGTTTGCAACGTTTTGTGCGCTCTCACTCTTTTCAGAAACACCCTTTTCTTTTTCCCCTCCACAAGAAAAAAGAAGACCAACAGCTAAAGCCGAAAAAGCTATAGCCGAAATCTTTTGAAAACGATTCATAAAAAAGACTCCTTAATGTGTATCTATGTAATGACATCTTACCAGATGTTCATTTTCGCCTTGTTTTGCCACATTCACCAATGCGCTTTCTTTCTTGCACCGCTCGCTTGCATACGGACATCGCTTATAAAATCCGCACGCCTCGCTTTCGCCCTCACAAGCCGCCTTATATTTGACAAGCGTCTTTTTTTCTTTTGTGTCGTCGTCTAAATCGGGAACGGCAGACATCAAAAGCCTTGTGTATGGGTGTAGCGGATTGTTGCAAACATCTTCTGCACTTCCCTGCTCTACTATTCTGCCCTTAAACATCACGGCAATTCGGTCGCAAAGATAATACACGATATTTATATTATGTGATATGAAAAGAAGTGACAATTCCATTTCACTATGGATTTTTTGAAATAAGTTCAGTATTTGAGAACCGATAGAAACATCAAGCGCGCTTATCGCCTCATCTGCCACAATGAGCTTCGGATTTAGCATAAGCGAAGTGCCGATACACACCCTTTGACGCTGTCCGCCAGAGAGTTCAGAGGGGTATCGAAAGTAAAAGCTCTTATCAAGCCCGACTTTTTCAAGCATCTTTTCTACTTTTTCCCTTCGCTCTTTTGCCGTTCCGATTTTGTGTATTGCAAGCGGTTCCTCCATAGAAAAGCCTATTGTCTTATGCGGATTTAACGCGGCGAGCGGGTCTTGAAACACAGCTTGCACTTCTTTAGTAAATGCAAGGCGACTTTTTGAAGTTAAAGAAATGCCGTTTACTTTGATTGAGCCTTCAAAGTCGATTAAGCCGAGAATAGCACGAGAGAGCGTCGTTTTACCGCACCCAGATTCGCCGACAAGCCCGAAAAACTCATTGTGCTTTATGCCAAGAGAGACGTTTTTGAGCACACCTTTTAAATTGCTATAGCTTGCGTTTACATCGCGAACATCTAAAATATTTTCCGTCATTTTTTCTTTCCGTCTATTTTCCTGCGGCAAAACACTGCACTTGATGATTTTCGCCTATAGTTATGACTTCTGCTCTTTCGCTAAAACATTTTGAACAAGAAGCCTTACATCTCGGCGCAAATTGACAAGGCAAGCGCGGCTCTGTTATAGAAGGCACTTTTCCTTCTATGCACTCAAGCAATGCGCCTTTTTTCTTTCTCATCGGAATGGAGGCTAAAAGGGCTTTTGTATAGCAATGTTGCGGATTGTGCAATATATCATCTGTCAGCCCGCTTTCTACGACTTGTCCCGAATACATCACTATAATTCTATCGCAAAGCTGCCGTATCACCCCGATGTCGTGCGAGATAAAAAGAATAGCTGTGCCTTTTTCTTTGTTGAGCTTCTTTAGCAAATCCAACACCTGCGATTGAGTGGTAACATCGAGAGCTGTTGTCGGCTCGTCCGCAAGCAAAAGCCGTGCATTACAGACGCTCGACATCGCAATCATAGCCCTTTGTTGCATTCCGCCAGACATCTCGAACGGATACGCATTTACAACTCTCTTTGTTTCTGTAAGCCCCACGCGAGATAATGCGTCAGCGATGATTTCTTTGCTTTTGTCTAAAAACTTCTTGTGGATTTTCAGAGGTTCTTCCATTTGCACGCCGATTTTTAAAAGCGGATTGAGAGAAGTCATCGGCTCTTGAAAAATCATAGCTATTTCATCACCATAAATCGCCCTCTTCTCTTTTTTGCTCATCTGCAATAAATCTTTTCCGCCAAAAATAATTTCGCCCGACGATACGCGCACATTTTCGTTCAATAAATTCATCACAGAAAGTGCCGTTAGGCTTTTGCCGCACCCAGATTCGCCCACAATGCCGACAATTTCGCCCTCATTCACGCATATATTCGCCTTGTCCACTGCGATATACTCTTTTTTGCCAAGCGAAACACTTATAGAAAGGTCTTTTATCTCTAAAAGCGGCTTCATTTCCAAATCTTCCTCATTCCCTCGCCTGCAAAGTTAAAGCCTGCGATTGTGATAACGATGATAAAGCCAGTAGAAACAGCATACCACGGAGAGCGAAAAATCGTATTCTGCGCTTCTCCGAGCATCCAGCCCCACGATGGAGCAGGAGGCTGTATCCCTAATCCCAAATAGCTCATACTTGATTCTGCAAGAATAGCATTAGATAAGCCTATAACAACAGAAGAAAGAATCATCGCCCTTAAATTAGGCAGAATATGCACAAAAAGAATGCGTGCGTGAGATGCGCCAAAAGTGCGGTAATAGCGGACGAACTCGCTTTCTTTGTATTGCAGCACCCCCATTCTTGCCACTCGTGTGAAGCTAGGAATAAACATAATGCAAAGGGCTAGAATTATCGTGTATTTGCCGTAATCCAAAACCGTAACGATGATGAGCGCAGTTAAAATGCCTGGAAAAGAAGTTACTGCGTCCACAATGCGCATTATCACTTCATCTAAAAGACCGCCGATGTAGCCAGAGATGAGCCCTAAGAGCGTGCCGAAAAAAGAACTTATTGCAACCGTTAGAATGGCTGTTGTAAGAGTGAAACGAGAGCCGACCATAAGGCGAGAAAAAATATCTCTCCCGAAACGGTCTGTGCCTGCAAGATGTTTGAGAGAGGGAGGCAAATCACGCTCAGCAATGGACATAGCATTGATGTCGTAAGGAGTATAAAAGACGCTCACTAAAGCCAAAAGAGCCACAATAGAAATGAGAAAAATGCCTAGATTCAATTCAAAATACTTTTGAGAAAGACTTTCATGAGAAATTATCATTTAGACGAAAACCTTATGCGAGGGTCAAGAAGCTGTACAGCGATGTCAACAAGGAAGTTTATCACAACCACAATCGTCGCCACATATAGCACAAGAGCTTGAGTCAGCGGAAAGTCCCTCGATGACACCGCCGAAATCAACAGTCTGCCAATGCCCGAAATACCGAAAATCTGTTCAACGATGATAGAGCCAGAAAACACACTTCCTGCAATCATTCCCAGCAAAGGAAACACGGCAACAATCGCATTTTTAAGAATATGACGAAATAATACAGCCGTTTCGCTATTGCCTTTAGAGCGCGCCGTTCTGACGTAGCCTTGATTTTTTTCGTTAAGAACAGCAGTGCGCACATATTTTACCAAAATCGCCGTTTCGGGAATTGCTATTGTCAGCACAGGAAAAAACAAATCAGCAGGATTTTTTGTAAACGAAATCTCTTTGCCAGGGGTGAATAAATGCAGGGTAAGCCCGAAAATCCAGATAATGATGATACTTAAATAAAAATTCGGCACAGAAACGCCGAGCATAGTGATAAAATTAAGAATAGGGCGGTCGTTTTTCTTTGCTGAATAGATACCAAGCCCGATTCCGCACACCACAATGACAATAATCGACGCACAGCCGAGAACAATCGTAGTGCCTAAACGGGAAGCGATAAGGCTAGAAACGCTTTTTTTATAGCGCAAAGAAGTTCCCATATCGCCTTTGAAAATGCCAGAAATCCACGAGATATATTGTTCTTTTAGGCTTTTGTCAATTCCGAGTTCGCTTCTTAGCTCGCTTAATTGCTCGTCAGTCGCTTCTGTGCCAAGTATTAAAAGAGCACTGTCGCCAGGAATAATATGAAAAGCGGAAAAGGTTAAAATCGAAATAAAAAAGAGAGTCAACAGCAAGATAAAAACTTTTTTTATGAAATAGCGCATAGCATAAAGCCTATATAATAAAAATAATCAGCCCTATCAAAACCAACACAGTCAAAATAGGCAATACAATTTTTAAGGCAAGCCCTATAATCGCAAAGGTCAAGCCAAAGACGATTTTCAGCACCAATCCGATAACCCACAGCGCAAAAAGCAAAATCAGAATAGATAGCAGCATACGCTATTTATACTCTAATTTTGCTTTTTATGCTACAGGCACAGCCCTTTTTTTTAAGAATAGCTCTTAAGAATGTGAAGTTTTAGTACTGTCGATTCATCGAAGCAAGAAGCGCAAGGTCACTTTTTATTGTCGTTCCTGTTGTGGTGAGCATATTGCCTGTCAAAGCCGCACTGCAACCGCTTTCAAAAGCAGCCCGTCCATTTTCTCCAAGAAGCTTTCTTCCTGCGGCAAAGCGAATATCTGCCTCTGGATTTATAAAGCGGAACAGAGCGACCACTCTTAAAATCTCGTCTTGTGTCAGCGGCGTTATATCTTCAAACGGCGTGCCTTTTATCGCATTGAGCGCATTTAACGGAATAGATTCAACCTTTAGCTCGCTTAGCGTAAGAGCCATATCAATTCTATCCTCCATCGCCTCTCCCATTCCGATGATTCCCCCAGAACAAACAAGCAAGCCCTCTTCCTGCGCCTTTTTGATTTGCTCAATCTTCATATCGAATGTGTGTGTTGTGCAGATTTTCGGGAAATAGGCGCGCGATGTTTCAATATTGCAATGGTAATGCGTAACGCCAGAGGCTTTGAGCTTTTCAAGCTGCTCTTTTGAGATAAAGCCCATCGAAGCGCACATCTCCATATTCACCTCGCTTCTCATCAGATTATAAGTATCTATCGCCTTTTCAAACTCTTCCCCTGTCAAAGCCTTTCCAGCCGTAACAAGACCGACTCTCTTTATCCCCTCTTTATTGTTCGCCTTAGCTTCGCTGATAATTTTATCGCTAGAGATAAAGCCATAATGCGCACAAGAAGTGTGATTGTGAGCACTTTGAGCGCAGAAACGACAATTCTCTCCGCACTGTCCGCTTTTCGCATTGATAATCGTGCATAAATTGACTTTGTCGCCTCTAAAGTGCGCTCTTATCCTGTCAGCCTGTTTTGTAAGCTCACTCAAATCACAATCGCAAAAGAAAGAAAGCTCATCGCTTCGATTAAGCCTTCTGCCGTTTATAATCTCTGTCGCAAGAGATGATAGGTTTACCATAGTATACTCCTAAGCATATTTGTAAACAATGTGTATTAGTCATAGTTTACAAAAGAAGTATGTTTTTATCAATAGAGTTCACAATACTTCTCAAACATTATTGACTGTTTTTTTTGTGTACATCTTACCATCGGTAACGTGTACACCTTACAGGCAGTAAGATATACATCTTACCATCGGTAAGCTGTACACCTTACAGGCGGTAAGATGTGAGCGTTTTGTATGGAGCGTATAAGAGGTAAGCGAAAAATCGCATAAATCCAAAGTTTGAGTTTCATTAGGCTTTATTTTTTAATTCGTTAGCGGTAAAATGTTTTTTATGATGACAGTTTCACTTTCAGATTTTTCAAGCAATATAGACCTTTATGCAAAAACGGCTTTTCACACGCAAATCACTGTTGAAAAAGATGGTGAACCGTATTTTAAGATTGTTCCTTTTACCAGTCAAACTCGTATTTCAAAAGACAAAACAAAAATGAGCGAACAAGAAGCCAGAGCTTTGTTTGAGCAGTTTTCTGGCAGTATTAGCCGAGAAATCAACTACAAAGCAGAAAGAGAAGCATGGAGAGATGAAAAATATGAGAGTTCTACTTGATTCTAACGTAATTATCGATTGGCTTGTACATCGACAACCTTTTTTTGAGCCTGCAAAAGCTGTTATAGAAAGCTGTATGTTTGGCAATAATCAAGGCTTTGTAACATCTCATTCACTTTGTGATATGTATTATATTTTGCGAAAAGATTTTTCGACTGAACAGCGGCTTAATTTTATCCGATTGTTATCGGAACGGTGTAAAGTGATTATTGAGGAAGCTCAAGATTTTCATGTAGTTTCGAGCAATCCTAGCACAACAGATTTAGAAGATGGCTTACAAATCCAATGCGCTGAAAAACTAGAGCTCGATTATATCATCACAAGAAATATAAAATATTTTGACCTTTCAACCGTTCCTGCTATTTCCCCTGTTGCTTTTAATTCTATGTGCATATAAAAGGCGCATAAATCCAAAGTTTGAGTTTTATTAGTGCTTTATTTTTTGAACAAATGGATTTAGAATAAAATCGTTAGTATATTTTAGGCTAGGCATTGGCGTTTTATGCTTACAAAACAGGATATGTCTATGCCCACAGGAGATTTTGAGATGAAAGCATTTATGGACGAGAACTTTTTGCTCGACACAAAAACTGCACAAGAA
>ERZ842401.3615-NODE-3615-length-18970-cov-3.822839_pt1 | contig 18970 bp, 33 predicted proteins | sample MGYA00521270_ERZ842401 | MGnify/ENA primary metagenome ERZ842401 (study PRJEB31892, sample SAMEA3878208) | bioreactor metagenome | biome: Moose rumen | place: Sweden | collected 2011-10 | study: EMG produced TPA metagenomics assembly of the PRJEB12797 data set... | reverse complement strand
AGACGTGTGCTCTTCCGATCTTTTTGTTTTAATTTTGGAGCGACAAGTGCCATAAGTTCTTTATCTTGTTTGATTTCTTCTGCTCTCATGATTGTTCTTGCAGCATCATCAATTTCCCAATCTTTATACTTTTGCTCTTGTTCAGCACCTTCTGCTTCAATATTCAATTTGATTTCTTGCGACATTTTTAATTTCCCTTTCAAATAAAAGCAGAGGAGCAAAAACTCCCCTGCTTGTTGTTAGTTACATATCTTGATATGAACCTTCATTGGCAGCAACAATGCCTGCTGTGATTTTGCCTGCTGTTGCATTTGAACCTGTTACATCATAGTAAAGGCGCATATAGCCAAGATTACCTTTTGGAATGAAGTTAATCGGAGCAACATAACCTGCTTTAAGGTCTGCTGCTGCAATTGCACCTGTTGCAGCTAAATCAACAGGAGATGTAAATGCTTCATCAGAAGCTGTTTGTACTTTGATATTCAAAGATGTCAAAGTTGCAAAATCTTCTGTTACCTGTATGCGAAGAGGTATAGGTGTTCCGAAAGCAACCTCTTTTAATTGACCTGCTGCCAATTTGATTACATTTGTAGAAGCTGCATCTGCTGTTACAGCTTGATTGTTTGAAAACAGATTTTCTAAATCGTATAACATTTTTTATTTCTCCTTATAGTTTAATTTGTGTAATAACAGCAGAGATTAACCGCTCTGCTATCGGCTTTGTAGTTGAAGAACAACTATGAAACAACTGCTTCTGTATCAAGAATTTGGTCGCAGCATTTTACAGGGATGCCCAAGAATTTAACAACAGGCTGACCTGCAAATTCGCCAAGAGTAAGATTTACATTAGTCTTATTCATAGCTTGTAAGTGCAAGAATGTTTCAATTGTTTCATTTACATAGATAACAGTCTTGCCGCCTTTTGCGTGCTTTTTAATTCTGTGATACATCTGTATCATCAATGTGATTAAATCAGCAGCATTTGAGCCTGATAAATCAGAAACATCAATGTTTGCAATTCTGCCATTTGCTCTGTAATTTCTAACAGTTAGACCAACATCCCAAGAGAAGTAATCTCTGTATGCTTCAAAGTCATTACCATTAGCATCTTGTGCTGTTACTTGACCTTTATCAACATGTTGCAAACCTGCTTTGCTTCCTTTCGGGAATAACAAGTGAGTGTGTTTTTCACCCCAAGTTACAAACCAGATAGAAGTATTGTCAGCACCAGAGCCGCCTGCTGATAAGATTTGATAACCGATATTGCCCTTTGTAGTAGAGATTTTATTATAACGAGTTGCCAAACCATCAAAAGCAGCATCATTTTTGCCTTTGTTACCATAGAAGATATTAGTTTGTACTTTGTTGTTCATCCCCTGAATGTGAGCTTCTGCTTCATTCAATCTGAATTGATTTGTATTTCCGTTCAAGTCTGCAAGTTTTTTATCAACAAGTGAATAATCATCAAGCATTGCAGTTGTATCTGTTACTTGTGTATAATCACCTTTTTGACATTTTACACCTTGATAGAATTTTCTAAATTCAGGGTCAGGTAAACCGTTTCTTACAGTTGTTTTGTGAGAAGTGCCGTCATTACATTCAAGAGTGATAGCATCTTCAAGAAGTACATTGGATTGAACAAACAAATCAATAATAGTTGCTGTTACTTTTCCATCCCCTTCCATTTGAGAGTACATGTCTTTCAATGTTAAATAAGTGTTTCCTACTGTTGCCATTTTTCTAATCTCCTTTTTCTTAAATAAGTATTACTGTTTTACTCTTGTGAGTTATTGCCATAAAGAATGTCTGCTGCATTTTGTTTTGTTCCTGTTGGAGCATTTGTTTTTGAAATGCTGTCATTGCCGCATAATTTCCCAAGTCTGTGAAATAATTTGATAACCGCAGGATGATAATCAAGATGCAATTCTGATAGAACATTCTTCAATTCCGGTGTAGCAAATGAGTTATAACCTACATCTGCAACATCAAGATAGGCATTCATTTTTGCCTTATCTCCGCCCCCGATTTCCTTATCTGTGTTCAACAATTTTTCATAGCTTAATTTAACCGCTTCTTGTTCTTGTTTTCTGTATTCAGCAATTTTGTTTGGCGCATCAGCCAATTGTTCTTGCTGAATTTCTACAAGAAGATTTGCAAGTTTGTTTGCACTTTGTTGAGATAGATTGAGTTCTTTACCGATAGGCGCAAATTTAGCAGCCAGAGCTTCATCAATTTGAAAACCTTCTGGCATTTGTAAATCTTTGAAATCATAATTTTCTGGCGCACCATAAGCACCATTGTCAGCACCTTCATCTGCTTGCGCAGGAGCTGCTGCATCTGCATCATCAGAAGCTGCTCCACCTTCAAGATTTTGAGCTTCTGTGTTCAAATTTTCTGTTGCATCAGGAGCTGCTGCATCACCTGCTGCATCTTGTGCTAATCCTGTTGCTGTAATTTGTTCTTGTTCTGACATAAATTTTTTCTCCTTCTTTCCTCAATTTCTATGAATTTTTTGAAATTACTTTCCTTTAATAAATCCAAGAGCCAGAGCCCCTGTTCTCTTTTTCCTCTGTTAAAAACTTCAATATCGTGATTTTGGAAGTTGCAGCCTCTTTCAAAAGCTCCGAGCTTATCAAGTAAAATCTCAATAAGTTTAATGCCTTCATTGTCATTAGCTACATTTTTTAAGGTCATTTTTATTTGTTCATCTGTATAGTTCATTAACCCTGCCCTAATCTCTGCATCAATTCATTACCGAAGGCATCAACTCCGCCCATATTTTTAACAAGCTGACTGCCCTGCATCATTGCTGCCATCTGTTCTTGCTGCGCTTGTTTCTGTTCCATTGCGGCTCTGATTTCTGCAATCTCTTTTGAAGGTGTTACTTGTGATGGGTCAATGTTTGCAAAGTCAGCATAATCATCAATCATCTGCTCACCTTTTACTTTCTTCAACAGAATAGGGTCAATTGTTGCGCCCATATTAACAACAAATGTTGTAAATCTTTCCATTGATGCAATGTTTTGAGCCTTCATTGCTTGTGCAAGAGTTGAAACAAATTCAATCTCAATTTCTTGACCTCTTAATGCTTCAGGGATAGGCGGCAAAATTCCCTTTTCAAGTTCTTCATAGAAAAGCCAATCCAGAATTTGTTTAAGAGCAATATGAATTTGCTCCAATAATGGAGATAGGAGAACCATCTTCTCTTCTTTCAATTCATTTACTTCTGTTGCCGTTCTGCCTCTTTCTGCTGTATTCAATATCATTGCAAAAAGGTCATTATAGAAAATTGATTTTATACTTTCTCTCAATTCATTGATGCCGTCTTTCAACTCTAATACACGAGGATTAACTTCATATACAGGAGTTAATCCATTGCCATTTTCATCTGTTTCATTGAAGTGCCCCGGAAGGTCTGACATATCTTTATTTTTTAATGAAGCTGGACCTTTGTATGCAGGAGTTACCATTTTCTTAACAGCTTTTGCATATTCTTTCACCATTGTCATGAGCTGCTTTGCATCTGGAAGAGCATAAGCTCCAAGTCCTTTTGATGGATAATTATCTTCACCATTGCAGCTTGCTTCAAATACTACATAAGGAAATCTGTCAAAGCCTGATTTTCTTAAAAATTTTTCATTAGAATTTACTTCATAATAAATTGAGATAAATTTCTTTTGAGCAGCAATCGGAGAACCTTCAATGTGTTCAAGATTTGGCTCAACATAATGAACAATCTCAAACATATCATTAGGTCTTTGTTTGCTTGCTTCCTGTACTTCATCAGAGCAATTTTCATATCCAAATTCTCTGACTAAATTTCTTGCACTTTCCATATATGTGCGGCATAAAGTGTTTATAACTCCTCTATGGTCTTTTGCATAATAATATGAACCAATAGGCAAGCATTTGAAATTTACAACAGTTTCATAATCGCTTTCCATTGACATACAAGAGAATAAGAACACAGCCATCTGGTCATAAACTTCTGGCAATAACTGATAAAAGTTTGAAGCATATAAAATTTTTCTGGTCTTTTCAGCTTGCTTTGCACAGAAATCTTTTACTTCCCAATCATTTTCAAGCTCTTTATTTGCTACTGCTGTTTTGAACCATCTTCTTGTTGGAGAAGTTGCGCCTGTCATCATACCTGCTGCAAAGTTACGGACAGCAATAACTGTTGTACTATCAAGAATTTTCTTACTTCTTACACGAGGTTTATTTACATTTCTTGCAATAAAACGCACAGAATTAGGACTGAAATAATCAGCCTGCTCTTGCAAATCAGATTTGATTGCATTAAAAATTTCTCTCAATTCGCTTTTTCTGCTTTCAAGATATTTCTTTGTGTATTTTACTTTTTCATTTGCATCAATCTTTTCAGAAGGTTTTTGTTTTCTTCCTGCAAGACCTTTTTCTTTCTTCTCTGCATTTTGTTCCATATTAGCCACCTAATAAATTCTTTTTGTCAGTATTCGCATCATCAGACAATCCTCTTGCTGATGTTTTAATATTTCTACCTGCAAGAGCTGCTGTTTTATTTCTTGTTGCAGTAGTTGCTTTTGTTACTGCTGCATCCGCATAAGTCGGAGCTGCAACTTCTTGCTTCTGCGTAGTTTGTTGAACCGCAGGCATTGATGAACCGCCACCCATACACATAATTTTTATCTCCTTCTTTTGTGTTATAACTAATCAAACGGATTAAAATCTGTTTTAATAGTTTGATAATCTGTTGCTCTTGTTGCTTTGTTCTTTTTGTTGAACAAATAAGAATGATAATTGATAGCATATATTGCCATCATTACAGTATCAGCAAAGTCAGGACTTTCTGCCTGTTCTTTTCTTATGTCCTTCTTGTCTTGTATGTAAGTTAAGCCAGAAGGTTTATAAACTCTTTTGATATATTCAAGCTGCCTCATTGCATTTTCGCAGGTAAGTTTGAGCCATCCATTTTCAATAAATTCTTTTGTTGCAAGATAGCCATCAGCTCTTTGGTTTCCTGTGCTTAATGTTTTTGGAGAACCTGCTCCTCTAAATCCTATGCAATCCTCAATTGATTTTTTGACTGATACAAATATCGGATAACCTAATCCATCAGCATCTATAATCAAAATATCAGGCTGCCATTGTCCGTAAAGATTTATGATTTTACCTTTTGTTATATCTGTATCAGGCTGCGACCATGTAACAGTTTTATCTTCAAGCCATTGAGTAAGAGATTGCTGTGTAAACAATTTTGCAACACATAAATCACCGCCAGAAGCTGACAAGTCCACAGCCATAACAGAATTTAGAGGATGACTTTCTTTGTTGAAAATAAGATTTTTTGCTTCATCAATTTTTGTTGATGGAATTAAATAATCACTTGCTTGTGCAAGAGGTTTACCGAGCCAAATATGTTCATACTCTGATATATTTTTTGCTTTGCAGATTTCTGCTTCTTGATATTGTTTCTTTGCCAGATACGGATTATCAAAATACAGAATTGTAATATGCTGCGTATCATCACGACCGACACAGAATTTATACACAGGGTCATTTCTGACAAATCTGTTCATAGTAAAGATGACACGAGAGTTTACTTTTCTTATTGTAGGAATGATATAATCCAGAGTTGGCTTTGTAATTGCTTGCGCTTCATCTATCCAGAGAATATCAATACCTTCAAGACCTTTAATATTTACTCTGCCCTGTTCTCTAAAACCTTTGAAGAAGATGACAGAGTTTGTTTTTTTATGAATAATCCTGTCATTTTTTACTTCAAAATTCAAATCATATTCTGTAATCAGATTTTCAAAAACTGTCTTAACACTTTCATCAATAGACTTTTGTGTTTCACGACCGCAGCAAATTCTGATATGTCTTTGCTCTGCAAGAAACAATAAAAATCTTGCAACTCCATGAGATTTACCGCCGCCTCTGCCGCCTTCAAGCAAATGATAATTGAATTTATCAAAGTTAAAAATGAAGGGTAATAGCTTTTCTGGTACATTAAGGATTTTCGGAAGTTGAATTTTCTGCATCATCAACCGCCTCACCTACATTGAAATCTAACTTTTTGCCATCAACAGATATACAGCCCATGACTGTAACAACTCCGCCAGAGCCTTCATTTTCATTTTCATTTTTATATAAGCCTGCAAGTTTTCCTTTTAATTCAACAGCTTTAATTGCAGCATTGACATTCGGATTATGATATTTATCACTACAAGCCATTGCAGCTTCTTTCATTTCTTGCAGCTCATTGAAGTGCTGCAAAGCATCATAATTCAATTGCTCTTGTACTGTTTGATGTTGATTTTGTTGGAATTGATTGAGCCATAGGGTAATTTTAGGGTTATTGAAAAATCTGGATGCTTCAACACTAACAGCATTATCAGACATATTTGAAGTATTATAAGCATAGCGATATGCCTCACTTTTTTTATATCCATTAGTGAGATAACGCATCAAGCATTTATTTTCTTTGTCTGTTAATTGTGGTAATTCCATTTATCGACCCTTTGCTGTTAGAGGAGCGAGGGAGAATAATCTCCCTCAATTGTTCAAACATCACTATGTTGTAAACAAATCTTTTTTATTACTTCTTTTTGTCCGTAATAATCACATCTTTTTTGTTTTATAGCGATAACTTCACCTTTATTATTGTGTATTTCAATGTTTTCGCCATAAGTCCATCCGCAAGGTTTGCCTTTTTTAATCCTCAAATCATTGGATGTATAGAGCTTGTCTAATCTGCAAAGCTCAATTTCTTTAAGAGCTTTCTTTCCAGATTTTGTGTTGTTATATGTTTTATTTTCAGTTTTGCTTGTTTCAATCAAACAAGTTAATTCTTTCAAGCAGCGAGGACATACACCTATATACAGTATTCTGTTGCTGCAATCTTTTGTGTCAGATAAAAACCAAATCTCTTCTGGTTTTATTTTTTGTCCGCAATGATTGAACAATTGTAAGCTCCCTGCTGCATTCACAGCTACTCCTGTAAATTAGCGCCCATCAATGATATTTGACTTAACTCCCCCGAGCCGATACATTTTTGTATCGTTATCAAAATCTGTCTGAACAATTTACTCTTCCATTGTTATCAGAAGTTTTTTGAAAAATCTTGTTAGTTAAACAGTTAAAAAATTCGGCGGCGGAAAAATCCCCTTTGTTCATGTCTTTTGGAGTGCTTAAATTTTTGTTACAATTCTGTCTTTTTTGCTATTTTCTTTTATTTTTTATTTTTTTATTTTTTGGCTGAAATTCTTTATTTGTTTGACTTCTTTGTATTTTTTCATGAGTTTTATTCTTTTTGTTAATTTTTGTAAAAATATTTTATATTCCTCTTGCCCCTTATTTGAAAGTAAAAGAAAAAAAATAATGTTTGTTTTCCGCTCTATTAAAATACGATAGTATTTTAATAATTTATTTTATTTTATTTTCATTTAGTTTATTTTAATTTAGAGTATTACATTTGTATTGCAATCGTATCCTGAATTTTCAACTCCGTATTACTATATTTATTCTGATGTTATACTATCGTATTACTATCGTATAAAATTATTTATACATTCGTAATGCAATAGCAATGCCGCAGCAAAGCAATAGCAAAACTGCTGCATTAAAATATTAAAAAAGCCGCTTAATATAGCGGCTGAATTAAATTGTTATTTATCTGATAGCTTTTAGGTCTTGATGAATTACTTTGAATAGTATTACCAAACTGTGTATAATGCGAACCATCAGAACCATAAATGTCATTTCCCTGTCTTGTGTAACTTGTACCAGACGGAGTGTAGTATGTATTACCTATTCTTGAAATTTGTGTCGTTGATGTAATTGCATTTTGATTTGTGAAGCTGCCTGCATTCGCAGGAATATCATCATTATAATATGCCGCATCAGAAGCTGCTGCGCTGAAAATCAATATTAAACTCAATAAAACAAGTTTCTTCATACATACATTATGTACGATTTTTCAAATTTTTCAAGACCTGCTGCAACAATTCTTCATGATTTTTATAAAAGTTGTATTAAAACTGCCCTGATGAATAACAGCATTATAAATATAACAGATACAAAAAATCCAACATAAGCAAACAAGTCAGCAAGCTGCTTATTGTTTTTCTTCTGGAAATGAGAACTCAAAAAGCAGCAGCTCATGACAAATAAAAATCCGGAGCAAGAAATGATGTATATCATTCATTCCCCTGACTTTTAATATACAGAAAGGAGTAACAATGCAAACAGATACTCTTTGCAAAATCTATTTTGCACTTCAAAAAACATTTGGCAAAAGTGTTGCCAAATCCATATTTGCTGATTTGCTTAAAATAGTTAATCATTCATAAGCCCCTGATTAACAAGCATAATCTTAACTTCTGCGAGAATATCTTTTTTGATATTCTCATATTCTGATGCAGCATCTTTGTAGAGAAACATTTCACCAATACCCAGAAGTAAATAATTTGGACTTATCTTATATTTAACCGCTAATTTAATCAGCTTATCATTATTCAGAAAAATTTTATCATTTTCAAGACTTGACACATTTTGCTTTTTAATGCCAAATATCTCTCCAAATTCTTCTTGCGACAGATTAAGTGCTTGCCTAATTTTTTTAATTCTTTGACCCTGTGTATCCATTTTGTTCACCGCCTTTATTAAGATTTGTTAAGTATTAAAAACCTTTGTATTACACACTTTTCTCCATCATTTGATGTATTAGTAACAAAATGATTTGACAATGTAATAATATTTTGTTACTGTTATTTCGTTAGGTAGTTTATTTACCTATTTAACATATAACACAAAAACACAAAGACGGCAAAAGTTGCCGTTTCTCTTGTGTAGCTTACTATGCAAAATTTTACGATACAACAGGTAACAAAGAAAAGGAGAACAGTACAAATGAATTACGAAAAAGAAAGACCCGTATCAACATCTATCAGTCTTGAACCTTCAAAACTGAACGATTTGAAAAGATTAGCTTTTGAAAAAAGCTACAAGTCAAGAAACGATTTAATTGCTTCTATTTTAACAAATTGGCTTGAAAAAGAAAACAAAAAGAGAAGCGCTTAAAAATTACAGAGGAGAAAGCAAACATGGGAAAAGTTGTAAAAATGCCGCTTCACAGATTTTTTCATCAGGTCTTTGAAGAAATCAAAAAGAAGCAGGATGACATCAAAAGAAGAAAAACAGAATTTCTTTACAAAGAAGCATACCGCTATTATTTAGACCTGTACCTAATGAGAATTGCAAATGAGCAGATTATAGACTTGCCGCCATTTATGTATGAAACAGGCAGAGTAATCTGCGAGGAAGCAAAAAGAAATGCAGAAAAAGCAATGCTTGATGTAATCAAAGCAGACCGCATTGAACATTGTTACACAAAGAGAATTAAAGAGATTAAAAAACTTACTGTAAAAATCAGGTAAACAAATGAGCAGAAATATTTATAAAACATATTTTTCACACGATATATATTCAAGACAAGACCCGAAAATCAAAAAGCTATTAGTGCATTTTCGCAAAGAAAGTAATGAGAAAGCACAGGCAGCAGTTTGTTTGTATTGGTGGATTATTGAAGATATGCACGCAGATGACTACAAAATTGCTGATATTGAAACCTATGCTGATGATTACAGATGTGATGTAGATTTTCTCAAATCAATACTTGAAGATTTTGAACTTTTTAGACAAGAAAACGGCTGCTATATTTCTGATAGAGTTTTGAGAAACATTGCAGAACAAGAAGAAAAAAGCCAGAAGGCAAAGAAATCCATCCAAAAAAGATGGGCAAAGAAAAAAGATGAAGAAGCTGCTCCTGATGAAGCTGATTTGGAAATTGTCAATTCCATCATTCAGCTATATAACACCGCATTCAAGAAAACTCAAATTGTTGGAAAAGACAACAGAGAAAAGATTTACAAAATCAACAAAGACAATAAACTCACTCTTGATATTTGGCAGAAAGTTTTTGATAACGCAAGAAGAGGATGGGATATAAAAGGCGAGCATAAAATTCCAAACCTGAAAAACATTCTTGATAATTGGGATGCTTTTGCATCAGATGATTATTATCTTGCACCAGATTATGAAAAAATTGCAGCAGCAAAAAAGGCAAAAGAAGTTGAAGCGGAAAGAGCAAAAGAAGCTGAAAGACTTCAACGAGAAAAAGAAATTGAAGAATACAACAATGAAAAAGATGCAATATGTGATGCAGCAACTGCAATTGCATTCATAAACAAGCACAACAGAATGCCAGAGAGTTTTTTAAGAAAGTCATCAACTGTAAGAGAGTATATGCAGCAATATAATTTCACAGTTGAGGATGTAATTGCAGCAAGAAAAAAGGAAGGAGAGCAGGTATAATGCAAGACCCTGTTTTATATCCATTCAAAAGAGTTGTCAATGGTCATGAGTATGTAGTTTGGGGTTATCCTAATGCGCTTCTGGCTCAAAATATTACAAAGCTATATGACGGATATTTTCTCAAAGCAACAGTAAAAGACAATGTAACAGAAATCTTTTGGCGCTCTTCACACTTTTTTAAGCCGCAGCTTAAATATATCGGCAAAGTTATTTATGACCTATCTTGCGACACAATGATTTACATCAAACATGGATTTAAGTCAGAGCTTCATGAATTTCACAAAGACAATTCTTTTGGACTTTGTTGGGATGTCATAAGCCAGATGCGAGCAAAGGATATTGTTCAAATTGAAGAGCCAACAGTAAAACCGAAAGGCAAAAATATTTACACAATATCAGTAAGCAAATTGCTTGAAAATAAAACCTTCCGCCAATTCAAAGCAGAAGGATATGAAAAACAAATATTCATACCGAAAGAATGTTTTAAGCAGGAATGGGTCAAAGTCAGAAAGAAAAGAAAAAGGAGATACAGATGAACGCAGAGCAATACAAAGAATTGAAAGAAATGGTTATCTCAATGGATAACACAAAGCTCTATAATCTGTTTGAGATACTTGTGGATGAAATCAATTACAGAAAGTTAAAAGTAGATACGGAGCAAATATCTCAAAATGGAAGTGGAAAGATTTGAAACGCAGCGAGAATTTAATAATAAATTTCCAAGTAAATTCTATGTATGCAGCAATTGCGGCAAACTTCTCCAAGATAAATACACCTGCTGTTATTGCGGATGGAGAGCAGACGGATTATTCAAGACAATGGATAAAGGCTACAAATTTATTATTGAAGAGCAAAGCGAAGAGATACAAGAAATTTTTAGACCAATAGAAATGGAGAAAGAAGAAAATGCAACAGGCAGTAGTTAAACAACAAGTAAAGGAGAATTACAGTATGTCAGATGAAAAACTGAAATTTAAGGACATGTTGCTGAATATCAAAGTAATTGACAGCAATGACAAAGTACGCAAATTGTCCGACTGTGTAGAGAGCGAGTTTGAGGAGCTTGTATCTAAAATCACAGAGTACAACCAAGATGGAGAAATCAACATCAAGCTGAAATTGAAAGTTGATAAGAAAACAAAACATGGCATTGATGTATATGGTGAAGTAACAAAGAAATGCCCAAGAGGTGTGCCAAAGAACTCACTTTATAGAGATGCGAGAACAAACGGCTTGTATTTTGATGACCCAGACCAGATGAAACTTTTCACAAATAACAATGTGAAAGAAATGCACGCAAAAGGCGCAAAGGCAGATGACTAATAAATAAGGAGATTTGAAAATGTTAGATGAAATTGTAAAAGAAGCGGCAGATTTGTTAATCAAACAAAGACCGGAAAAAATTGAAAAACTTCAATACGGACAATACTCTTCAAGAATTATTGAACTTTTATACAATGACGGCAAAAAAGAATATGAACAGCTTAACTCACGACCAGAAAATAAAACTGTTGGAAGTGTAAAAGCATTTGCTGCTTGTATCAAAGAAGAGTTAAGAAGAAGAGAAAATACAACAGGTAATAAAGCAACTGTAAGAATATTCTCAAACGGCGGCTATTTTATACCAGATGAAGATTTTGGAATTTTCAAAATCGGCTATGACAGAATAAATTCGCAGCAATGGAATTTTATAAAATCAAATATCAATAAGGTCATGACACACAGAATGTTTTTAGAGTTTATTCAAGCACTAAAACCGAGCATTGAAAACTTTGAGGAACTTTTTGCAAGATTGTCATCAATCAGAATGATAGGTAACAGCACACTTTGCTCAACACCAATTTTTGTAAACGACAAATCAGAGCAGGGTTACAAATGCACCTACAAACTTGAAGATGGTTATGAAGGCGAGGAAGTATTGCCGCAGGGATTTATTTGCAAAGTGCCTTTTGTAAAAGCAGGCGAAACAGCTTATGAAATTCCTATTGAGCTTCTTTTCTATCGTGATGAAGATGACAGTTTGGGCATCAGAGTAATGTGTCCGCTTTTTGAAAATATTGAAGAGCAAGCCATTATTGATGAAGCCGAATATATAAAACAACAAACAGCAGAACATCCAGAGCTGCTTGTGCTATCAGACTTTTAATAAACAAAGGAGAAACAAATGACAGAAACAAAAACACATGATGATGTAATCAATGAAGAAATTGAACAAGAACACGCAGGACGCAAAAAAGATAAAAATATTGAAGTTATTCAGATGCCAGAAGAAGAATGTCAGCAGATGAATGATAACCTTAATAACCCTAATCTTTTTGCAATGGAAGCAGCACTCACAATTAGCGCAGTCAATTTTGTAGATATGAGCGAATTTAATTCTCAAAAATTTTCACCGCTTGAAATTGACGAAAAACGCAAGCAATATGTCCAAGACCAATTGACAGAAAAATTATATGCTGCTGCGGAATTTATGAAAAATGAAATGAAATCAAGAGGTTTTATTCCTATTCATATAACTTGTAAAGCTGAAAGATTTGAGCCTGACAAGTATGCTGCAAAGAATGCACTTATGAATATATTACACGATTTGGAGCGAGATTAAGGATATTAAATCACCTCATTATCCCTATGAAGCAGGCAGAAGAAAGCCTGATGCCTGCTTTTATTTTCTTAATAAAGGAGAAACTAATGGCAAGATTAAATAATAGTTTGTTTATAGTAATCAAGAGAGATGACACAAAATATTTGGATTATCATCAAATTTCTGTACTTCAGGAGATACTTCAAGTTATTGAATTGCACAAAGGACACAGAAATAAATATTATGTCTGCAATCAAGATGAACCTTATGCAAAGAAGGTTAAGCAAATAATTTTGGAAGGTGAAGATAAGAAGCTGCGCAATTGTTCTTTTGTTGATACTGTTGAAACTTTACGCAGCGAAATAGAACCGGAGCAAACACAGAACACCGAAGGCAAAGAAAACACAACCTGCCCGAGCTATGACTGCGAGTATTGCGAAACATACCCGACACCATATCAGATGAAATGCAAAGATATTTCAAACTGCATCTGGAAGGATAGAGATTTCAATGCAATAGAAAGAGATGAAAAACTGACAGAGATGAGAGATGAAATCATAAGCAACTCAATCAATGCTTATATAGGAGTGAGAAAGAAAAATGGCAAAAGATAATTACTGCGACATACAAGAATATTGCAAACCTTTACTTGCTGCAAACAGACAATATAAGAAAGTTGTTGAGCAAAACAGGAGCTTGCAGGGAGAGTTGAATAATGCGAAGGAAGAGCTTGAATATCTTGCATCCTTCTTTAATAAAGACGAAACAGCAATTGTAAACCGCTTGCTGCGATATAACAGAGCTATCAACGCAATAAAAGAAATTGCAGAAGCAGGATTAAAATCTGTTTGTTATAAATCATATTGTCAATCTTGCAAATGTTATTCAAAAGAAAATAAGGAAGAGCTATCAGATATTTTGAATAAATATTTTTCAGAAGATGGAGAATTTAATGACGATAATGCAGATTTTTATGAGGTTTTAGAAGGGTATATTGACAGAGAAAGAGTTGCTTGTAATAAAGCAAAACCTATATCAGAAGATATACTCAAAGAGATTGAAAGGATAGGTGAATAAAATGAAGGAAATTAAATTTAATGACAATTATCCAAAGCTGCATGGGCAGCAAACAGCAACTCTTGTTGCAGTAACCAGAATAAAAATTGACACAGAAAAAGACAAAGAGCTTCTGGAATACGACACAAAGAAATCAGACGGCACATATTGCGAAATCAAAAACGGATTATATATGCAGCTCATCTTTTTAGGAAATAAAGCAATTCCATTTTGCACATTGAGAAGCGCTTTACCTGCTCACAAAGTTGAACAGTATAAGGCACAAATCGGCAGACCCTTCAAAATTGTAATAGAGAAAGAAGAACAAAAATGAAATGGATAAAAACGGACTATAAAGGCAGTGAGCAGATTTGGTATTCAGATGATGTTATTCAAAACATCATGAGCGCCTGTATAAAAAATGGAATTGTAAATCACTATGATGCAAAAGGCAATCTTATTGCACAGACAGGCAACCCTCTTACAGCAAAGATTATGAAGATTATAGAAAGCGAGGATAAATGAAAGTAGCATGGTTTAGTGCAGGAGCAACATCAGCAATAGCTTGCAAATTAGCTTTACAAAAATATGATGATGTAGAAGTCTGCTACATTGAAACAGGCTCTCACCATCCAGACAGTATGCGATTTTTGCAAGAATGTGAAAGATGGTATGGGAAAAAGATAAATATTTTACAAAGTCCTTATAAGAATGTTATTGATGTGATAGAGCGAGTGAGGTTTATAAATAGTCCAAATGGAGCAAGCTGCACATCAAGATTAAAAACGCAAGTACGGCAAAAATGGGAATACGAAAATCCAGATGCAACAACATATATTTGGGGATTTGAAAAGGGTAAAAAAGAAGAGAACCGAGCAAAAAGGATGATTGAAAGATACCCAGAAAAAAATCACTTATTCCCTTTAATAGATGCAAACTTAACAAAAGAGGATTGTTTGGAGCTGTTGCAGAGGCAAAATATTGAAATACCCGAAATGTATAAATTAGGTTATCACAATAATAATTGTGTTGGCTGTGTTAAAGGTGGTATGGGATATTGGAACAGAATACGCAAAGACTTTCCAGAAGTTTTTAGAAAGATGGCTGAAACCGAAAGGAAAATCGGACATAGCTGTTTGAAACAATATTTTTTAGATGAGCTGCCTCTTGATGCAGGAAGAAATGAAGATGCAATTGCACCATCTTGCAGTATTTTTTGCGGCTTTGTAAATATAGATGAGCAGGAGAACGAACAATGCTAACAATAGACCAGATTAACAAACTTGAAGCAGACAATAAAAAATACAAGGATGCGCTTATAAAAATAAAAGAACTGAATATAACTTGCGCCGACTGTAAAGGTACAGCTTGCGGAGTATGTTCAAATGCAGACGGCAAGCCAAGCAATTCTTATAAGATAGCAGCAGAAGTATTAAAAGAAAGTGAGGAAAAATAATGCAAAGCACCAACTTCATACCATACAAACTTTTATTTCAGGGATATAAAAACTTGACCTTAAAAGAAAAGTTGATATGGAAATACTATGAATTTAAGCAATGGCTATGGGAAAAATTATATTTCAGAGGAGAAGAATAATATGAGATATTTATTAGTTTTAATATTTTTTGCATTTTTTATATTTGCAATATGCGCTCAAATAAGCCTTATAGGACAAGCGGTCAAAGAGGATGCAAAAGAATGTTTATTTACAAGAGATACAGCAATATGCCTGCAATTACACAGGCAAGCAGTAAGGAAAGAGGATGCTAATAAATAGGCGCTTATGGTATGCCACAAGATTTGGGCAATATCTTTCACTCCATCCAGAACATGTGAACACATTTATCACCAGAGTATGTGATGAAATCAGTATTGCAGATTTAGATGCAATATACAGACAAATGCAGGAAATCAGCAAACAACCGCAAGACCCTGTACTTACAAAATTTATGGAAAATTAAAATGACAAACGAACATTTGAGAACATCAAGAGGAAAGAATGATGAATGCTATACTGAAAGATATGCAGTAGAGCCGCTTCTGGAATTTATGCAGCCATATAAAGACAAGATTATATGGTGTCCTTTTGATGATGAAACATCCGAATTTGTCAAAGTTTTCAAAGAGGAAGGTTTTCAAGTTGTATATTCTCATATCAAATACGGACAAGACTTTTATAAATACGAACCTGAAAAATGGGATGTTATGATAAGTAATCCGCCATTCACGCACAAAGCTGAAATATTTAGAAGAGCATTAAGTTTTAATAAACCTTTTGCGCTTCTGATGACAATAACATGGCTGAATGATGCAACACCTGCGAATGTTTTTAAAGATAAGGAGCTGCAAATATTATCTTTCAATGAGCGGATGCAATTCAAAAATCAGAAGCAAGCAAGAAAAATAAATTTTCTGTCAGCTTATTTTTGTTGGAATTTTCTGCCGAAAAATTTTTTATTTCGCAGCTTCAGGAATAGAAATCAAATGAGGCTACCGATATGATATTGCCAAAGACTTCATTAAATGTTGTATATATTGAGCCGCAAATCACAATGAGCGAAGAGGAAAGAAAGCAACAGCTCACAAGATTTATATCTTTATTTGCGCAAGTAGGATATAGAGAATTAGCTCTCAATGAAAATTTTGCATCCGAGCTTGACAATTATTGCAAATAAAATCTTTCATGTATAATGTTTTTAGGGATGATGTTAAACTAACTAACAAACAATATTGCGGCAATGAATAAGAAAAAGTGTATTATATATGTCAGAGTATCAACAGAAGAGCAAGCTGTAAAAGGCTATTCTCTTGATGCGCAGGAAGATGTCAATATAAGTTTTGCAAAAAATTTAGGATATGAAGTCATCAAGATTTTCCGAGAAGAAGGATTAAGCGCAAAAGATTTGAAAAGACCTATGCTGCAAAAGATGATGCAATGGGGATATGAACACGCAGGAGAATTTGATGCAGTTGTTTTCTGGAAATGGGAGAGAATATCAAGAGGCACAGAAGAGGATTATGTAATATTAGGCAAATTCTTTTCAAAATGCGGAGTAAGACCTTTATCTGTAACGGAGTGTAATGACGAAAGTCCAGAAGGTGAATTGCTGCGGCACATGATAAAAGGTATGAACCTTTACGAATTAAGAAAGATTTCACAGAGAACAAAATTAGGAATGGACTATATTGCAAAGACAGGAAGAAAGCCTGCTGTTGCGCCAATAGGATATTTGAATTATACAAATCCAGACAATTCAAAATCAATTATTCCTGACCCAGACACAGCGCCATTTGTTCGCCAAGCATTTGAAATGTATGCAACAGGAAATTATTCAATAGAAGGTATTGAAGATTTTCTTTATGATAACGGCATCAGAAGCAGAAAAGGAAACCGCTATCAAAAAGTTGAATATATGTTGAAGAACATTTTTTATATCGGCAAATTTTATTGGGGCGGAGTATTATATGAAGGAAGTCATGAGCCGATTATTCCGAGAGATTTATTTGATGCGGTACAATCAAAATTTGGATATAAGAAGCCGAAAACTCATGACATCTTTTTCCCATATACAAATCTGATAAAGTGTTCTCATTGCGGCAAGCATAATCTTTCAGCCGAGATGAAAAGAGGAGCGCACAATTCAGGACAGTACATTTATTATAAATGCAGATGCGGAGTAAAAGCGATTAAGCAAGAAGAGCTTGACATTGAATTTATGAGAATGCTTGACGATATATATATTCCGCCGCACGAAGTTGAAGCTCTTCAAGACGGAGCAAAAGAAATTCTGGATGCAATAAAAGAATTTGAGAACAAACTTGAAACACCTATGCAGCTTCAGGAGAAGATTGACAAAATCAATACACGAATTAAAAAAGCATACGCAGACAAACTTGACGGCAATTTTCCTGCCGGTATGAATGAGCAAGAATTTAGTCAGATGGTCATGGAATGGGCAGCAGAAAAAGACCTATTAACAGCCAAACTCAAAGAGCGAATGGAGAAGAGTAAAATTTTATATGATAAGTTGCAACTCATAATGATATTCTTAAACAGACTGCCTGAAATGTTTAGAATAGCAGAGCCGAGAATGAAACGAGAAATAATTCAGACCTGCTGTCGAACCCTGTCTTATGATGGTAAGACCCTCTATATAGAACAATTTCCACTATTCAATGAGCTTAAAAGAGCGAAAAAAGATATATATGGGGCGGGTAGTGGAACGATTTCAGAACCGCCAAGATTATTCTACATCATTGAAAATCAAGAAAGCAAGCAGATATTACAGAGGATGTCAGACTTACTTACTGCCTGATTTTAAACATTTTGCTTTAAAAAATATGTTTTATGTGATAGCATGAAGCCACAAAATAACTTGAACCTTTAAAATTTAATAAAACTTTTAGCAGCAATGCTGAGAGTAGAACAGACCGCCCTCTTTCACGCACGACAAAACTTTTTCTGCATAAGGTGTAAGAGAGGGGGTGATGCGATGATGATTGAAGAAATTAGACAAAAAATAAAATATGTCCTGCTCGTCATTGGACATATTTTACTAATCATTTCATCATTATTGTAGGGTCTGCATAGAGGGTATTTGGTCGATACCCTCTCCCTACTCTTATTATACCCCATTTTTAGGGTTTTTCAAGTATAGTTTTAAGTAATATTAATCATCAATCAAGGAAAAATCATCCCCGAGTTTTAGACGAAGTTCTTTTATGAGCTCATCTGGATACATATCTAAACCCTCAGCGATTTTCCAAATTGTGGATAATTTTACGTCTGCACATTGAAGATTTTCTATTTTTCGCCAAGTTGAATTATCTAAAGCAGATTCAGCGGCTATTTTATACACAGACTTTTTAACCTTTTTTCTGTGCAATTTAACAATTTGTGCAAAACACTGAATTAATACTTAAAGGAGGTATAATAAGTTATGGATTTAAATCTTGAATTACCGGAAGATAATGGTA
>ERZ842401.3614-NODE-3614-length-18970-cov-3.851811_pt1 | contig 18970 bp, 19 predicted proteins | sample MGYA00521270_ERZ842401 | MGnify/ENA primary metagenome ERZ842401 (study PRJEB31892, sample SAMEA3878208) | bioreactor metagenome | biome: Moose rumen | place: Sweden | collected 2011-10 | study: EMG produced TPA metagenomics assembly of the PRJEB12797 data set... | reverse complement strand
TAAACTTTCAGTGTGGCTTTTTAACTGACTATTTTGTGTCGTATGCCCACTTGAGCCAAATGCTGCCCCATGTAAAACCAGCTCCGAAAGCCGATAATATTAAGTTGTCTCCTTTTTTAAGTTGTTTTTCCCATTCGCACAAACACAACGGTATTGTGGCAGATGTTGTGTTGCCGTATCGTTGTATATTTATCATCACTTTTGCAGGGTCAAGTTCCATTCTTTCTGCCACTGCATTAATAATTCTAAGGTTTGCTTGATGTGGCACAAGCCATGCAACTTGTTCGGGTTGTAGGTTGTTTCGTTGCATTATTTCTATAGAAACGTCTGCCATGTGTGATACTGCATATTTAAACACAGGTTGACCTTCTTGGTAAACGTAATGTAGTTTTTGGTCGATGGTTTCATGCGATGCTGGATTTAACGAGCCGCCGCCTTTCATGTTGAGGTATTTAACACCAACGCCGTCGCTACGTAGGATATAGTCTTTTATCCCTAAATCTTCATTTGATGCAGTAAGTAACACTGCCGAGGCTGCATCGCCAAACAACGGGCATGTTTTGCGGTCGGTATAATCGGTTATTACCGACATTTTTTCTGCTCCTACTACAATTATTTTTTTTTCTCTTCCAGCTTGAATAAATTTTGTAGCGGTTGTGAGTGCGTATAAGAAACCTGAGCATGCTGCGTGTAGGTCAAATGCGTATGCGTTTTTTAGACCTGCTTGGTCGCAAATCATTATTCCTGTGGCAGGAAAGTGCATATCTGGCGTTACAGTGGCGCATATAAGCATATCTATTTCATCGGGATTGACTCCTGTTTTTTCTAACAAGTTTTTGACGGCCATTGCACCCATGTATGCCGATGCTTTATCTTTGTCTTTTAGTATGCGGCGTTCCTTTATGCCTATGCGTGTCATTATCCACTCGTCGGAGGTATCTACCATTTTGGAGATTTCCTCATTTGTGAGTCTATATTCTGGCAGAAACATACCTACACCCGATATTACGGCGTTTGTTTTGTCCATCAGTCTTTTTTGTTTTCGTAAAACTGTAAAAATAAAAAAACAAGCATGGCAACTGCTTTGCCTATAACCATGTTGGCTGAGCCGCCGCTTGTTTTTTTGTTTGTGTTAGCAGGGTATATTTATGAGTATATTACCCATAATATGATGCCTTCAGTTTTTCCGCGGCATTATTTTTTACCCTTTTTTTGTCGGTTATTCTGCCGTTTCGCTCTTTTCAATAACGAGTTGTCCTCTGTAGTATCCACATTCAGGGCATACTGTGTGAGGTGGAATAGAAGTTCCGCAATTGCTGCAAACTGTCAATGTTGGAGCAGTTGCTTTATAATGGGTTCTTCTTTTGTCTCTTCTTGTTTTTGAGTGTTTACTCTTGGGATTTGCCATTTTTTAATCGTTTTTTAATTTATATTCCTTTTAATTATACAATTCTTTCAATTTGTCCCAGCGTCCATCGGTTTGTTGTGCCTGTTGCTCTGTAGTGTAATTACCAAGGCGTGCTATTGTTTCTTGATTACACTCTTTTATGTTTTTATGCACTCTTTTTACCGGTATGCTGAGTGTTGTGTATTCGTAGAGAAATTGAGTAAGGTCGAGCATATATTCTTCGTGCGAAAGGGTAATTTCTTCACACGAGTCTGATATGTCGCTGTTTTTTTCTCCATAATTCACATGTAATTTGTATTTTCCTTTTATAGGTATTTGTACTATTTCTCCACACCTATCACATGGTAACTCTACTTCTCCGTTTATGGTAAATTCAAGTTCCAAACCCGAAGAAAATACTATTAGTAATACCTTTATTTTCACATTTCCGTTATCGGTTTCGCCGTAAGGGAATTGTGAAAAAAACTTGTTATCGAGCGTGTATTCATATTCATAACGCCCTGTTGCAAGTGCCTTGTATTCTATTGCATATATATTTTTGCTCTCTACTGACATTTTCGCATTAGAAAATGTGCAAAATTATATGTTTTTATCCTAAAACAAAAATTTAAGTTCTTTTTTTTCAAAAAAAAACATTTCATCTATTTTGCGATATATTTAGGCTTTTTTATCAACAATGTCTTGAAAACTTACATCGCTATCTGGTACGGCTATGCTTACAACTTTGTATGGATTGCCTTTGTTGTCGCGTATAAGTGTAAATGTTTCTCTAAATGTTATTTTGCCGCGTTTGAAGTTTCTAATTTTTGTTTGTCCAGTTACTACATCAGCCCAAAAGGCATCGAAACTTTCCATTTCGTTTTTTGTTACTGCGTATATCTCTTTTATGCTATGTCCTACAATGTCGCTTTCTCGGTATCCTGTTACTGGTAAGGTTATGTCGCGCATATCAAGTACTTTGCCTGTGAGGTCATAGCGCATTATTATGCTTGATTGTGACAATACATCAAGTATTGCTACTGTTTCCATTTCGTTTTGGTGTACTTCTTCTTGTGCAATTCGTATGTTTTCGTAACTATTGGAAATTTCGCGTTCTCTGCGTGATAGTTCATCGCTTTGTTTGCGGAATCGGTTGAGAAGTTCTGCGTTGTTTATATTTTTCTTTATGTTTGATATTGTTGAACCTATGCGTTCTGCTACACTATCGAAGAATTTTATGTGGTGTTCTTGTAAAATATCAAGTGATGCCAATTCTACCACTCCAAGTACTTCGTCTTCAAATTGTAATGGTTCAAGTAAAAGACATTTGGGTTTGTTTTCGCCTAATCCACTTGTTATATAGAGATAACCATCTGGTATATCTGTAAGAAATATTGTTTTTTTCTCAAGTGCGCAACGTCCTACAAGACTTTCGCCAAATTCCACTGTGTTTTCAAGTTGCTTTTTTCTGTCGAATGCGTAAGTGGCTTTTAGATTTAATATTTTCTTTCCATCTTTTTCTTCTGCGATGAACATTCCACCTTGCATGGCTCCAACATATTTTACAAGAAAACTTATGATATTGTATGAAAATTCTGATATGTCGTTGTTGCTTAACCTAAGATATTCGCCGAGTTGTGCTAGACCATTTTGGCTCCACGATAGTTTTTCATTTTCTTCCACACGACGTTTTTCGTCTTCTTGGGCGCGTATCAGGTTTTTCTGCATGTCAAGTAATGCTACACCCATTATGTCTTGCTCGCTGTCGGCTGTAAAGTTTTTATCAAAGTTACCTTGCCCAATGCGTTTTGCGAATGCAGTGGTACGTTTCATACGTGTTGCCATTGCGTTTACAGAGTTGTAGAGTTCATCGGTTATTTCATCGTTAGATTTTAGTGTTGATATTTTGTCGAATTGTCCGTCTTCTATTTTGTGAAGTATATCTACTACTTTTGAAATTGGGCTTGTGGAATGGTTGAGCATCGAGAGCATAAATATTATTAGCAATAAGAATCCAGCCAACGCAAGCATAAAAAACTTAATTGTATTTGAGTTTACATGTTTTGTGATTTGGTTGTATGGCATTTCAGAAACAAAACACCATACAGCGTTGGCATCTTCAATTTTTATAGGTGCAAATACAAGATGGGTTTTGCCATCGTTTTTGGTTTCATAATCGGTGGTGGCTACTCGTCCATCAGTCCATGTTTTAGTTATTGAACCATCGTTATCTATTCCTGAATAGGCATCGCGAAAAAGTGTGTTTACGAGTTCTGGGTTGTTGTGATTTACTAATTTTCCGTTTGATGCTATTATGTAACATTGTCCAACAAATCCGAGTGGAGTATCTTCTGCCATTGCAACTATTTTTTCTACTGGTATTTCTATTGAAACTGTACCTAAAAATTTGTCGCCAGCGTCCATTTTTGTCGAAATGCTCATAACGTATTTTCCTGCATCTTTGCCACGGTAGTCAACGTTGTTTATAAATGGATTTGAAAGTAATATTATGTTTTGTGAGTTTTTTAGTCGATAAAAGTTTTCACTCAAAACTTCGCCATCTTTGTCGAGTGTATCGGTAATTATGTTTGGTAGTCCATTGTACATATATCCGCGCATACGTATACGTCCGAATGGTTTGTTCCATTCGCGGTCGGCTACTGATTGATCCCACGTGATTGTTACTGCCGAAAAATCTTTATTGTCGGCTGCAAGTTTTTTTAGGGCATCGTAAACATAAGGCATCATATCGTAGCTATATTTTTCGTTTGCTGTTGACATCATTACGTCAATAGTGCGTGCTACAGTAAGCCCTTGGCTTAAGTAGTCGGATATTTGAGCAGCACGGCTTTCTGCATAACTGGTGCTTGTTTTGCGGGCATCGGCAAGTGTTTTGTTGTAATATGAGTATAGTAGATAGCCTGCTGCAAGACCGTAGCTTATTATTAGCACAGCTATCAACATTACAATGGTCTTGATGTTTTTTACCATAACTATTTTTTTCTTAGTTGCAACTATAAATAGGTTTAGCAGTTTTTTGCGGTGTATAATTATTTAGTGTTTTATATTCCGCTAATGTTTATTGTTAACTGCTTTGCTTAATTTGTTTTGCAATTTTTAAACCATATTATTTGACAAAAATAATAATTTTTTTTATTTAGTTCAGTGTTTTTTAAAAAAGACTTAGATTTTTTTGTTAATGAGGTGTAGATAGTGGTTTAGTCTTAAATTTATAAATTGTTTATGGGTGTAAATTTATCAGAATAATTAACATTTTTTAATAAAGTTTTTTGTTGTTTTGTGTTAAATTTTGAAACAATTGTTTTACCTTAACGTACAATTAAATGTGTTTCATGTTCGTAATTACTTCTTTTTTTAGTTGTTTAAAATTGGTGGGAGACGTTTTCGTTCTCCCATTTATTTTGTTTACACCTTATATATAATATAAAAAATGGCGATTTTTTTGATATACCGCCATTTTTTTGCTATTTAAAATTTGAATGATGTTAGTTCTTCAAATTGTTTTACTCTTAGGTCGAACATTTGTTTGTTGATAAGTTGAAGATTTTCGCTACCAAATCTTTCGCAACAGAAACTACCCATAACACTACCTGCTATGACTGCTGATTTTACGGTTTCCCAATCAGTTTTGTCTTTTTTGGTGATGTATCCGCAAAAACCACCAGCAAAACTATCGCCAGCACCTGTAGGATCGCTTACGTTGTTCATTGGTAGGGCAGGGGCAAAGAACATTTTCCCATCGTTTGAAAATAACAATGCTCCATTGTCGCCTTTTTTTATTATAAGGTAGCGTAATCCTTTTGAAATAATTTTTTTAGCTGCGTTTACAAGCGAATATTCTCCAGATAGTTGTCGAGCTTCTTCGTCGTTTATAGTTAGAACATCAACCATTGAAATGGCTTTATCGAGTTGGGTAGGTGTGGTGTCCATCCAAAAATTCATTGTGTCCATAACAATAAATTTTGGTCTACGTTCGAGACGTTCCAACACTTTCATTTGTATGTCTGGATGAATGTTGCCAAGCATCAAAACATCAGCGTTTTGGTATTTTTTGGGTACTTGTGGGTCGAAATCGGCAAAAACATTGAGTTCGGTTACAAGCGTTTCGCGTTCGTTCATGTTTTTGTTGTATCGTCCACTCCAAAACATTGATTTTCCATCTTTTACAATTTTTATACCTTCGGTATTAACACCTCTACTTTTTAGTATATCGAGGTATTCTTGAGGAAAGTCGCCACCAACCACGGCAACAACGTTGGTTGTTACACCAAAGAATGCGCCAGCGAGCGAAATATAGCTTGCTGCACCGCCGATAATTTTGTCGGTTTTGCCAAAAGGTGTTTCCACTGCATCAAATGCAACACTTCCGACGATTAGTAAATTATTCATAATCAATATTATAATATTTTTTTTGAAAAAAAATTAAATTTTTTGCAAATATAATTTTTTTTTTTGAAAAATGTGTTTTATCTTTGCATCGCAATTGAAGGAAAAACCTTGATTTATAAGTTAGGTTGTGAATAGGATATAGTGAAAATCTCCAATAGCTCAGTTGGTTAGAGCATCTGACTGTTAATCAGAGGGTCCGTGGTTCAAGTCCACGTTGGAGAGCAAAAACGCCAGAAACATTCTGGCGTTTTTGTTTTGGTTTATTATTTCTTTTTTAGTTGTTTGTTACAGCTTAGTGTTTTTGTTTCATCAAAATTGAGTTGTGCAGAATCAATTTGATAAATATTGTTTTGATTGTCTTCAAAATATATAGTTACGTTGTTGGTTGTGTCGAAATATAACTCGTAATAACCGTATTCGTTGGTTGTTGTGTAATTGTCGGGTGAGTTTTTTGTATATACTTTGATGTTTTTTAGTTGTGGAGTATTGCCAGAGGAATCTTTTGCTCCTGTTATTGTTCCGTAAACCATAAATAAACCATCGTCAATTATGTAATCGCTCGGCGGTGCTCCGTAACATGCTGTTAATGTGCCTATTCCAAAAAATGTAAATAAGGCTCCCGTTATTTTTTTCCAAAATGTTGAAATATTTTTTTTCATTGTATTATAGTGTTAAGTGTTTAATTCTTTGTAATTACACCTTGATACTTCGTCTGTTAGTGATGAATGTAGGTGAAGTCCATTTCCAAGGCATTTTTTCCATTGTTTGCAGTTGTCGCAAATTCCTTTTTTAGCCCATTCGCGTTGCCTGAGAATTTGATATTTGTTGTACCAAATGTCCATAAACTGCTCTTTGTATATATTGCCTTGTATAAAATCTTGCGCCCTAACGCTTAGACATCCTGTAACATCGCCATTATTCATAACTGATGCAACATTAATTCCTGCGCGGCAAAAATAAAAGTAGTCGCGTGCTTCAAGTTCATATTTTCCGAGGTATCCTTCGCATGAATAATTTAGACGTATGTTTTTGCTATGTTGTTTACGTGTTTGCGCTATAAATTCTATAAGTTGCTTATATTCTTGTTTGTTTAAAGCCAAAAGATTGTTGTTTTTTTCTGCGCGTCCTTCTGGAAATATAGAAAATATTCGCCAACGGTTTACACCTTTATATATAAGCATATCTCTAAATTTTTCTAATGTGTTTAGATTAAATTTGTTGGCGCAAGTTATTATGTCGTAAGTAAAATTTTGTTTTTTGTTTAGATTTACGAGCATTTCTATTGCAGAGATAGCATTTTTATACGATAAGTTATTTTGTCTCAATCTGTTGTGTTGTTCTTCAAAGCCGTCAAGACTTATGCTTATGGATGAGATTCCTGCTTTAAGTAGCGATTGGAAACGTTGTTGGGTTAGTGTTAGGGCGTTGGTTACTATTCCCCATTTAAAACCTCGTTTTACTATTTCCGCTCCTGCTATTTCTAAATCGCTACGCATAAGTGGTTCTCCTCCTGTAATACATATCATTATGTTTTTTAACGGATTGTGTTGTTTTATATTATCTAAAACTTTAACAAAATCTTTTATAGGCATATCGGTTGCTGATTGTTTTTTAATACAATCGCTACCACAATGCAGACAAGAAAGATTACATCGCAGAGTACATTCCCAAAATAGGTAATTTAAAATATGTTTTTGGGTTTCTTGTTGTCTGTACTGCCTGAAAATAAAGTGTTTAAACGATTTTGTTATGTCCATTTTGGGTGATTTTAGTACATGTCGAATCTCATAAATTTACATTCTATTGGTCCGTTGTATAGCGTTGTTTTTTTTGATGCTCTTAATCCAACACTTTTTGCTGCTTTTGCATTGCCACAGATAATCCATGCTTGGCAATCGGTATAAGATTTTTTTAGTCTATCGCCAATTCGTTTGTAAAAATCTGCGATTTTTTCAGGGTCTTCAAGTCGTTCTCCGTATGGTGGATTGGTAATGAGCAAGCAATTTCTAAAATTATTGTCGTTGGCAAAAAAATCTTTTCTGTCGAATTCTATCATTTTTTCAACACCAGCATTTCTTGCGTTGTTTGATGCTATGTCAAGGGCTGCTGGATCTATGTCGAAAGCAAGAATGTTTATTTTTTTGCCACGGTTGATGGCGTTGTAGCAGTCGTGTTTCATTTTTTTGAATAGTTCAACATCAAAATCTTTCCATTTTTCAAATGCAAAGTTTCTAAAACTGCCTGGTGCTATATTGAGTGCCATAAGAGCGGCTTCTATGGCTATTGTACCACTTCCACACATTGGGTCAATGAGAGTTTTTTGAGTGTCCCAACCTGAAATTTTGAGCAGACCTGCAGCTAAAACTTCGTTTATTGGTGCAATGGTATGGCTACGACGGTAGCCTCTACGGCTCATTGGTACGCCAGTTGAGTCGAGAGAAATATCCACTTTGTTGCCATAAATGTGTACGTTTACTCGTAGGTCGGGTGTTTCTACGTCAACATTTGGTCTTATGCCTTTTTTTTCGCGAAAATAGTCGCAAATGGCATCTTTGGTTTTTAATGCCATGTATTTGCTATGTGTAAAAACATCACCAGAGGCTACGCAATCTATTGCAAATGTGTTTTTTACGTCTATAAATTTTTGCCATTCTATTTTTTTAACGCGACGGTAGAATATGTCGTTGTCGGTGGCATTGAAACTAAAAATGGGCACTAATATTTTTAAAGCCGTTCGTAGGTTGTAGTTGGCTTTATAGAGCATGAGTTTGTCTCCGTTGAAACTAACTGCACGGTTGAGTTTTTCAACGTTTTCTGCTCCGAGTGCCGTTAATTCTTCGGCTAAAACATTTTCTAATCCAAAAAAAGTGGTTGCAATGTAATTCATGGTTATTTTATTATTTTGCATAAATGTCGTTGTAGATGCGTAATTGTCCATTGCTCGTAAGTTCTGTTTGGTATTTTTTTAATGGATATTGCGCTGGACCTTGTGCTACTGCTCCTTGTAATAATGGAGAAAATTGTGACATACAATTTGTTGTTGTATCGCGATGCATAAGACAATGTTTTTTTGTATCATAAACAAGTGCACTATCAGTTATGTTGAACGTGCAACAGCGGTCGTATGCGTAATATTCGCCAGGACTTAGGCAATAAACAAAAATTCCACGTACTCCACCTGTTACGTAAGCATATCCACCAGCGTTTTGTAATGCGCTGTATTGAGCGTTGTTGAGTGGGATACAAAAGTCAACGGCGAATTGAGGAACAGGGTTCTCGCTACTTTGGCAACTTAAAAAAAACATTACCGAAAAAAACAATTCGCAAAACATTTTTACTTTCATAACGTTTTTTATATTTGATGCAAATTTAAATAAAATGAGAACATATTTAATAATTTTTTTGACAATTATATCGCTTCTTGTTGCGATTTTTCCTGCAACAGCGCAGGATTTTGGACGGTTTGACAAGAAAGGTGATATTGCTCCTTCTGGTAGCCAATTTTCGCAAGACGGTTTTAATATGGAGAAGACAATGAACCGTAAAAAAATGAAAAAAAAATACGAAAAATGGAAAAAGAAAAAAGAAAAATACGATAAAAAACAGAAAGCAAAAGCCGAAAAAGATTCTGTAAAAGCCGTTCAAAAGGCTTTGAAAGCTGAAGAAGATATTGAAGGTGAGAGTGATGGAGAAGAAGGCGAGTCTGATAAAAAAAAGTTGAAGAAAGGTAAAAAGATCCCCGATAGCGATGATGACGACGAAGAGGAAGATGAGGAAGAAGAACCTGATACTTCGCAGATGTCGGAAAAAGAACTCGCTAAGTATGAAAAAGCTAAGGCAAAGGCAGAGGCAAAGAAAAAAAAGAAAAATAAAGGCAAAGATGGTGGAGATACTCCAGACGAAGATGGTGATGAAGATGAGGAAATAAAAGAGAATATAGAAGAAGTGGAGGTTACTGCAAAAAAAGAAACCGATGCTCCTAATGAAGAACAAAAAGCAGATGAAGAAAAAGGTAAAAAGAAAAAAAAGGACATGACCGCCGAAGAAAAGGAGCATGCAAAAAAGGTTAAGAAGGATACAAAAAACTTTAAGAAAAATAGTGGTGATGGTCATATTGACCATGAGAAAAACCGAAAAATGCGTGAAAAGGCGGCTCAAAAAGAACTTAAGAAAAAACAAAAGGAAGATGAACTTAAAGAGTTGAAAGCCAAAGCTAAACGTGGCGAACAACTTGAACCAAAAGAGAAAAAAACGCTTGAAAAAGAACAGAAAAAAGAGTTTATTGCCGATTATAAGTATCAAAAAAAGGCAAAAAAAGCCATTATAAAAATGCAAGACAAAAAAACGTCAAAACACATGAAAAAACATCACAAGGAAACTAATAAAAGAATGAAGAATCAGGCAAAACACCGTAAAAAAGGTATTTTTTACAAGTTCTTTAATTAGTTGAAGGTGAAATTTTAAACTATGTTTTGAATTTTTATTAGTTTTTGATATGAAAACAAAAGGCTGTCAAAATAAATTGGCAGCCTTTTGTTTATTTAAATACCGAGTTTTTTGCGTATATCTTTGGGTATTGCATCTTTATGCACCATAAAATCCATTGTTTTATAAGCAGCAAAAGCTTTGGAGATATACCATGTTCCTTTGTATTTGTTGTTTGTTCCCCAAGAATTTTTTACCATGTAATATTCTTTGCCATTTTGATCTTTCGCTATGCCGTATATAAGCATGCCGTGGTCGTCGGTGGTTTCCCAATTGTCGTAGGCCTTTTGACGCATTTCTTGGGTGGGCGTTATTTCTGGAAGTGGTTTCTCTGTTAGTTTATTTTTCTTTTCACCGAGCGTTAATCCTGTCCAACGTGCTTGATCTGTTCCTGTTAATTCTGCACCTTTGTCTGCATTAGGAAAAACACCAATGCCATCGCGCGTAAATCCTGTTTCGCTTACGTCAGCACCCCAAGCCACTGTGTAGCCGTTGTTAATGGCGTTGTCGATTATGCGCATCATTTCGTCCATTGGAACGTTGTAAGGCGCGTCCCAACGCCAATTGTCTTGTACTTCGAGTACAAAAGGTTTGTAAAATTCGTGGTGTGTGTAAGATGTTATGCTTACATAGTCGTCAATGTTGATAGGAAGGCTTTCTGCAAAACTTTTTGGTGTGTATTCTTTGCCTTTATAGGTAAATTTTTCGGGAATTTGTCCGAGGTAACTATCGTAAATGGCTTTTACAGCTACTTTCCAGTTGGGAGATAGTTTTTTGCTTTCGCTTTTGGCAATGGCGTTAACTATTCCTTCAGCGGCTTTATCGAGTTCGGTGTTATTTGGCAAACTATCGCCATATACAGTACCCATTGTAGGCATTGCTTCTTGTGGTATTATTCCGTAATGTTTCCAACAATATGCAACATCGTATGCACTTCCTCCTGGAGAGAATGATACATCACCATGCATTCTTACAGATTTTTCGGCACGGTCTTGCATGGTGTGGTGTACTACAAATGCTTCCGAAAAATCGTATTCGCCTTTGCCAAGTCGTAAAAGTTCTGATTCAAAGAAACTTAATGTTGAAAAACACCAACATGTGCCGCTACGGTGTTGGTTTTTTACTGATGTTATGGGTAGCGACTTAATGGTTGTAAATTTAAATCCTTCGTCGTTGGAGTTTTGTGCAGAAGTGTTAACTCCTAATGCACAAGCTATTGCTACTATTAGTGTTTTTTTTGTCATGATTTTTTATTTTTTGTAAAAACGCGGTAAAGGTATAAAATTATGGCAAAAACTCTAATAGAAAAACTTTGTGTTTATGGTTCTTGTTTATTATTTTTAGAAATAATAATGCCCATCTTGATTCAATTGTAAACCATGATGGGCATTATTATTAATTATAAGGTGTAGATTAATTAACCTTTAAGTCCGCCAGTTATAGCAATAACCTCGCCAGTGATGTATGCGGCATCGTCGGAGGCGAGAAAAGCTGCTAACGCTGCCACTTCTTCTGGTTCTCCAAAACGTCCAAGAGCTATTCCTTTTTTAAGTTCTTCTTCGTTGAGGGCATTGGTCATGTCTGTTTTTATAAATCCGGGTGCAATGGCATTTACGGTTATGTTTTTGCCACCAACTTCTTTTGAAAGAGCCTTTGTAGCGGCTATAATTGCACCTTTGGCTGCAGAATAGTTGCATTGACCAGGCAAACCAATTATTCCAGATACAGATGCCATATTGATTACGCGTCCATGTTTTTTGCGAATCATCTTTTTGATAACCAATCTTGTAACGTTAAAAAAACCATCAAGCGATGTGCTTAACACTTTGTGCCAAGCTTGCGGTTCCATCATTGGTAATAGCGAATCGGCTGTTACACCAGCGTTGTTTACAAGTACATCAATATATGAATCTTTATTGTCGTTTTGCCATTTTTCTATGGCTGCGGCAGTTTCTTCTATGTTGGCAACGTCAAACTTTATGATTTCGCCTTCTGTGCCAGCCGCTTTTGTCATTTCAAGTGTTTCTATAGCTTTTGCCTCGTTTGATACGTAGTTGATAAGAACGTGATAGCCCTGAGAGGCAAGTTTTACGCAGATTGCGCGACCTATACCGCGACTTCCGCCTGTTACTAATGCGTATTTCATGGGTTTTATGTTTTTTTTTGTTAAAAATATAATTCGTCTTCGTCGGCGTTTATATACTTTCTAACGGTAAAAAATGCTGATATGCAAGTTACCGATATTCCTAACAATGTCATTACCAAAATGGTTGGTGTTAGTGCCGCTATTTGGAATACTCCTGCTATTATTTTTTCTAACATTGATACTGTAATACTTAAACCTATAAGTGATAACATTACTGCTATTAGGCTCTGTATTAATGTTTTCTTTATGTAAGGTTTTGATACAGTCCAATTGGTTGCCCCAATCATTTTTGCAGTACGTATGTCAAAACGTTTGGCAGCCATTTGCACTTTTACGGTACTTACTATAAGAATTATTGTTATAATAAGTAGTATTATGGTAAGTATGAGTACAATGGTGGCAATTTTTGTTATTACAGTGGTGGCATTATTCCAAACGTTTTTGGGATAAAAAACTTCGTCAACTGTTTTATGTTGTTTGAGCTGTTTTTCTATAGAGTTGATGGAGTCGATGTTGGAATATTCGTCCGAAAGCTTTACCTCAATTTGCGAATAAAGTGGATTTTTGCCAAGAATTTCTACAAAATCTTCTCCGAGTTCTTCTTTTAGTTCGTCGGCGGCTTGGTCTTTGGTTATGTATTTGGTTTCGCGTACAAAGTCTGATGCATCGAGTATTTTTTTGAAGTTTTCTACTTCAGCATGGCTTCTTTTGTCGTTGAGAGTGATGGTTAGTTTTATGTTAGACCTAAACATGTCGGTAATGTGTTGCGTGTTGAATAGCAACATCATAAATATACCAGCTAAATAAAGCACCAATGCAATACAAAGTGTAGATGAAAAATACGATAACAGCATTTTTCTACGGTATCGTTTGCTTGTGGTGTTGTGGTTTGTTTTTCCTGTTTCTTCCATTATTTGATTATTTCGCGTTAAAAAAACATCGCAAAGGTAGGAAAATAATTAAAATTTAAAAAAATAAACGCCTTTATATTTATTCTCTTGGTTTTATTGTTAATTTTGCAACGTATTATTTTAATTATTCTAAGCATTTAATATGAAGACAGCATTAATAACTGGTATAACAGGTCAAGATGGTGCCTATTTGGCAGAATTCTTAATAAAAAAAGGTTATAAAGTACATGGTATAAAACGTCGTTCGTCGCTTTTTAACACCGAACGTATCGACCATATTTATCAAGACCCACATATCGAGAATAGAAATTTTGAATTACATTATGGTGATCTTACCGATTCCACCAATCTTATCCGCATTGTGCAAGAGGTTCAACCAGACGAAATATACAATCTTGCAGCAATGAGCCATGTTTATGTAAGTTTTGATACTCCAGAATACACTGCCAATGCCGACGGTTTAGGTACTTTGAGATTACTTGAAGCCATTCGCATACTTGGTATGGCGAAAAAAACTCGTATTTATCAAGCTTCTACATCAGAACTTTATGGAAAAGTGCAGGCAGTGCCGCAAAACGAAACCACTCCTTTTTATCCGCGTAGTCCGTATGCTGTTGCTAAACTTTATGCCTATTGGATAATGGTTAATTATAGAGAAGCATACGGTATGTTTGCAAGCAATGGAATACTTTTTAATCACGAATCACCACAAAGGGGAGAAACTTTTGTTACAAGAAAAATAACACGTGCTGTTGCTCGCATTGCCTTGGGTATGCAAAAAGAACTTTATCTTGGTAATTTGTCGGCAAAACGCGACTGGGGACATGCTAAAGATTATATACAAGCAATGTGGCTTATATTGCAACATTCAAAACCAGATGATTTTGTTATTGCTACTGGCATAACAACAGAGGTAAGAGAGTTTGTTCGCATGGCATTTGCCGAAACTGGTGTAACGCTTGTGTTTAAGGGGAGTGGTGTTGATGAAGTTGGTATTGTGGATAGTGTAAGTAGCGATTCTAAATATCGTGATATTAATAAATTTGTAAAAGCTGGAGATGTTGTTGTAAAGGTTGACCCACGTTATTTTCGTCCAACAGAAGTTGACTTACTTATTGGTGATAGCACTAAGGCTCGTAATTTACTTGGTTGGAAACCAGAATACGATTTACCAAAACTTGTTGCTGAAATGGTAAATTCAGACCTTAAACTTATGAAAAAAGATCGTTATCTCCGTGATGGAGGTTTTCACATCCTCAATTATTTTGAATAAAAAAAAATGAACAAAGATAGCAAAATATACGTTGCAGGAAATCGTGGACTTGTTGGTAGTGCAATAACAGAGTCTCTTAGAAGACACGGATACAATAATCTTGTGTTTACGCCACATGCACAGTATGATTTAATCGACTCTAAAACTGTGGAAGATTTCTTTAAAAAAGAACGTCCCGAATATGTTTTCCAGTCGGCGGCTCACGTAGGTGGTATTATAGCCAATCTTACATATAGAGCTGATTTTATATATCAAAACTTGATGATAGAAAGCAACATAATACACAACGCTTATAAATATGGTGCAAAAAAATTGCTTTTTCTCGGTAGTAGTTGTATATATCCAAAAAATCCGCCACAACCAATGACGGAAGACGTGTTGCTTACTTCGGAACTTGAATACACCAACGAACCATACGCTATATCAAAAATTGCGGGCATAAAACTTTGTGAAAGTTATAATCTCCAATACGGAACCAACTTTATTTCGGTTATGCCAACAAATCTTTATGGTAATAACGACAACTACAACCTCGAAACTTCACATGTGTTGCCTGCTATGATTCGTAAGTTTCATCTTGCCAAGTGCTTAGAAAACAAAGATGAGCAGGCGATAGCAGAAGATTTCAATAAACATCCTATTGAAGGTGTTTCTGGTAAAAGTAATCTAAATAAAATGCTTGCTCTAATGGATAAATATGGAGTTAGGCAAAAAGATGGACAAGTTATTGTGGAGTTGTGGGGCGATGGGTCGCCACGTAGAGAATTTCTACATTCGCAAGATCTCGCTGATGCATGTGTATTCCTTATGGAAAATGTTGATTTTAAGGATATTATGAAAGAGCAATTTGGCGTGTCTGATTACGAAATACCATACACCAAGACAGAAATTCGCAATACACATATCAACATTGGTACTGGTAAAGATTTGACAATAAAAGAACTTGCCGACATGGTAAAACAAGTGGTTGGTTTTTGTGGTTGTATTGTTTGGAACTCTGACAAACCAAATGGAACACCGCAGAAACTTTTGAATGTATCTAAACTTCAAAAACTCGGTTGGAAATATTCTATTGAACTTTCCAACGGAATAAAACTTGCTTATGAAAACTATTTAGGTTGATAATGCAATTTTATTAAACAACGAAAAACACGAAAAACTCAAAATGATAGTTTTTCGTGTTTTTTTGTTTTTTAGTTGTTAATTTGGTTATAAAACGATAAAGCTTCAAAAACTTCTTGTTTGTCGCATACGCAATTGATTTCAAAATCTCCCAAATCGCGAAGTAACGAGAAATTAATGTTGCCACCGCTATTTTTTTTGTCGTGGGTCATTAGATTGTAAAGATTTTCGTAAATTGTAGGTTTAAATTGAAATGGCTTAAACAATGTGTTGATATAACCAGTAATATCAAGCATTTTTAATGCAGGAAAGTTGAGGTATTTGTTGCTCAAAAACAATTCGCAAATCATGCCCGCCGCAACAGCCTCACCATGGAGAAGTGGGTTGGGTGTGTCAAACGAATAACTTTCTATCGCATGACCAATGGTGTGCCCAAAATTTAGCATTTTTCTAATATTTTTTTCTGTAGGGTCTTTCTCCGTAAAATAGTTTTTTATTTTTATGGATGTTTCCACGAGGTTTGATAGTAGTTGCCAATCGGGATTTTGAGGGTTAAACTCCTTTATTTCATTAAAATGCTCTGGTACAAGAATAAGTGCGTGTTTTATCATTTCGGCCATGCCAGATACAAGTTGGTTTTCGGGTAGTGTTTTTAGAAATTGGGTGGAAACTATTACTTTATTTGGATTTCTAAAAAGTCCAATTTCGTTTTTTAGGTTATTGAAATCCACGGCCAATTTGCCACCGCACGAAGCATCTACTTGGCTAAGCAGTGTTGTTGGTACGTTAATAAAGTCTATTCCGCGTTTGAAAAGTGATGCTGCCAAACCACCCATATCGCCAATAACACCGCCGCCAAGGTTGATAAATAGCGATTTGCGATCACCGCCCGATGATGCCATTTGTGTCCAAATATTTTGCATTGTGGCTATATTTTTATGTTGCTCACCACTTTTTATTTCAATAACAACTGCGTTTTCAAGGCACGGCAGTTGAGGTAAACAATGTTGACGTGTGTTTTCGTCGGTAAGTACAAAAACAGTGCTTTGATATATTTTTATTTCCTGTGCCAAAGCCTCGTTGGCATTTTGACAGCAGATTACGTTTTGCGGTAATTCCATTATAAAAAAACATTAAAATTGCGGTTTCAAAGATACAAAATACTTGCAAAGAGAAAACATATTTTTATCTTTGTATCGAAAAAAATATAAAATGTCCGAAACTAAGATATATTCTATATGTCCACAATGTGGTAGTTATGTTGATATTAGCACAACGCATTCTAATGAACAACATCATTGGTCGGATGGAAGTACGCAAAAACAATTTTTTTGCGATGATGAAGAACATATTATTAAGTGTGGCTTTTGTTTCTCTGTTTTTTGGCGCGAAGATACCCATGTAGTTGAAAAAACTCCGCAAGACGTTCGGATTATAAAAAATTGGAATATAGGCAATTTTGTAGAAAAACAAACATTTAAAGGTTTAGTTAAACAAATGGTATCTAATATTCAGTTTTATAGAGAATTAATAGCTAAAGGTTTTGCGAATACTTTTGAACGTGATTTGTATTTAAACGTTAAGATTGTTAGGACAGTAAACGATTTTAGACGACCTTACAGCGCAAATCGAAAAAGTAGTGGATTGTCTATTTTGGATAGTGGTTTTTCGTTGAAACGGTTGGGTAATATTATATCGTTGGAAGAAAAATATCAACGTTATCGCGCTGTTAAGTATCATAGTCTTCAACACATAAAAGATATTATTGCAGGGCATGATTTTTTGTTTGAGGCAGAGTGCGAACGTGAAACTCATAATTTTAAAAAGGCTATTTCACTTTTAAAAGAGTTTAAATTTTCAGAACCAAGCGAAGTTGACGAACTTTGCTATGGTACACAAAGCATACTTTATGGTAACGAGAATTGTAGGGCTATGTCCGAAAAACTTATGAGAAAATGCAAAATTAAGTCCTCAAGGATTTTTGAAATTTAATTGTAGTTTCAAATAAGTTGTAATAAAATCTCTTACAAAACTTTTTGCATAATATATTAAAATGTAAAAAAAATGTTATTTTTGGGGCAAAAAAAATAAAATAAGATGACGATAGAAAACTCTCCCGAAAGCGTAAATAGGACGTTTGCGGTGTATGTAATTACATTAGTGTTAGTTGTTGGGTTTCTTATATACTCAAAATTGGAACCTTCGTGGGCAAAAACACTTTATATTATATCAGGTATTTTGGCAGTAACACATATTGTGATGCTGTTGGCAGATTTGTCGTATTTTTATTGGAACGATGGTAAACCCAATGTTTTGATACGTTTCTTTAAAATTTACCCATTTGGGCGCAAACATTTACAAACCGAAATTGACAAAAAATGGTTTAAATCTTACAAAATTGAAAGTAAGATGCTTGGTTTGCAAAAAGTGTTGACAATTTATTTGAAAAAAAACGATGGCAAAGGCAATCCAATATCTTTTAATTTCAGTATTGGGCTACTTGGAAAAGAAAAAATATCTGCTTTGAAAGGTCAACTTGATAAACTTATCAACGTTAAATGAAAAAAATATTAATCATATTGTCGTTGATTTTGGTTACCGTTAAAGCAAATGCTGCTTTTGATAATGACCCTTTCGACGATTTGCAATATGTAGAAAATCGTATAGAAAAAGCCTGTAAACGGTCAAATAATAGTTTAGAAAACGTTGTGTTGCAGGGGTTAGAAGTTGAGTATTGTAAAAAAAGTCAAATAAATGGTGGTGTGCCAGGGAGAATGTCAACTTTTTGGTTTACTGCAATAATATCAGGCATTGGCACATATACACTTTATGGTGCAGGGGCTGGTCCTGTGGCTTGCGGAATTATATATGTATGCACTGATGGCGACCGTGAAATTACCAAAAAAGCAGTGTTTGGCTGTTTGACTGGTGCAGCGGTAGGTGGTTTGGTTAAATGGTTGAGCGTGCAATAGTTTTATTGACATTCTTTGTTTTGTGTGTATTAGATGCCAATGCACAAAAACACTATCGTATGCGTACACATGTAGAAACTAAAACCGTTGAAGATTCTATTGTGTTGTCAGAAGAAAGTGCTGATATTTATTACGATATAAACCACAATGTTGTGATAACAAGGTTTGAAGGTTTAGAAATAGTTCAAACGCTTTCCGATGAAAAATTGACACTTTATAAAAATAATAAAAAAGTATCGCAGGTTGCGGCGAAGGGTATGATGC
>ERZ842401.3612-NODE-3612-length-18975-cov-4.469926_pt1 | contig 18975 bp, 15 predicted proteins | sample MGYA00521270_ERZ842401 | MGnify/ENA primary metagenome ERZ842401 (study PRJEB31892, sample SAMEA3878208) | bioreactor metagenome | biome: Moose rumen | place: Sweden | collected 2011-10 | study: EMG produced TPA metagenomics assembly of the PRJEB12797 data set... | reverse complement strand
GGCGAGGGTCTGGCTGGCGCGGGCGCGGGCCCGGTCGGCGCCGTCGCGCAGCACTCGTGCCAGGTAGGCGTCGTCCTGCTTGATGTCGTTGATGCGCTCGCGGATGGGCGTGGTGATGGCGAGGATGTCCTCGGCGATTTCCTTCTTGAGGTCGCCGTAGCGTATCTCACAGCGGTTGTAGGCGTCGAGGAAGTACTGCACCTTGTCGGGCGTAGCCACGAGCTTGAGTATTGTGAACAGGTTGGCCACGGGCTCTGCCATGGGCTGGTTGGGCACGGTGGGCCCGGCGTCGGTCACGGCACGCATCACCTTCTTGCGCAACGGTTTCTCCTCGTCGGCAAGGTAGATACAGTTGCCCTCGCTCTTGCCCATCTTGCCGCTACCGTCAAGACCCGGCACCTTCACCGGCTCGCCGCCGAAGTTGAAGTTCTGCGGCTCGCGGAAGAAGTCGACACCATAGAACGAGTTGAAGCGGCGCGCAAAGCGGCGCGTGAGCTCGAGGTGCTGCTCCTGGTCTTTACCCACAGGCACATAGTGAGCCTGCTGGATAAGAATGTCCACCGCCATCAGCGTGGGATAGGTGAGTAAGCCGGCATTCACCCGCTTGTTGCTGTTGGTGCCGATTATCTCTTTAGCCACGTCCTCGTCGCTGTCGGCGCCGGTGGTGATGCCTAATTGTTTGCGCGCTTTGTCCTTAAACGCCGCTGTGCGCATGAGTTCGCCAATGCCTACGTGCATATTGAGCAAGAGGTAGAGCTCGGGAATTTCGGGCACGTCGCTCTGCACGAAGAGAGTGGATTTCTCCGGGTCGAGCCCTGCGGCGATATATTCGGCGAGCACGTTGCGCACGTTCTCGTGCAGCTGCACCGGATCGGGGTTGGTGGTGAGCGCGTGGAGGTCGGCGATAAAGAAGTAGTTCTCAAAGTTCGGGTCGTCCTGCATCTTCACAAACTTCTGGAGTGCTCCCAGATAGTTTCCCAGGTGCAGTTGTCCTGTGGGTCGTATTCCGCTTAATACTATTTTTTTCATTCTTGTTTTCTCGTTATGTATAAAAATCTTACATCTTACATCACTTATAAGCCTTGCGATAGAGCGAGGCGATATCGTCGGCGGTATATTCGCGCGGAGCGTGCGAGGGGCTTCCGCTGGCGATGGCGTCGAGCGTCATGCGCGGGATAGCCGACATATACTCCTTCTCGTCGATGCCGAACTCGCTCAAAGTGGGCACCTCGAGTTTGTTGAGCAGAGCGTCGATTTCCTGGACAAACTTCTCGCTGGCGTCAATCTCGTCGACGGCATGGATGCGCAGATAGTTGGCTATACGAGCCAGATTGTGTCGCGCCGCCATCTCCATATCGTCGAGGCATGTGTGAAGAATCATCGCGTTGCTCAGGCCGTGTGGCACGTGGAACAGCGCTCCCAGCGGGCGGCTCATGCCATGCACGAGCGTTACGCTAGAGTTGTTGATACAAATGCCCGCTTGTGTGGCCGCGATAGCAAGTTCGCGACGAGCGTTGTTGTCGCTACCGTTGCGATAGGCGGTGGGCAGATAGCGGAAGATGCGTTTAATGGCCGAGAGGGCGAGAGCGTCGCTCAGCGGCTGAGCGTTAACGCTGATAAACGCCTCGATGGCGTGGGTGAGCGCGTCCAGACCCGTGGCGGCCGTGATTTGCGGCGAGCATCCGTTGGCAAATGTGAAGTCGACCATCGCCACCTTTGGCAGCAGGCTCTTGCCGCTGAGTAGCATCTTCACACCGCTCTCCTCGTCGGTGATAATGGTGTAACGCGTGACCTCGCTTCCCGTGCCGGAGGTGGTGGGCACACAAGCGATTGGGGGCAGAGGATCGTCGATCTCAACTCCTTTATAGTCGGCGATACTGCCCGGCAAAACGGTCATCGCCGCTATGGCCTTGGCGGCGTCGAGCGGACTGCCTCCGCCCAAACCTATAATGAAGTCGCACCCGGCATCGGCATACACCTGCACGCCATGCTCAATCATGGCTACGGTGGGCTCGCCCGAGATATTCTCGAGCACGGTATATTTCACGCGGTCGCGGTCGAGCGTGCGCTCGAGCGTAGCAATCATGGTGGATTTGCCAACGTGCGGGCCCGTCACAATCAGCGCGTGCTTGCCAAGCCCGTTGAAGATATTGGTTGCTTGAGCCACAATGTTCGAGCCCATCAGCAACTTATCGGGAGTGGTGAAGTTATACATTGTCAAAATATGGTTGATATAATTATTAATCTACTAAAAAAGGTTAAGTAATGGGAGGTAGACCAAGACATTGAAAATACCTTTCTACTGATACCTCATTACTGATTATTTAATTCCCAACTTGCTCAAGCACGCACCGGTTATGTCGATAGCGTCGCTACCGGTGTAGCAAAGCGGAGTGCGTGACACGTCGAGCACGTAGGTGAGCCCTTGCTCTGAAGCAACGGCCTTAATAGCGTCGTTGATTTGTTGATATATTGGTTGCTCAAGCTTAAGCTTAAGTTGGTCGAGTTCGGTCTTTCCGGAGTTCAAGAAGGCGTCAATCTTGGCATTGTCTTCCTGTATTTCTTGTGTACGCCGCTTTAGGATTGACGGCGGAGTGGCCGGGTCGGCGTTGAGCTTCTGATAAGCGGCATACTTGGCGTTGAAGTCGTCTTGCATCGACTTGTATTCCTGCTCGAAATAATGGCTGCGTTCGCTTAGCACCTGTTGTGAAGCCTGCGCGGCGGGCATAGCGTTGAATATTGCCTGCACGTCGACCACGGCGAGTTTCATCTGTGCCATTGCCATCAAAGGCATCACAACCAGAAGAGAGAAAAATAGACGTCTCATTTGTCGATGGTTTGTTGTTCGATTTGTTGCAATTATTAAATGTGGAGCAGCAGGAGGTGAGGGGAAAGAAAACCCTGAACGGGAGTTGTGTTTTTAAAAACAGCGGTGAGGGGCGGTACAGGACCGCTCCCCCTCCGCCGTTGTGTAGAGTGGCCGCGAAGAGCTTATTTAATGCCCAACTTAGCTTTCACCTTGGGAGTGACATCCTCTATTTGGGCACCGCGGAAGAGTAGCGTTCCGGCATCGATAATTGCCGAATATCCGCCCTCGGCACCCACTTGCTGAATAGCGTTGTTGAGTTTCTGCTGTATTTGGCCCATAAAGGTTTCTTGATCTTTCTGCAAGTCCTCGCTGGCCTTCTGACGGAAGTCCTGGATGCGCTTCTGCACGTCGGCAATTTGGTTGTACTTAGCCTCGAGCAGATTGTCGGCGGCCTTGCTCTTCTCAAGCTCCTGATATTCGGCAACGAGCTTCTCGTACTCGTCGACAACGGGCTTGATTTGCTTGTCATACTCTTCGGTCTTCTGCTTGATAGCGTTCTGTGCCGAGGTGTATTCGGGCATAAGCATTGCAACCTCCGAGGGGTTGACCGAACCTAACTTGAGTGCTTGGGCTTGAACCAGCATGGGGATGGCAACGAGCGCCATCACAAGAATTTTCTTGAACATAGTTTTAATTAATCGTTATTCGTTTGTAATTGATTTTTCGTTTTCTTAATTTCTTTGGGACTTACCGGTAATATGATTGCCTATCTACTTGCCGTAGCCCAACTTGTCGAGCACATCGTTACTTATGTCGATGCGTGGCGACGCGAAGATTATGCTCTGTGACGAGGCGCGGTCGAACACCACTTGGTAGCCCTTGTCGTCGCACACCTTTTTAACAGCGTTGTAGACATCGTCCTGAATGGGCTTCATGAGCGATTGGCGCTTCTTGAAGAGCTCACCTTGCGGGCCAAAGTACTTGTAGTTGAGCTGCGATGCTTCTTTCTCTTTAGCCATAATGGCCTCTTCGCGCTTCTGCTTTTGGTCGTCGGTGAGGAAGACCATGTCGGCCTGATAGGTCTTATACATGTTGGAAGCCTCCTTCTTGAGCTCATCCACCTCGCGTTGCCAGCGCTGCGACACCTGGTTGAGTTGCTCGTTAGCCATCTCGTAGGAGGGGATATTCTTCAAGATGTACTCCATGTCGATAAGCGCGAACTTCTGTGCGCTTGCAGTTGCGGCGCATGCAACCACAGCGACTAAAATCAATAGATATTTCTTCATAATCCTTATTAATTATTGTTACTATTCCTGTTGGGTTGTACCTTTTGACACCCGAGAGCGGCGAAAGTTTAAAATTCGGCCGTCTCGGACTCAGCACTCATTAGAACTCCTGTCCAAGCACGAAGTGGAAGTTACTGCCACCCTTCTTGCCGAACACGGTATCGAAGCCATATCCCCAGTCGATACCTAACATACCGAGCATAGGCAGGAACACACGCACACCCACACCGGCCGAACGTTTGATATCAAACGGGTTGAACTTGCTCACACTCGTCCAAGCGTTACCACCCTCGACAAAGAGTAGCGGATAGATGGTAGCGCTTGTGGATAGCATCAGCGGGAAGTGGAGCTCGACCACAAAGCGGTCGTAGGCGTAGCCCTCGTAACCCCATGGGGTGAACGCGCCGTTCTCGTAGCCGCGAAGCGCGATGGTCTCGGTAGCGTAGGTGTAGCTACCGCTCATGCCGTCGCCGCCCACGTAGAAGGTTTCAAACGGCGACTTCAAGTGCTTGTTCCAGCTACCGAGCAAGCCAATGTCGGCGCGTGTCATGAGCACAAGCGTCCAACGGCCATCGGGGTCGGTGAGCGGAGTGTAGGTACGTGCCTGGAATTTCAGCTTCCAGTACTCAATCCAGCGATACAACTCCTTCTTAGAGGCCTCGGTGTTCTGGCTCTTAAGCTTTGCCCAGTCCTTCTTGCCGAAGAGCGAGGCGGGCGGTGTGGCACGGAACGAGAGCGAGAACATACTTCCGCGGCGGGTATATAGCGGGTTGTCGATACTGTTACGCGCCAGTGTCAAGCCAAGCACGATTGAGTTAGACACACCGTTATTCATATAGTATAGATACTCCCAGTTCTTGAGGCTATACCACTGATAAGAGAGGTCGGCGGTGAGAGTGAAGAAGTCGTCGGGCCACTTCAATCGCTTACCGAAGCCCACCGAGATACCTGCCATTTGCAGATATTTATTGGGGTCGTAAGCATTCTCGTAGTAGTTATAACCGCTATTATAATAATAGGGATTATAGCCTGTGCCGGTATAGGAGTTAAGTACAGAGTTGTAATAGTTGCTATACTGGCGATTGTAGAACGATGAGTTGATACCGGTCTGGCGGCTATAGAAACCGCTTATCGACAGCGAGTTGGGGCGTTTGCCGCCAAACCAGGGGTCGGTAAACGAGATTGAATAAGCCTGATAGTACTTGGCATTGGTTTGGGCACTAATCGAGAATGTCTGTCCATCGCCTTGGGGAATAATACCGCGGTAGCGCGACGGATACAGCAGGTTCTTGATAGAGAAGTTGGTAAACTTAAGCGTGATTTTACCGATAATACCGGTTTGGCCCCAACCGGCGCTGAACTCCACTTGGTCATTTGCCTTCGACTCGAGACCGAGGATGATGTCTACTGTTCCGTTCTCCTCGTTGGGCTCGGGACGTATGTCCATCTTCTCAGGGTCAAAATGTCCGGTTTGAGCAATCTCACGTGCCGAGCGAATGAGATCCTCCTTGCTGAAGAGCTCACCCGGGCGGATACGCAACTCACGGCGCACCACCTTCTCATAGAGGCGATCGTTACCGTTAATCACCACTCTGTTGATGGTGGCGGGCTTACCCTCGTAAATACGCATCTCAAGGTCGATCGAGTCGCCCTCAATCTTGGTTTCGGTGGGAATAAGCTGGAAGAAGAGATAGCCGTTGTTCATGTATAGGTTGGCAACGGCATCCTCATCCTCTTGAGTGCGCTTGTTGAGCAACTTCTGGTTGTAGACGTCGCCTTTCTCCATGCCGAGCACATCGTTGAGCACAGCCGTGGGATAGATGGTGTTGCCCACCCAGTTGATTTTGTTGATATAGTATCGCTTACCTTCCTCAATGTTAAGATAAATATCCACATCTTTCTCGTCGTAGGTCACTACCGAGTCCGACACAATCTTGGCGTCGCGGTAACCCATCTCGTTGTATTTGGCAATGATTCGCCCCTTATCCTCTTCATAGTCGGTGCGCGTAAACTTTTTCTGGCTGAACCACTTAAGAATGTTGAAAAAACCCTTCTCGTTGGTTTTCTTCATCGTGCGCTTGATTTTGCTGTCGCTCATCACTTGGTTGCCGGTGATGTAGATTTTATGCACATTAATTTTTGCGTGCTTATCTACAGTGACGGTCACGAGCACTTCGTTCTTCTTGCTCAAGTCGGGTTGCTGTGTTACTTTACAAGTGGCCTTATCAAAACCTTTCGAAGCGAAATACTTAACGATAATCTGCTCAATACGATTGGCAATGTTGGGCGTAATCTGGTTACCCACGAGCGAACCGAGGCGGTCTTGAATCTCCTTCTTCTCATTGCTCTTCACGCCCACGTAGGTCACCTGCGATATGCGCGGTTGCTGACGCAGGTCGAATATGAGCCACGCTTTATCGCCTACCGTTTTCTCGACGCGAATCTGTACTTTCGAGAACAATCCTTGCCGCCAAAAGCGTTTGGCGGCATTCTTAAGGTCGTTTCCGGGGATATCAATACGCTGACCGATAGCGAGTCCACTATAGCCAATGATGATATTGTCCTCATAATTGTCGACGCCTGTGACGCTAATGCCGGCGATGGTGTATTTAGCCGGATGGCCGTTGAACATGATGGTGGGGTTGTAGATTGTATCGCCCACCATGCGTGTCTCTTGCGCGGTAGCTTGGAAGCTCCACGCCACCGCCATTATCATTACGGCCGTAATTATCGTTTTCTTAAACATATATCGTAGTCAGTTACTCGTTGCTCAATTCTCGTTATTCGCCTTGCACCTGTTCGCTGGTTTTGCCGTAACGGCGTTCGCGTCGCTGATAGTCGGCAATAGCGGCAAGAAAGTCCTCCTTTTGGAAGTCGGGCCAATATTTTGAAGTAAAATAAAGTTCGCTATAAGCGATTTGCCAAAGCAAAAAGTTTGAAATGCGCTCATCGCCCGCAGTGCGTATTAGCAGATCGGGGTCGGGCATATCGGCTGTGGTGAGGTGGCTTGAGAGCACGGCATCGTCGATGTCCTCGCTTTTGAGCTTTCCTTGCTCCACCTCGCGGGCGATACGTCGCGCGGCCTCTACCAGCTCCCAGCGTGCCGAGTAGCTGAGCGCGAGGCATAGCGTGAGGCCGGTGCAAGCGCCGGTGTCGCTCATGCACTTCTCCAGTCGCTCGCGTGCGAACTGCGGCATCCGCGCCGTGTCGCCAATGGTTGTAAGCCTGACATTGTTGCGTATCAAGTCGGGTGTTTGCTGCTCGATGGCTACCACAATCAGGTTCATGAGCGCGTCCACTTCGGCTTGAGGACGATTCCAATTCTCGGTAGAGAAAGTGTAAAGCGTCAGATATTCAATGCCAAGCTCCGAAGCCGCCTCGGTAATGCGGCGAACAGTGGTTACACCGCTCTCGTGGCCCAGCGAGCGGGCCTTGCCGTGCTCCTTTGCCCAGCGGCCGTTGCCGTCCATGATAATGGCGACATGGCGTGGCAGCTTATCCATATTTATAGCGAATTCGGTCATTTATCGTAGTAGTTTCGTATTATTCAATATAGTGGCACTTTGAGCACCGCTTGCTGAACTCGAAAGTGACGGTAAAGATCGCAGCCGAGTACCAGTCGGTGTTCTTTACCATGCCGTGCTTGATGCCGTAGAGGTCGCTCAAGCCGCCGTCAAGGTTGTCGCCGAAGGCTTTGCGCATCGTAAACTCAAACCCGAGGTTCAAACGCTCCTTGACGCGCCACTTCACGCCGGCGCCCAATGGCAACACAAAGCTAAAGCCGGTCTTACCGCTTCCGATCGAAAGCACGCCGCCTACGCCCACTGTCATGTAGGGCGAGACGCGCTTGAGATTCTTATACTTCGCACCAAGCCCGAAGTTGAGGAAATTGAACTCTATCTGCCCGCCCACGTCGAAGAGGTTCGACTTGAAACTGTAAGGCTCCACATCCGGGAACTTCGACAGTATATCCTTCGAATTACCGCTTATCGAGGCGTAGAGCAAGTTGGCTTTCACCGACCAGCGGCTGTTGATGTTGTAACGGAAAATACCGCCACCCACAATGCCGGGGTGCTTATACATATTGCTTGTGTTCACATCGCCCAAATAACCACTAATGCCGAGCGCCGGGCCTATCTCGTATCGATAGTCCTGAGCTGCCACGGGTAGCGACACAAGCGCTACCATCACGGCTATAAGTATGTTGAGGCGAATATTCATCGTTAAGCCAACTGTCGGGAATTAATAAATCGGACGATACATCAAGCGATTGATAACACCTTTCCAGATGTTGTTGTACACCGCACCAGCATTATCTGTGCCTCCAACGATGTAGATAAAGGGACACTCCCAGCTCGTAACGGGCTTGACAATACGCATAGGCGCCTTCGACGATCCGCTGATGGTAATAGTTTCGATAAACGCTTGCGCGCCGGTGAATGCCGGCATATAAGAGGGTTGCTGCATGCTGGTACCCGCCTTCACCCATCGCAGACATTGGTCACGCGAGGTATAGGTGGTCTTGTTTATAGTTCCATCGCTCAATGTGCCGCCCATCACTATCCAAGTGACGTATTTCTCGGCCGCTTGTGTTTTGACGTTCACATCGTAGGTGTAATAAGGGATAAGCACAGCGCCTGCCAATTTGGGCAACGACCACGAGCCACCCAAGCTGATCTTGCCCCAGGTCTCGCCATCGTAGCCCCACACGTCGTTGCTCAAGGTGCCGTCGCCTTTCACGCCGCCCATAAGCATAGCCTGTTGACTTTCGCTCCACGTGTTCGTTGCCATCATCAGCTGTGAGCTGGCGATTACCGGGAAATCGGCATCGGCAACGTACGACTCAAACTCGGAGCGGCGCGGATACTCGTCGTGAACAAAATCATAGTTCTTGCCATCGACGATGAGTCCCAACACACGGTTGCCATAACCACCCAAAATCGAGTACCAAGCCACGCCACAGTCGGTCCACGAGGCTCCGCCGTTCTCCGACTTCATCAGCTCATGGCTTTGGTCAAGGATATAGAGGGCATCGTCGGTAGCGGTAAAGCTCTCAACGATAGGCTTGAACGGCAGGCTTGTGGTAAGTTCACCCCAAGCGCCTTGTTCAAGCGAGGTGGCATAATGGATTGTATAGCTATCGCCTTGTTGCAAGAGCGAGAAATAATCATCCTCACCTATTCTCACCATGCGTTGAGCCGTGACAGTGCCAGTTACAGCAGGAAGGTCGCGACGGGCGCGTTGCGCGAAATAGAGTGTATCGGGCTCTTGCTGATGCACGTTCACTTTTATGTTGTAGCTGCGTGTTTGTCCCGAGCCGGCCGTGAGAGTGAGCATCACCTTGCCGGTGAAGTCGATGCTGTCGCGAGTCGAGCTCGTATAGTTAAACGTGCTGTCCTGCATCCGTTGGCCATCTGTCACATGAAACTGCGCGCGAGTGACGGTTGAGGCAAACACGATGTTTGCCGTAAGTTTGGTCACATCGGTGCCTTTGGGCAACGAGTCGGCATTATAAATCGTGCCGCGCTCCTGGTCGATGGTGAAGTGAACAGAGTCGAGGTTGCTCAAAATCTTGCTGTTGGCTGCCAGGCGGAAACTGCTCACCAGAGTCGATGTGGTGGAAGCCGTGCTGTAGTAAGTGGTCTCGCCCGTGTCTTTCTTACACGACGCGGCAAACATTCCCACCAGCAACACTCCCAGCAGAACAATTATCAGATATCTTGTAGGTCTCATTTATAATCGGTTGTCGTTATTTTTCGCTAAAAATATATCTTTTGAACCTGCAAATTTATAATAAAAAGCTGAAACTAACGGCAAAATTAGCGCTTTTGGCCATTCAAAAGATACATTTTTACACCTTTTTAACGTGAAAAAACGTTTTTTCGTGCTTTCCCGCTATCGGTCGACAGCAATTTTATCTTGAGCAACCGACATGCCGAGCACAAGATACCACAAGATTGAGAGCAACCGGCCCTACCCTATCGTCATCTTTTTTTCTTGATACGCTTGGCTTGCTTGATGGCACCGGTGGGACACACCAGACGACACAAATGGCACCCTACGCATTTGCGTCCGTTGATGCTTGGTCGGCGCGAGTCGGTGTCGAAGTCGATAGCCTGATGTCCTCCGTCCATACAAGAGGTGTAGCATTTGCCACAGCCTATGCACAAGTCTCGGTCGATCATCGGAAAGACGACGGTGTCGCGGTCGAGTTCGGCGGGCGTTACGAAGTTTGGCAGTTCTTTGCCCACTAGTTCGTCGAGTGATTTCACGCCGTTAACAGCCATATAGTGTTGCAGTCCCAAAATCAGGTCGTCGATAATGCGATAGCCATACTGCATGACCGAGGTGCAGACCTGCACATTTCGGCATCCGAGCAGTATGAATTCCAGTGCGTCGCGCCACATCTCGATGCCTCCTATGCCGCTAAACTCAACCTTGTTGTTGATAAACGGATTCTTGGCGAGTTCCATAATAAAACGCAGAGCGATAGGCTTGACGGCTCGTCCTGAATAGCCAGACATTATTTTCTTGTCGCTAACGGCAGAGCGATTGTCCATTGTGACACACTTGATAGTATTGATTGCCGAAATGGCATCGGCGCCGCCAAACGATGCTGTCAAAGCCGGGTGTCCGATATGGTCGATGTTAGGTGTCATCTTAGGGATCACGGGTATACTGACATTCTTTTTGACGTATGAAGTGTAGAACAGCACCAACTCGGGATTCTGTCCCACATCGCTACCCATGCCGGTAAAGCGCATCTGCGGGCATGAGAAGTTGAGCTCTATGGCATCGACTCCGGCCGCCTCGGCCATTTTTCCCAACTCAATCCACTCAAGTTCGGTCTGCCCCATAATCGAAGCCACCACCACCTTGGATGGATAGTTTTTCTTCAACCGAGCGAGAATTTCGAAATCGACTTCGGCGGGATTCTCCGAGAGTTGCTCCATATTTCGGAAGCCATAGAAGCTGCCGTTGGCATTTTCGCTCACGGCATCGAATCGTGGTGACACCTCGTTGATTTCTTGCAGGCAAATGGTCTTGTAGAAAACGCCCCCCCATCCCATGTCGAAAGCTCGCGCCACCATCTCATAGTTGGTGCACACAGCCGACGATGCAAGGAAGAACGGGTTTTCGCACTTAATGCCGCAAAAGTCAATCGCCAAGCTCGGCCTTTCGGCCTCTTGGAGTTGTGGCAAGCGTTCTACTATTTCGCTTATGCGTATAGGACGGTCGTAATGTATACACGCGCGCTCGGCAGCGGCCAAATCGTTGGCAGAGCAGTTCGCTACCCATTGCAGGGCTAGCGATTCGTTGCCGAACCGCACGGCGCGAAGTGCTCGAGCAGGGTCGCCTGAGGGGCACACCTTGCTACAGGGGGCATCGGCACAAAATAGGCACCTTGCCGCCTCTTCATCGATGTGGAGTTGTCGTTTCATTTGTTATAAGGTTGTTATTTTTATAATAAAAACATCATTAAATTTCGGCACAAAAATAATAAATATTTTACAATTGTGCAATATTTTGGTGTAAAATCTGTCAATCCGCAATATTTTAGCAAGAAAATCTGACGAGGAACCAAGTGTTTCTCGTCAGATTTATAATTATTTCTTGTGAAAATTTACTCTACCGGTATGTCCTTGTTGACGTTCTTGCAGCCTACCAGGGCGTAGAAGCAGATGTAAGCCAAGCCCACGAGAGGCACAATGTAGGAGAACATATAGCCGAGAGTGCTATCGGCTATAGCGTTCTGGATAAGAGGCAATACGCCTCCGCCCACAACCATCATCATGAAGATGCCCGAGGCGGCCGCGGTATACTTGCCAAGTCCCTCGGTGGCGAGGTTGAAGATACAGCTCCACATTACCGATGTGCACAAGCCGCAGAGCACGAGCAGCAAGGCGCTTACGGGCACAGTCTCCATCACAAACGACATGGCGTTGCTGTCGAACACGGGCATGCTGGTGGTGTGGCTCTTGTCGATAAACATTGCGCCCAAAATGAGCAAGATGCCCACGGCCGACACCGTTATCATCATCACACGGCTCGACACCTTTCCGGCGATAGAACCACCTACGATACGGCCAAGGAGCATAAGCAGCCAATAAGTGCCTGCCACCATACCGCCAATGATAGCGGCATTTGCCAGTAAGCCTGCTCCGCGAGCGCTCGTATCGCTAAGGTAGAAGTTGAGAGTGCCGGGGATACCTACCTCAATACCGACATAGATGAAGATGGCGATGGCTCCGAGCACGAAGTGACGGAAGTTCCAGGGCGAGTGTTCAAACTTGGTATCTGAAGTGACCTTTGCGGCCTGCGGATCATTGATGGGAACAAACGACAATACGATGAATGCAGCGGCAAACACAGCCATAGCGATATAAAGCACCATATTCACGTCGACGAAATCGGTATCTTTAGTCACCTCGCCGATGAGCATACCCACAAACATAGGCGTGAGTGTGCCGGCGAGCGAGTTGAAGGTGCCGCCAATCATGTTCAATTGGTTGCCTCGCTTGCCACCGCCTCCCAGCAGGTTGAGCATGGGGTTGACCACTGTATTGAGCAAGCACACCGAAAGTCCGGCGATAAAGGCACCGAGCAGGTAGATTACATTGTCGGAGTAGCCTTCGAGTGCCTCTATACCCGAAATAAACTGCACAAGCACACCCACAAAACCAAGGCCGATACCGGCGAGAGCCGTTTTCTTGTAGCCGATGCGTGTGAGCATTTTACCGGCCGGTATACCCATAAACAGGTAGGCGAGGAAGTTCATGAAGTTGCCCAGCATTGCCAGGAAGTTGGAACCGCCCACCTCGGGGTCGTTTTTCATTACCACGCCAATGGGAGCGGCAAGATTGGTTACGAACGCAATCATTGCGTAGAGGAACATCATCGTGATAATGGCGATAATAGATCCGTTTTGTTTTTTTGTTTCCATTTAGTTTAAAATCGTTTAAGTTTATGTTATTGATTTGTTATTAATCTGTTATAACTCGTACTATTATTTTATCAGCCACTCTTCCACGGTGCCGGTCTCGGTAGAGAAGTTGATGCCGATTTTTGTCGTCGGGTTGTTGTTCGTCACAGCCATGGCGTAGCCTTTGCTCTCGATTTGAGCCATCGCCTCGGCGGCGCTACCATCAATCTTCAGTTCCATCACGTAGTTGCGACCTGGCATCTCTATCAGGATGTCCATACGCCCGTCACTCGTGCGGATTTGTGTCTGAGTCTTCACGCCTATAAGCATGAATATCACGTATAGCATGGCTGTATAATGCCCCTCGCTGCGACGGGTGCCCTCCTGATACGGTATCGACTTGAGGAAACGTTGAAGCAGCTTCATCGCATTGTCGACCTCACCGTCAAGCAGATAGAATCGGATATCCACTGCCGTTATGGGCACATTCACGTTAACCGATTTGGTCACATACTCCGGTATGAGGCTGTTCATCAAGCCGTAACGCACCTCCTCGTTGGGATAGCGCAACGTGTATTGCTCTCGGTTCGGATCATAGTCCTTGATGGTAAGGTAACCGCTCTGGTAGAACAGAGGCAGCACCGAGGTCATGCTCTCGGTGGGAGCGTCGAACTGCGCGGCCATCGCCTTGCAGCCGTCGAGCTCAGTGATGTCGGCACTAAACTTCTTGAGGCTTTTTATCAGGAACGTGGGCGTGCCGCTGCCGAACCAGTAATAGTCCAAATCTTGAGCCGCAAAAGCGCGGACAAGGCTAAAGGGGTTGTATACGGCATCGCCGCTTTTCGAGAAACGATAGCCATCGTAGTACTCACGCAGCTTGTCGATGGCTTGCTCGCGGGTCAGTTGATACTGCTCGGCTATGCCGTCGATGCCGGGGCTGAACGCGCTGAGCATCTCTTGCTCGGTGATGCCGCAGATGGTAGCGTATTTGGGCAACATGCTTATATTGGCCAGATTGTTCAGCTCGCTGAATATCGACAACTGAGAGAACTTGGTGATGCCCGTGATGAGAACGAAGCGCAGGTAGGGGTCGCAGTCCTTCAACGGAGCGTAGAGAGCGCGCATCATCTTGCGTACCTCGCTCAAATTGCCTTCCTCGCCTATGTTGTTGAGCATCGGAGCGTCGTACTCGTCGATGAGTACTACCACTTTCTGATGATAATGCCTATAGCTTTCCATTATCATCTGCTTCAGACGCCCGCCGTGATTGCGACTTGTGGTTGTTATATCCAGTAGCCGTTCGGCATCGTCAAGGCTCTCATCAATCTGCTCACTTATGGCCTCGAGCGAGGTCTCCTTTACCGACGCGAGGCTGAGTTTCACCACAGGATGCTTCACCCACTCACGCTCGAGGCTTTCTATCGCCAGACCTTTGAACAAGTCGTGACGACCCTCGAAGTAGGACTGCAACGTGGACACAAGCAACGACTTGCCGAAACGACGCGGACGACTCAAGAACACGTATTGGTATTCGTGAGTCAATTCGTGAACCAAAGCAGTCTTATCGGCATATTGATAACCTTCCTCGATAATCGAGCTGAAGGTTTGGATACCTACCGGATATCTCACTCGTTTCTGTTCCATACTGCAATCTCTTTCAGCGTTAATAAAAAAGTGCCGCTAAACAACTCGAGGGCCGAATATTTCGGTACCAATGCGCACCATGGTAGAGCCATGCTTAATCGCCACCTGCCAATCGTCGCTCATGCCCATGCTCACTTGATTGAACGACGGCAATCCGATTATTTTCTTCAGGCGATTGAAGGTAGATTCAACTACAGCGAACTCTCGGTCGACTTGCGCCATATCATCAGTAAACGTTGCCATAGCCATCACACCGCGCAAGATAGTATTGCTCAGTTGGTTTAACTCGCCACGCTCGGCAATAGCCACTATCTCCTCAGGCAAGAAGCCACTTTTTGCTTGCTCGGCGGCCACATGTAGCTCAAGCAACACATCCACAGTACGTCCCAAGCGCGCAGCCTCTTTATCTACCAAGTGTAGCAACTCGAGAGAGTCGATGCTCTGTATCATTGCCACATGAGGCATGAGCTGGCGCACCTTGTTTTTCTGAAGGTGTCCTATAAAGTGCCACTCCACATCGGCAGGGAGCTGCGGCACCTTCGCTACCAACTCTTGCACACGGCTCTCGCCGAAACGTCGCTGTCCTGCGGCGTAAGCCTCACCCAGTTGCTCTACCGGATGAAACTTCGACACCGCTACCAGCTCAACGCCCGCGGGCAACCGTTCACGCAGCCCATGTATCCGCTCTGCTATCATCATTCGTCTTGCTTGGCGGCCGGGGTCTTGTCGAGGTTGACCTGGAACACGTCCATCAGAGGTGTTTCCACTATCGAGGCTATCTCGTAGTCGAAGGTCGTTCCTTTCATGCCTTCGAGGAAGGTATCGAGAGCATCCTTGAAGCTACTTGCCTGCACGAGGCTGTTGCTGGGAGTCTTCTTCTCGGCGGCGGTTTTCTCGTCGATAGTGATCATATTGATTTTCACTTTGTACCAGCGATCGCCTCCCTCGCTGTAGAAGATGTCGTCGAGCTTAACACGCTTGACTGCCGTCACAGCCAGCTCACCTGTTGTAGCAAACGGCATCATCTCCTCGATAATACGAGCTTCGGCTTCGGTGAACGATAGCGCGTCGACAAGGTAAGGTTCAGTAACGGTTTTCTGCGCGCCGGTTTCCAAGGTGCGGTCATATTTTACTTTAGTTTCAAAATAAGTTGCCATAGTCAGTTATATATTGTCTTTAATTTTTTTGTTTATATCAAGCCCGCAAAATTACAAAAAGATTTGGTTATAGCCGGCTCATCGATCTCATTTTTTTATTTATCGGCCAAAAGTTGATTGGCGGCGTGCAGTGCCGTGAGCATAGCCACGCCGCCCTCGCTGGCGAGTCGCACGGCATTATTGCCGGCGAGCACCGAACCCGCCACGCGCAAGTTGCCAATCGGTTTGCCATCTTTGACAGCGCGCAAGTGTCCGTCGGCAACAACGCCAAACCTCATGTACGGCTGGTCGTCGTAGACCGACGCTAAATTCCACTGCTCGCGACCGGTGACGCAGTTGACGTCGAGGTCGAACACCGGCTCGTAGACGCGCTCGTAGCTGGCTACAATTCCGCAGCTACTCAACGAGCCCGATGCCAACAGGTAGTTGTCGGCAGCTATCACCTGATCGGGGAAATTCTTCGCCCGTAATCCCGTCACGCGACCATTGGCGATAGAGCCTGCGGTGACGGTGCTACCGAGTACAAAGGTTCCGCCAAGCGCGATAAAATGTTTGCGCAACTGAGTGTGAAGCCGTGTCCCTCCCACGCTCGGCGGCATTGTGGCCACAAGCTCCAGCGGTTTATTGACGAGACCACGCAGAGCCGATATAGCTTGTTCATCGTCAAGCCCTACGAGCGCCGGCATGAGCACGGCGTCGCTTCCGGCCGAATTACTGTTGAGCAGGCCCGCCAGCGACGGTATCACGCTCTTTCGGCTAAGCACTGTGGCGATGGCCGTCGATCGCATCTCGCTTGGGGTGTAGCGATGGCGTTCCAACTCGGGCACGGCAATGTCGACCGTGCGCGCTGTCACTCCCCGCTCCCGCAGATTGCCCGCCACAAAGTCGGCCGGGAAATCGAGATAGCCTTTGATGTTGGCAACCGTCACGCGGCGCCACGGAAGCTTTCGGCTCTCAAATCGAGCATATCCTTCTAATGTGAGCCACGACGGTTTTAGAGTCCCTATCGGCGTCATGCGGTAGTGGTTGGCCGTGGCCTCGCCATGAGTGTTCACTCCGGCTTCCGAAAGTAATTGCCGTGCCTGTGCGGCAAGTTGGCCGAGGTCGGCTTCGCCGGCTATCAAGCGATAAGGGTGACTCACGTCGAGCCGTGCTATTGCGTCGAGTGGCTTTTCCACCTCATTACCTTCAGGGTCGTAACCCAGCAGGTCGAGTGATCCGGAGTTAAGGTTGAGTCTACTCAATCCCTTAGCAAGAATGGCGACGCGGCGTTGCGCACGCGCCAGCGCTATGCCGGCGGTTAGGCCTGTAAGTCCGCCTCCTATTATAATCGTGTCGTATCTCATGTCAACGGGAAGTTTTTATCATTTATGCCACACAAGCCATTGTAGATCATCTGCGTCAACTGAGCCTCGCTAAGCGTCGAGCCCCATGCCACCGGTCGCATACCTTTCCAGCGTTCATCGACGAAGCGTGCGAGGTCGGCAAGCGACTGACGGCAATCTACACCGCCATTGTGGCACAACAGCGAGGCGGCACGTATGGCACACATCTTGCCTTGACACGGCCCCATGCCCACTCGCGTGCGCCGGCGAAGGTTGGTAAGATTTCGCACGCCCAGTTTCTCGATAGCGAATTTCACCTCGCCCACCGTCACGCGCTCACATTCACACACCAACCGGTTCTCCATGCCGGTGGCCTCGCTAATCTCGGCGGTGAGCGTGCCGTGGCGCTCTTGCGCCGCCTTGTTCATAGTGATGGTATATCGTGGGCCGTTACCGGTGTCAGCAAGATTAACCTCGCTGCCGGGCAAAGGAAGCGAAGCAGTTGAGCATTCCACATTACGCCCCAGCTTTTGGCACGCGAGAGAGGTTGCTTTCTCCGCCATCAGGCGGTAGGTCATCATTTTGCCTCCTGTGATAGTAATGAATCCATCGAGACCATCGCGAGTGGCATGGTCGAGCAGGACTATGCCGCGGCTAATGCTACGTCCAGTGGGGTCGTCGTCGTCGGCAACAAGCGGTCGCACACCGGCATAAGCGCGGAGAATGCGAGCCGTTGCCAGTCGCGGCACCAGGTGAGCGCCATCGCGCAGCAGAATGTCAATTTCCTCAGGCGTGACGTGCATATCGTCGATGGTTTCGAGCGGCACGCGATTGCTGGTGGTGCCGAGCACACACACAGTGTCGTCCGGCACAAGAATATCGGCGTTCGACGGCTGCCGGCATCGGTTGATCACCATATTGTTCAGCCTGTTGGCGAAAATGAGCAAGGCTCCCTTAGCGGGCAACATGCCCACTTTCACGCCAGCCATGCGAGCAATCAGCGTGCCCCAGATGCCGGCGGCATTAATCAGTATGTCGCAATAGACGGTGGATAGCGCGCCATTATTGTTGTCGCGCAACTTCACTCCCACCACACGCGTTCCGTCGAGCAGTACCTCCACCACCTCGTGGTAGGTGAGAGTGCGTGCGCCATGCCGCCTGGCGTCAATCACGTTGGCAGTGGTGAGGCTGAATGGATCGATACTGCAATCCGGCACCCTCACAGCACCTATTAACTCCGGATTCACCACCGGCTCGATAGCCTTCGCCTCCTCAGGAGATATGACGTCAGCACGAATGCCTGCACGCCTGCATGCCGCCACCAGTGTCGATTGGTACTCAAGGTCGTCGTCGGGCAGAGAGATAAACAATCCGTCGGTCTCCTCCACACAGTGACGTGCTATATGGCGCAGAATCAAGTTCTCGCGCATACATTCGGCCGCACTCTCGTTGTCAGTAACGGCATAGCGTGCGCCGCTATGCATCAGTCCGTGGTTGCGTCCTGTGGCGCCGCTCGTGAAGTCGTATCGCTCCACAAGCAGAGTCGAGAGCCCGCGCATAGCGCAGTCGCGAGCCGTTCCCGCGCCCGTGATACCACCTCCCACTATTATCACATCATAGTGTTCCATCATTCCCGTTACTCGTTATTCGTTTTCCAATCAGTTATGGTGCCTGTTTCGGTTGAGAAATTTATACCCACCTTAGTTGTGGGAAGGCTATTGGTGACGGCCATCGAATAATTCTTGCTGTCGATTTGCGCAAGCGCCTCGGCCGCCGTGCTGTCGAGTTTTAGCTCTATCAGATAGTTGCGTTCGGGTAGCGTGAGCAGGAT
>ERZ842401.3610-NODE-3610-length-18980-cov-10.476882_pt1 | contig 18980 bp, 10 predicted proteins | sample MGYA00521270_ERZ842401 | MGnify/ENA primary metagenome ERZ842401 (study PRJEB31892, sample SAMEA3878208) | bioreactor metagenome | biome: Moose rumen | place: Sweden | collected 2011-10 | study: EMG produced TPA metagenomics assembly of the PRJEB12797 data set... | reverse complement strand
AAAATTGCTACTATGAAATTTCGTAGTAAACAATTCGTCGAATTCACGTTAACTATATGGAAGGAGGTTCAAAGATACTTGTTCCAATAGTCTTGCATGATGGTATTACACGATGAAAGTACTCATTTTATCTTAAAATTTAAGCATAAATCTGCCAATCTGCCATAGAATCTGAAAATACGCAACCATCTATGATACAGACGGTTGCACGTTTTATTTGCAGATTGGCAGATTTTTTGCGATTTTAAAAATCATATGTAATATCTGAATATTACTATACTTTCCAAGCGAGGTATTTTCTTTAAATATCAGTTTCTTAGTAATTAGTAAAAGAACGCCACGTCAAGATATTGTTCAAGCATCCAGAAAATCCTGTTATTATGGATGTTGATGTCGTGAAAATGCAGATAGTGGTACGTAATATCTTGTCTAATGCTCTGAAATATATTGAACAGGAAACAGGAGAGATTATTATTCAGATAGAAAAAGAGGCATCTGTTGTTATTGTGACAATCAGTGATAATGGTCCTGGTGTCTCTAATAATGATTTACCCAAGTTGTTTAACCGCTATTATATGGGGCAGAAATCTCAGGATGGCTCTGGAATAGGATTGTCTGTTGTCAAGAAGTATATTGAACTACATGGGGGTGAAGTTAAGGCAGAAAACAATAAGGGACTTGCGATTAAGTTTTCCCTCCCAGTAAATATGACATCAGATAAGGGCATTACCGATGAAACTCCAAATGATTCGTCTGAAAAGCCTATTATATTGATAGTGGATGATAATCATGAAATCTTAGAATTCTTAACGACTGCCTTAGAATCTTCCTATCAGTGTGAAACTGCATTGAGTGGTGAGCTTGCTATGAAAACCATTGAAACTATCGTTCCAGATATTATTATCACTGATCAGATGATGCCGGGAATTGATGGAACTGAACTCTGTCACCGTTTACGCCATCACCATGCAACTAAATTAGTTCCTATTATTATGCTTACCGCAAAAGATGATACAAATACAGAAATGAAAAGTATACGCAGTGGTGCTGACGTTTTTATGCCTAAACCTTTTGATCTCAGAAAACTACAACTTCATATCGTACAATTATTAAATAAACGGAGAGCCATAGAACAATGTTTCAGAATTGACAGTTTGCGAGTTGTTCAGGAGGAGACTAGTGTTTTGACAAATGACGAAGAGTTGATGGAGCGTATTGTCAGTCTGATTAACTCCAATATGCATTCCGAAGAATTTAATGTTACAAAACTGTGTGACTTACTCTGTATAGATCAAAAACAATTATATCGTAAACTGAAACAATTAACAGGAGAGACACCTGTAAGTTTTATTCGTAAACAGAGAATGAATCGGGCTGCAGTACTTTTGAAACAAGACAGGTTCACGATATCAGAGGTGATGTTCCAAGTAGGGTTTAGTTCTGCGTCTTACTTCACTAAAAGTTTCACGAGAGAGTTTGGAATGTCACCTAAAGAATATATCGTAACTGAATGCCCCTCAGTCGGTAACTGATTGTCTTGCTGTTATTTCCTTGCGAACTGTCCGAAATAGTTGAGACAGACATCACGCCATTCCTTGGCATTCTCTACCTGTATCTTCAACCGATCGTCGACTTCACGCCAACGCTGCTCATCGACATACGACCGCATCTTATTGTGCCACAGGTTCTCATAAGTCTCGGTCATGATGACACCCTGGTTGTAGTGGTATTGTAATGACTCCCACAGGGTAGAGCCGTCTTTCATCCGATAGTCCCAGGGCAAATGATGGAACCAGAGCAGCAGGTTCTCAGGACAGGTCTCTACCTTGTCATACATAGAGGCATAAGGCTCCCGATACTGGCTGACGGCATCGGTACCCGCAGAGGAACGGTCAAAGCCAACACCGTCCTTGTCTGCCTTGTGGTAATAGACGGGGCACCACTCCAACGGATACTCTGCCTTGAAGCCGTCGGGCTCGGGACCGTAGTGGTGGTCGAACTTGAAGATATGATGCAAGCCCAAAGGCATCATGTAACTGACACACGCCTCACGGCTCTCCTCCATGACCGTCGACATCAGGAACACAAAATTCTCGTCGGTCGTGAAGGTCTGCTCCAGCCATTCCTTGGCGATCTGCTCGGACGACAGCGAGGGGTTCCAGGCAAGACGTCCGAAGGCGTACCAGTTAGCCTGTGAGAAATGATGACCACACCAGTTGGCATCCTTTCCGATGTTAGCCACTCCCGCGATACCCGCCAACCAGTCGGGCTCCACATACTGGAAGAACTCCTTCCACATCGGAGCGAGATAGGCCAGATGGATGGACTGTCCCAGATACTCCTGGGTGATCTGTAACTCCACCATGTTAGGAGTCTCCCTAATCTGGTCGAACACAGGGCTGTAAGGCTCACGGGGCTGGAAGTCGAGGGGTCCGTTCTTCGTCTGGAGGATGACATTCTTACGGAACTTGCCGTCGAGGGGCTTGAACTCCGAGACGGCTTGTTTCACGCGATCCTCACCCTTATGGTTGGCACCATAGACGAAGCAGCGCCACATGACGATACCGTTATAGGGCGCCAATGCGTCGGCAAGCATATTCGCACCATCGGCATGAGTGCGATGATAGTCGCCAGGACCTGGCTGTCCCTCACTGTTCGCTTTCACCAGAAAGCCACCGAAGTCGGGAATCAGCCGGTAGATCTCACGAGCCTTGTTCCGCCACCAGCGGCTCACCTTCCCGTCTTTGGGGTCGGCGGTCTTGGTCTGTCCGAGTGCCATCGGGGTGGCGAAATTGATGGAGAGGAAGACACGGATGCCATAAGGTCTGAGGATGTCGGCAATCTTCTTCACCTCCTGCAGATAGGGTTTCGTCAGTATTTTAGGCGATGCGTTGACATTGTTCAGGACAGAGCCATTGATCCCGATAGAGGCATTGGCACGGGCATAGTCACGGATGAGTTGCTCGTCGAGATGAAACCACTCGAAGATGCTCTCCCCCGCATAGCCACGCTCGATGGAACCATCCAGATTGTCCCAATGGTTGAGCAGGCGCAACTTGAACTTTGGCTGCTGCGCCTCGTCGGCAATCGGCATATCGGTCGCCTGCAAGCGTAACACCTCATATGCCCCATAGAGCAGTCCGATGTCATGACGAGCCGTGATGGTCAACTGGTCGTCATCACCCTTAATGGTGAAGCCGTCGTCATCAGGCAGAGAGGGGTCGAGCCTCAACATGACATGTGAGCCTTGGTAATAGTTCTCCAACTCACCTTTGGCAATACTGATAGTCGGCGAGCCAGCGGGTGCCTCCACCTGTGCCGTCTTTGCGAGGTCGTACCTCATCCAAAGACGATGACCGTCCTCTGCCTGCACGGCAGACAGGGTGAGAACGGCTGCGAAAGTCAATAATAATTTTCTCATTCTTCTATTGTTTTTTCGTTATGATCCTCTGTGATGGTCTCATCCTCTGCCTTCAGACTGTCTACGACCTCCTTAGGGGAGATACCATATTGTCGCTTAAAGATGATAGAGAATGATGACTGATTCGCAAAGCCAACCGAATAGGCTACCTGTGAGATATTCACCTTACTCTCCTTGAGAAGTCGGTAAGCCTTTTCCAGTCGGATATTCCGCAAGAAATCACCAGGAGGGATTCCTGTGAGCCTTTTCATTTTACGATGCAGATGGGCGCGGCTAACCCCCACCATTTGTGCCAGTTCCTCTGTGCCAAACTCCGAGTCGGTATAGTGCTCGTTGACATATTTGGTAACTCGCTCCATGAACAACTGGTCATTGCCGTCCACCTGTGCGTCCTCCACTTTGTCCTCTTGCATCTGAATCCCTGTGAACTTGCCCTTGAGGCGGCGCACATTATCCACCAGATTATCTATGACAATATGCAACTCCTCCATGGAGAACGGTTTGGCAAGGAAAGCGTCAGCACCCCGTTTCAGTCCCTCCAGACGGGTAGACACCTCCGACTTAGAGGTCAACAGGATTACAGGGATATCGCTGATGGTATAGTTCTTCTTGATCTCCCTCAGCAACTCAATACCATCCATCACAGGCATCATGACATCGGTGATCACGATATCGTATTTTTTGACCAGCATCATCTTATACGCCTCTTTACCGTTGGGCGCATAATCAAAATGATACCATTTCCCCAGTTCTCGCTTGACATAGGTACCTACCTCTGGGTCGTCATCCACAAAGAGAATACTGATGTTCCTGTTGCCGTAAGCCTTTGGATTCCTCCTACCCTTGACCCTGACAGGCTGTAACACCTCCTCTATCTCCTCTGGCTTCAGGTGCTTCTTCCCCAAAGGCAGTTGGACGGTAAGGATAGCCCCCTTCACACCATCTGTGCGATTGGCGGCTTTGATGGTGCCTCCATGCATCTCTGTCAAGGCACGGCACAGGTTCAGCCCGATACCCGTTCCGTTGATATGCAAGTCTCGGGAATTCTTTCCCTGATAGAAACGCTCGAAGTAACGCTCTGTCCTGTCGTCGTCGAAACCTATCCCGTTGTCGACAACCTCGATGGTGGCTGTCTGCTGTTCCTCCGACTGGCTTAAACGGATGGTTACCTCACCACCGTCGTAAGTAAACTTAAAGGCGTTCGACAAGAGATTGGTGATGACCTTATCGAACTGGGTGCGGTCAATCCACACATAGACAGGCTCATCCGGGTATTCGAACAGGAAGGTGATGTTACGCTGCTTGGCGTTATAGTCGTATAGTTTATAGACGCCCTGTATGAACTCCACCAGATTGGTCTTTGAGCAAGATAGTCTCATCTGGTGCTTGTCTATCTTCCGCTCATCGAGGATCTGGTCTACCAGATGCATCAACCGCTTGGCATTCTTGTCAATGGTCTCCAAGTCTGACTGGTCAGCCTTGTCGGTCAGACGCTGTTTGAGTTTCTCCAGAGGTCCTATGATCAGGGAAAGTGGTGAGCGGATATCATGTGTGGCGTTGATGAGGAAACGCATCTTCGTCTCCTCCAAGTCACGACGGCGCTGGCGCTCGAAGTTAAAGAGGATTAATCCCAAGAAGCCTGCTGCCACTAGGAAATAGAAAAGATAAGCCCACCATGACTTATACCACGGTTTTAGGATGATGATATGCAGAACCTTTGACTCCTTGCTGAAGATGCCATTGCTAGAGGCTCTGACCTCGATGGTATATTGCCCTGGAGGCAACTGGGTGAAGGTAATCTGGTTGATACCCTCATTGGTCTGCATCCAATTCTCGTTGCCATTAATCCTGTATTGGAAGGCGATATTCTCCACATTCTGATAGTCGAGCAGCGAGAACTCAAGGGTGAAAGTATTGTCAGCATAGCGAAGTTGATAATCGTCTTGCAAGGGATTGAGGGTATGCCCGTTGGAGAAGAAGCGTGTCAGATAGACCACTCCCAGTTGGTTACCCCGTTTGTTGATGTCCTGTGGCTGGAAAGTGGTGATGCCATCGGCTGTCCCGAAGAATATCTGGTCGTTAGGAAGATGCAGGACTGCTCCTAGGATATACTCCTTTGACAGCAACCCGTCGCCCCCGATATGTCCTATCATCTCCTCGCGCTTTTCGGAATACTGCCAGATGCCATTCGTGGTAGAGACCCATATCTCCCCCTTGTTGTCCTTGACCATACTACAGATCATCCTGTCGGTGAGCATCTTCGCCTTAGGATCCTCCTTTACCTCGTTTCTCCTCCAATAGTAACGATACAGTCCTGTCTCGGTGCCTATGAGCATATCGCCATTCTGCGTCTCACAGATGCTATAGCATTGCAGACCCTCCAGCAGGGCATTCCATCCCTTTTGGTTGAAGACAAGTCCATCGGGATCCAACATCGCTGTACCATTGGTCGTGGTTATCCATAACATCCCCCGTGAGTCGAACATCATCGACTTGATCCAGTCATTACACAGATAGCCGCCGCTGCGATGCGTCTGCCGCATACTAATCATCTGGCTCTCGTGAGTCTGGGTGTCATAGACACATAATCCTGAGCCAAAGACACTAATATAGAGGTGTCCTTGTCCGTCGTCCGCCATACAGTTCAGTCCACGACCTCCAAAAGTCTTCTCTATCGTCGCCTTCCCTGTATAGGGGTTATAGCGGTACAGGGAATTCTCCGTCGTCAACCAATCCTGTCCCGTCCCGTCCCGATAGATGATACGAGTTCCAGCGGGTGAGGCAGGATGCTCCACGATGTGTCCTGTCTCGCTGATCCGATAGATTCCGTTGTTCTGTACAGAGCACCAGATATCGTTATTGTCGCCTGTGACGATAGACACCACATTGCCTCCTGTCACAACATGCTGATTCGAGAAACTCCAGGAGTTGAAGGAGGATTTCTGTTTGGAGATAAGGATCAACCCCTTGTGATAGCAGGCAGCCCATAGGTTCTGATCTTTATCCTCCATGACATCCACCACATTGGCTGACGACAAGTCGATCCTGGCACTGACATTCTCTATCCGTTGCAGGCTCCTCTCCCCTTTGGGAATCACCATCAGTCCAGAACCTGCTGTCGCTATATAGATATTACCCTGACTGTCCTGTTTCGCCTCTTTGATACCCACATTCCGATCGAGCAGTGACAAGTCAAAGTCCGCTATTCGCATCTCCTCCGTCAGATAGTTGTAACTCATGATGCCGTACATACAGACGATGAGCATCTCGTCTTTGGAGTATTCTATGAAATTTCTGGGTAAGCCACACTCCGACTGGTAGTCACGTAGGGTGACGGGCTGCTTTTTCTTGACGACATACCGTGTGATGGTAGGCAAATGGCTACTTCGCCAGAAGTTTCCCCGCTGGTCTATGTGGATGCGGCTAAAGAAGTCGTCGATATTCCGTCGGATAAAAGCACCCTCATAATGAATGGTCTGGTCGTCCTTATGAAGCGAGAAGAGTCCATAGCCCGCCGTTCCTATCAACAGGTCGCCCTCTGGCGACTGCGCCATAGAGTTGACACGGGGCATACGGTTGTCGGGGAAAGGATAGCGACGGAAGTTGTCCTGCTCATAATCATAACGAGCCAGTCCCTTCGAGCCTCCCACCCATAACTGTCCACTCTGGTCTACGAACAAGGAGGCTATCTCGTTGTCTGATATCGTCGTTGAGTCTTGTCGGCTATGGTGATAGGAGGTGTAACGATAACCATCAAACTTATTCAGACCGTATTCCGTGCCAATCCATATATAGCCATAGACATCTTGGCATATACAGGTTATCAAGCCACTCGACAACTTATCAGGAGTGTAGAGGTGGCCTGAGTCTGCCCTGCAACATATCGCAATAAGCAAACAGACAGTTACTAATAGTTGACAGAAATGCTCTCTCATAGATGGTTTATGCAGCACCCTCGCCCATCGGACAAGAGTGCTGCCTAGTTATTATTTAGTTTCTTTTCAGTATATTCAACTTCTGCTGGGGAGCCAGTACATTGCTAACAGACTCCGTATATGCTGTCAGGTTAGCCGTCACGCGACCTCTGATATCACGACTGGAGGCACCAATCTCGAAGGAGTACTGTCCTGCCTCCGTGACCCACTGGCTACCAGCCTCATCAAAGGAGGCAAGGTCACGCTTTGCCATCTGTATAGACAGCGTCTGGCTCTCTCCTGGTTTCAACTCACGGGTCTTGGCGAATCCCTTCAACTCATGGTCTGGCTTCTCAATTTTCCCCTTTGGTGCTGCCACATAGACCTGGGCTATCTCCTTACCAGCCATCTTACCTGTATTCTTGATGGTTACGCTGACTGTGATCTGGTCGCCACTGACTTTCACCGCTGGCTTGCTATACTCGAAAGTGGTATAACTGAGTCCGAAGCCAAAGGGATAGGCAACATCCCTGTTGAAAGAGTCGAAGTAGCGATAGCCTACGTAGATATCCTCCTCGTGGTTGGTGTAGGTATATCCTGAAATCGCTATTTTCTGAGTAGCCTGATCCTTAAAGGAGTAGAAATCAATATTGCCAGGGTAATTCTTGGTGGAAGGATGATCGGTAACGGCAATAGGCCATGTCATGGTCAGTTTACCAGAAGGATTCACCTTACCCGTCAACAGGTCGGCAATAGAGTTGCCACCCTCCATTCCTGGCTGCCATGCGCACAGGATGGCATCGGGATAGTTGCTCCATGAGGCGGTCTCTATCACAGAGCCAGAGTTGATAATCACGATGACAGGCTTACCTGCTGCGTGGAAGGCGTGACACACGTCGAAGATGAGTTGACGCTCCTCATTGACAAGGTTAAACTCCGTGTCGATATCACGGTCAACACCCTCACCAGCCTGACGACCTATCGTGATAATAGCGGCATCTGCGGCATTCACCTCATTATTCACACAGATAGGACTGATGCTGATCTCAGGATATTTCTGCTGTCCGAAATACTCCAACTGATACCATTTGGCAGGATGACGCTCTGCCTGGAACTTCACTTTGGCATATTCAATATATTTACGATAGATATTGGTCAGCGTCTCTGAGGAACTGATGCCCGCATTCTTCAGACCTTCCAACATATCGACGACATAAGGCGGATGCACGCAACCAGAACCTGTGCCGCCAGAGAAGAAATCGTAAGAGTTCTCACCAAACAGGGCAACGGTCTTGATGGCATGATCCTTCCAAGGAAGAGTACCATTGTTCTTCAACAGGACAATACCCTCTGCGGCACTCTGACGGGTGATGGCAGCATGAGACTTGAAATCTGGTTTGTTAGAGGCGGGATACTGATGGAAACTCGGTGTCTTGACAATATACTCCAGCATGCGACGGACATTACGATCGACATCTGCGATATCCAAAGTACCATTCCTCACCCCCTCAATAATCTCGTCAATCTGCTTCTGCTGTCCCGGCTCCATCAGGTCATTGCCCGCATGTACCTCACTGATAGTGGGCAGTCCCTCACGAATACCATGCCAGTCGGTCATCACCATACCCTTATAGCCCCAGTCATTACGCAGGATACTGGTCAGAAGGTCATGATTACCCATGGAAAAGGTTCCATTAACCCTGTTATAACTGGACATAATAGTCCAAGGATTACTCTCACGGACGGCAATCTCAAACCCACGCAGGTAGAGTTCACGGGCGGCACGCTGACTGACACGCTCGTCCACACTGGTGCGGGCTGTCTCTTGGGAATTGACCGCAAAATGCTTGGCACTGACACCAGCACCCTGACTCTGAACACCATTGATATAGGCGGCTGCTATCTTACCCGTCAACAGAGGGTCTTCACTGTAATACTCGAAGTTTCGTCCACAAAGAGGATTACGGTGTAGGTTCATACCTGGTCCCAAAATGACATCGCAACGGTATTCCTTCGTCTCATTGCCGATGGCTGCTCCTACCTGATTTACCAGTTCTGTATTCCATGTAGAGGCGAGACAAGAACCGATGGGGAAGGCAGTAGCATAGAATGTCTCGCTGGAGCCCTCACGAGTAGGATCGATACGCACACCAGCAGGACCGTCTGTCAACACGGTAGCGGGAATTCCCAATCGGGCTATCTCCGCAGTATTACCTGCGGCACCTGCCACTAGGTCCGCCTCGCCACCCACTACAGCGCCCTCGCTGAAAAAGTTATTGGCTCCGCCTACTAATAGTTTCGCTTTCTCCTCCAAAGTCATGGCTGCCAATACCTCATCAATATTGTCTGCTCTTAGTTTTGGTTGTGCATTCATTGTCGTGATTGTTAGAGTGGCTATCAAGCCAAGTAATAATAGTTTTTTTGTAATCATGATAATTATTCCGTTATTAGTTATGTTGCAAAGATAATGCTTTTTGTCCAAGTAGCCAAATTTCGTTTTATATTTTTACGCTCATTGTCTGTAGTTTGGGAAAAAAAGTGTACCTTTGCACCCAATATTATAAATAATTAAGGAATTAAAAAGATAAGATTATGGCAAAGAAAGCATTACTCATGATTCTCGATGGATGGGGAATCGGTAAGCATGGAAAGGGTGACGTGATCTATAACACGCCGACTCCGTATTTGGACTATCTGACAGCCGTATCGGCTCACTCTCAGTTGCAGGCTTCTGGCGAGGACGTTGGTCTGCCCGACGGTCAGATGGGTAACTCTGAGGTGGGTCACTTGAATATTGGCGCTGGTCGTATCGTTTATCAGGATCTGGTGAAGATCAATCGCGCCTGCAAGGACGGCTCTATCGTAGAGAACGCCCAGGTGAAGGCTGCCTATACCTATGCCAAGGAGAACAACAAAAAGTTGCACCTGATGGGACTGACCTCTGATGGTGGTGTACATTCTTCTTTGGACCATCTCTTCAAACTCATCGAGGTGGGTAAGCATTATGGTTTGAAGAATCAGACCTTCGTACATTGTTTCATGGACGGTCGTGATACCGACCCCAAGAGCGGTAAGGGTTTCATCGAGCAGGTCAGTAAGGTCTGCGCTGACAATGACGCTGCCATCGCCTCTATCGTCGGTCGCTTCTATGCCATGGACCGTGACAAGCGCTGGGAGCGTGTGAAGGAGGCTTACGACCTGCTCGTCAAGGGTGAGGGTAAGCAGTCTGCCGATATGGTTGCCGCTATGCAGGAAAGTTATGATGAGGGCGTGACCGATGAGTTTATCAAGCCCATTCATAACAGCAGTGTCAATGGTTTGATCGAGGAGGGTGATGTAATCATCTTCATCAACTTCCGTAACGACCGTGCCAAGGAACTGACTATCGTACTGACTCAGCAGGATATGCCAGAGCAGGGTATGAAGACGATTCCTGGCTTGCAGTACTATTGCATGACTCCATACGATGCCTCCTTCACAGGTGTGCATATCCTCTTCCCGAAAGAGAACGTGGAGGACACCTTAGGAGAATATCTCTCTCGCCAAGGCAAGAAACAACTGCATACGGCAGAGACGGAGAAATACGCCCATGTCACCTTCTTCTTCAATGGTGGCCGTGAGCAACCTTTCGAGAGCGAGGACCGTATCCTGGTGCCTTCTCCAAAGGTAGCCACCTACGACCTGAAACCTGAGATGAGTGCCTATGAGGTAAAGGATAAGTTGGTAGCCGCTATCAATGAGAACAAGTACGACTTTATCGTCGTCAACTTCGCCAATGGTGACATGGTGGGACACACGGGTGTCTATAACGCTATCGCCAAGGCTGTATGGGCTGTTGACCATTGTGTGCATGATGTCATCGAGGCTGCCAAGGCTAATGACTATGAGGCTATCATTATCGCTGACCATGGTAATGCAGATAATGCTATCAACCCTGACGGCTCACCTAACACGGCACACTCGCTGAACCCCGTTCCCTTCATCTATGTGACCAATAATAACTCGGCTACTGTGAAGGACGGTCGCCTTGCCGACGTGGCTCCCTCTATCCTCCATATCATGGGACTGGAGCAGCCTGCTGACATGACTGGTGAGAATCTGATTAGCGATAATAAGTAATGAACGTCCAGATAGAGGATAGTTGGAAACAGTATCTATGCAGTGAGTTCGACAAGCCCTATTTTGTCGAACTCACTCGTTTTGTTCGTCAGGAGTATACGCAATACCAGTGCTATCCTCCTGGTAAACAGATCTTCAATGCCTTTAACCTGTGTCCGTTCGACAAGGTGAAGGTGGTGATTATCGGACAAGACCCGTACCATGAGCCAGGACAGGCACACGGACTGAGTTTCTCCGTGCAGGACGGGGTGCAGTTTCCACCCTCGTTGCAGAATATCTTCAAGGAGATACAGAACGACTTGGGAACTCCTGTCCCACCAACTGGCAATCTGACACGATGGGCAGAACAGGGTGTACTGTTGCTTAACGCCACACTGACCGTCCGTGCCCATCAGGCTAACAGCCACTCCATGCTGGGCTGGCAGAAGTTCACCGATGCCGCTATTCAGGCACTTGCCACCCATCGGGAGCATCTGGTCTATATGCTGTGGGGCGGCTATGCCCGTGGTAAGGCATATATGATTAACCGCCAGACAAACCTCGTCTTAGAATCGGTGCATCCCTCGCCACTGTCGGCTAACCGTGGCGGCTGGTTCGGACAGCATCAGTTCTCACGCTGCAATACCTATCTCGAACAAAACGGTATGACTCCTATCCAATGGTAGACAAGATTCCCCCTATCTTAGAAGTAGGAGGTGTCTTGATCTCCTCTGATATCCTGACGGAGTGCTTCTGTTGTGACTATGAGAAGTGCAAGGGCATCTGTTGCGTGGAGGGAGATGCTGGCGCACCTGTCAAGATAGAGGAGGTCGAAGGTATCGAGGAGGCGTTAGATACCGTATGGACCGACCTCTCTGCATCGGCACAATCAGTTATCGACCAACAAGGTGTGGTGTACAACGATAGCGACGGTGACCTTGTGACAAGTATCGTACGGGGGAAGGATTGTGTGTTTACCTGTTATGACGGTGACAACTGTCTGTGTGCGTTAGAGAAGGCTTTCCGTGGTGGGAAGACCCGTTTCTGCAAACCCATCAGTTGTGCGCTGTATCCCATTCGTGAGAAGAATTTCGGCAACGGACTCATTGGCTTGAACTATAACCGTTGGGCAGTATGTCATGATGCCGTAGAGAAAGGGAAGGCATTACACCTTCCCGTCTATCAATTCCTGAAAGAGCCTCTTATCCGCCGTTTCGGTCAGGAGTGGTATGACGAACTCTGTGAAGTCGCCCGACTCTTCTAACGCATCCTCTTTACCATGTCTTTACATGCAATGTCTGCCCAGCCTTTAGACGAAGTGTCTTCTGCTGGCTATTGTATAACAAGGTGACAGGACCTGCCTTCTTTGCTTTAATCGTCGCGCCACGTACCTTCCCGTCTTTCCATTCAAAACTGACCTCATAGCCGCCACGGGCACAGAGACCGCTGACCTTCCCGTCTTGCCATGCTGAGGGGAGGGCGGGCAGCAGTTGTATGTGTCCGTCATCTGACTGCATCAGCATCTCACAGACTCCAGCAGTCCCTCCGAAGTTACCATCAATCTGGAAAGGCGGATGAGCGTCCATCAGGTTGGCATAGGTACCACCTGCATGGCGGGTACCTTCCCGTTGGTCGTCTTGAGCATCTGTAAAGGTCAGCAACTTACGATAGATCTGGTAGGCTTTTTCTCCGTTCTTTAGCCTTGCCCACAGGTTGATGCGCCAACCTGTACTCCAGCCCGTTGTCTCGTCACCTTTCTGGATGAGTGTCTGCTTAGCCGCCTCTTGTAATTCTAGGGCTTCCAGATGATTCCCTGGATAGAGTCCGATAAGATGACTTTGGTGGCGATGCTTGGGGTCCCAGTCCTGCCAGTCATAATACCATTCGTTCAAATCTCCGTCCTTGCCGATAGTATAGGGATGGAGCCGCCCAAGTGTATTCCTGTATGTGGCTACTTGGTCGCCACAAAGAGAACCCGCTGTAACTACCGCCCCTAACAGTTCACGGATGATGGCGAGGTCGGCAGTACCTCCATAGCAGGTCATGCCGTGATAGCCCTTGTCTGTGACATACTCATTCTCTGGCGAGGTACTAGGAGCAGTTATCAGTTCTCCGTTATACTCTATCAGCCAGTCCTGACAGAAATCTGCGGCACCTTTCATCAAAGGATAGGCTACCATGCGCAAATACTCCTTGTCTTGTGTGAACAAATAACGCTCCCATAGCGTATTGACAAGCCAGGCACCGCCTAAGTTCCAGTTAGCCCATTCTGGCCACTCCCTCTTCTCGCCCACTGGATTCGTCATCGCCCAGATGTCGCTGTTATGACTGGAGCACCAGCCTTTGTCAACACCATAATAGTTCTTTGCCGTATATTTGCCGTTCTCTGCCAATGCCTTGATGAAGTCGTCCAAGGGTTGTGCCATCTCCGCCAGGTTAGCGACAAAGGCAGGCCAGTAGTTCTCCTCTAAATTGATATTTACGGTATAGTTACCCCGCCAAGGCGACCACAGGTAAGGGGTCCATAGTCCTTGCAGGTTGGCAGGAACACCAGGAGTACGGCTACAGGAGATGAGCAGATAGCGTCCGTATTGGAAGTAGAGGGTTTCCAGATAGCGATCAAAGACCCCTCCAACCATTCCCGAACTTTGTTCGCCTACCCGTAGCCTTTCCCCTGCTAAGGGGAGGCTCTTTAATAACTGGTCAGTAGGTACAGAGGGCATCACTCCTCCCAAATCCAGTTTCACTCTGTTATAATATTTCTGATAGTCCTTGACATGCCGCTCCATGAACTGCGTATAGGTGTAGTTCTGTGTATGCCAGATGTCATCGGTGGCACGTTCTAAATAGGGGGCTGCCTCTCTTACAGGGTGTTTGTCGAAGCCGTTGAAACTGGTCTCGTTAACGATGTAGATTGTTGCTTCTTTTCCATGACGGATGGTAAGGGTGGAGTCGCTACTGATGACCTCCCCATCTGTTTGCACCTGAAGAATGGTACAGAAATGGATTGTCTCCTGCGGGTCGCCTGTGGCATGACCTGTCTGTGTCAGTTGATTGCCGCTTGCCTTGACGGAATGTGGCACCTGTGCAGTCATCACCAGTTTGCAGTTGATGTCACCCTCCCCCTTCAAACGGATGGCGATGAGTTTGTCGGGGTGCGAGGCGAAATAGTCTCTGGTGAAGTCCTTCCCTCCTCGGGTAAAACGGTCATTCACCAGCGCATCGTCGAGATTCAGTGTCCTACGGTATTCACTGACCGCCCCCTCGTTCTCATCAATAATATATAATGTGCCCAAGGGTTGATAGAACTGGGAGTTCGGACCCTGCACATGCAACTGTAGGGAGTCTGCGAGTTGGTAGTCCTCATTGAAGAGTGCCTTGCGGATCTCGGGAATCCACTGGTGGGCATCCGCATCCATATTCTTGTCTACGGGCTTTCCCGTCCATAGCGTGATATCATTCAATTGGATGAGGCAGGTATCTGTTCCGCCATAGATTAAGGCTCCTAACTTACCATTGCCAATGGGCAGTGACTCCTCAAAATACTGTGCCGGTTTGTCGTACCAAAGACGCATCGGCAGTTGCTGAGCCGCTGCGGTAAGAGCCCCTGTGAAAAGTAGTAGGGCAATCACTTTCTCTGATGAGAGGCGGCAGAGTCCCTGCTCATCCTTCCCTAATATCTCAGGGGCTTTGTCTCCAAAATTCATAGTCTTATGATTTGTTGTATATTAATAAAATTATATTTTATGCACTATCGTATTATAACCTAACAGAAAAGCATATAAGGCAGAGGGAATAAAGGTTAAACCCATACTGCCCACGCCTTTTGTCCCATACTTCGTACGCGACGAAACAATCGCAGCATTAAGATGGTTGTTCTCCATAAATGAAAGAAGTGATTTTAACTCACCTGGAGTGTCAAAATAACGATCAGACCATTTCATCTCAACTGCCCACGCCGGCTTCTGATGAAGCCTGTCAAGCCCAACCATATCAACCTCTCCATTCATACGCCCCATTTTCCAATTAGCATAGAATATTTCTTCGTCGTCTCGCTGAATACGTTGGGCAAAAAGAGCAGTCTCCACCATGCTGCCAATCGCATTATCCGTCTCTGTCAATGGGGAGAAAAGGGCACAGCGAAGCGATGGATTCGTAAGATATATCTTGAATTGCGTAACACGTTGCATACGTTTTGCGTTCGCATCAATTCGGTGAATAACCTTGATAAGGAAAGCACTTTCCAAATAACTGATATATCTACGAATGGTCTCTTTTTTGATACCAGACTCTTGAGACATCTCCTCGTAAGAGAACTCACAGCCAGAGCGATAAGCAATGTGTATAAACAAACGATAAAGTTCCTGCGTATCACTAATACCATAAAGACTTGGCAAATCCTTTAACATCACTTTATCAACAATATCCCTACGCATATAACGCCCAGGGTCTCGCTGAATGTCCTTTGAGAAAACAACTTCTGGATAGCCTCCATAATTGATATAACGAATAAAGTGCTCATTCAACTTTGACATGTCTATCGTGTCGAAAGCACTTATTTCCTGATGATTCCATTCTATTTTCTTAGGAACAATCAGATTTCCAAGCCCTTGAAGATAAATATACTCATTAAATGTAAGGGGAGGCAATGCAAAATCATGAAAACGCCCAGCCCCGCTTTCATTACTCTTCATTTTCAATGCCGCTGCAGCAGACCCAGATACGATAAAGCGTGTCGAGCGATAGGTGTCAACCAGTGATTTCAGATGTATCTCCCAATCTTTCAAATACTGAACTTCATCGTAAAAAACATAAAAGCCCTCATCAGCGGCAGACTTGATAAGCGAAGCCTTTGCGATGTTCAGCAACTGTTCAAGCGACAACCCGTTATATATTGGAGTATCAATAGAGAGATAGATAATCCGCTGTGGGTCAATACCTTCAGTTATCAATCGCTCTATGGTATGATATATCATAATCGTTTTACCCACACGCCTTGGTCCCATAAGCACAATACCACGTCTGACACTCGTATCTTTTACAAGTTTGTAAAAAGATTCCAGATATAGACGTCTCTCCATCTGATGGATATCTGCAGGTATCTGCCTTGTTGCCCACCAAGGGTTGTCAATCCTCATTCTTTCTACTATTTGCCGTTCCAATTCTTCTTGTTCTATCTTCATAACAATTCACAATAGTAATAGGACTGCAAATATACTAAAAGAATTGATATGCGCAAAAATAAGCATATAAAAATCCTCTTATTTTAACATGTTTTGTAAAAATAGGCTGTTTTTATTATGCCTATTTTGACATTTTTGTAAAATTAAAGCGTTTTTGAAAAGATAACATTCCTTATTGACACATCAAAAGCAAACCCCTATCTTAGTCTTTTGATAATCTTAGTCACTTGCTAGATGAAATCGCAAAAACTATTAACCTATTACCGTCAGGTGGGTCAAACACCGATAAACAAAGGGCGCAAGGCATGGTAATCGTTGCGAAACTATTACCGTACATTTACCGTTTTTGTCGATAGACCTCTAGGACTTGACCTGCGACATCAGTGCCACGGAAGCGTTGGATATACTCTTGACTTTGGCGAATACGGAGGTCACGGTCTGGGGAGCCTTGCAAGACGGAGAGGACGGCAGCAGCCATGCCCTCGATATCATCGGGAGCAACATAAAGACTGGAGGGACCGCCCGCCTCCTCCAGGCAGGAGCCTGTGCAGGCGACGACAGGGAGTCCTGCGGCTATCGCCTCAAGGATGGGAATGCCAAAGCCCTCGTAGCGGGAGGGATAGACGAAAGCCTCTGCCATCGCATAGAGGACAGCGAGGTCGCTGTCGGGGACTCCGCTGAGCAGATGGAGCCTGTCGCTCTGGGGTATCTCCTTGACATAGGGGGTTTGTCGCCCTACCGCCACCAGATGGAGGTCGGAGGGCAGTAACGGCAGTGCGTCGACGGCAAGGCGGAGGTTCTTGCGACGCTCGATGGTGCCGACATGGAGGATGTAACGCTCGGGGAGGTGGTAACGCTGGCGTACCTCCTGTCGCTGGGAAGGGGTGACGCTGGCGGAGAAACGGGGGGCGTAACTCTGGTAGATGACCTTGATATGATTCTCGCAGACACCTCCAAACTCCATGATGTCACGCTTGGTGCACTCACTGATGGCGATGATCTGGTCTGCCTCCTTAAGGGTCTGGCGGAACTTCCACTCATAGATCTTCGTGTCTATCCAATGGTAATATTCGGGATGGCGCAGGAAGATGAGGTCGTGGATGGTCACTACCCCGTGGATGCCTGCCTTGCGGAGTCCGATGGGCAGTTCTCCCGACAAGCCATGGAAGACTTGCACACCATCACGCTTCAGGTCGCTGACGATGCCGTGGGTGCGCCAGAGAGAAGACCCCCTCTGACTCCCCCTGCCTAAGGGGAGGAAACGGGAGATCAATGAGGGAGTTGGGTAGCAGAAGCGGGCTTGTGACGAGAGGATGATCTGTGAGCGCAGGTCGTCACGTCCCTTGTCAGGGGCATAGAGGAGGTATTCGACTCCCTCTTCCCCTCTTCTGATGAGGTCGTTGACGAGGGTACGACCATAACTGCCGAGTCCCGTCCCATTCCGTACGATGCGTTTCGCGTCAAAACCTATTTTCATGGGTTAGAGGTTAGCGGTGAGCGTGGTGATACCTTCTAACACTAACTGTGCTACATGAGTAGCCTCCTCGTCACTCAACTCATAATAGAGAGGGAGTCGCACAAGACAGTCACCATAATGGTCGCAATGAACAAGCGGTTCACCTTTGAACTGATCCTTATAGTACGCACTAGAGTGCAGTGGCAGGTAGTGGAACGTAGTCTGTATGTCGTGTTCCTTGAGGAATGCCATCAGTTGGGTGCGGAACGCCAAGGTAGGACATACAACATAGTACATGTGTCCGTTGTTGGTAGCATAGTCAGGAATCTGTGGCAACTGGATGCCGCAGTCCTCCACTTTCCCTCTAAGGCTACTATCATAAATCTCCCAAATATGCTTTCGCTTTCTCTGAATATCTTCCAACTGTTCCAACTGTGCCCATAAGAAGGCTGCGTTGAACTCGGAAGGTAGAAACGAGGAACCGATATCACACCAACCGTATTTATTGACCATCCCACGATAAAACTCCGCACGATTAGTACCTTTCTCCCAGATAATCTCGGAGCGTCGGATGAAACGCTCGTCGTTGACGACCAACATACCACCCTCACCACAGTTGATGTTCTTCGTCTCATGGAAAGAGAAAGCACCTAAATGACCGATACCGCCTAAGGGAAGACCCTTATAGAACGAGTCTATGGAATGGGCTGCGTCCTCGACCACAAGGAGGTGGTGTTGCTCAGCCAACTGCATAATGCTATCCATATCACAGGCGACTCCTGCATAATGAACGACCACAATGACTTTTGTCTTTTCTGTGATAAGAGGCTTAATAGTCTCTGCAGTGACATTAGGATTGTCAGCACCACTATCGGCAAACACCACCTTAGCACCTTCACGCAGGAAAG
>ERZ842401.3609-NODE-3609-length-18996-cov-5.747215_pt1 | contig 18996 bp, 12 predicted proteins | sample MGYA00521270_ERZ842401 | MGnify/ENA primary metagenome ERZ842401 (study PRJEB31892, sample SAMEA3878208) | bioreactor metagenome | biome: Moose rumen | place: Sweden | collected 2011-10 | study: EMG produced TPA metagenomics assembly of the PRJEB12797 data set... | reverse complement strand
AGAACGGGAATATCCAATATTTGTTTTATATAAACTAATTTTGTTCACTTACTTAATAAATAAAAACCAATCGTTATGAAGGAAAAAAGAAAATGGTTTTTTGCTTTGTGTCTCATGCTGGCAACCATGGCATGGGCACAACAGGGTACAGTCACGGTCCGTGGACAAGTGACTGACCAGCAGAACGAGCCGCTCATCGGTGTGACCGTCCTCGTGGAGGGGCAGACGGCGGGTGGCGCAGTGACCGACTTTGACGGCAACTACGTCATCAAGGTCGCCTCTAACGCTACGCTGAAGTTCTCGTATGTAGGCTATCAAGACCAAAAGGTGGCCGTGGGCGGACGCAGCACCATCAATGTGCAGATGAAGGAAGATGCCGAACTGCTGCAAGAAGTGGTGGTCGTCGGTTTCGGTACCCAGAAGAAGGAATCGCTGACGGGTGCCGTGACGGTGGTCGATGCCAAGGCCTTTGAAGGCAAGGGTAGTCTGGCCAGTCCGCTGGAGGCCCTGCAGGGCCAGGTGGCCGGTGTCATGATTACCCGTAGCAGCTCAGCTCCTGGCGAGGAAGGCTGGGACATGAAACTCCGTGGTTCGGTGTCGAAGAACTCTGGCGGTCCGTTAGTCATCATTGACGGTGTGGCAGGTGACATGGGTTCGGTGAACGCCAATGATATTGAGAGCATCAACTTCCTGAAGGACGGATCGGCAGCCATCTATGGTTCGCGTGCTGCCGACGGTGTGGTACTCATTACCACTAAGAAAGGTAAGGAAGGTAAAGTGAAGATTAACTACAGCGGCTCCGTTACGGTCAAGACACCCGGCTTGCAGCCCGAGACGATGTCGCTGGGCGAGTGGGCTGACGGGCTGATGCAGACGCTGGAAAACGATGACAACAAGTCGAACGTGTGGTACACCTACGCTCAGTTAGCCAAGCAGTATCAGGGCCGCTACATCGACCTGTCGCAGTCGGCCAATCCCTTTGGTACGGCTGCCTTTACCGACGTGTCGGATTTCGTGTTCTCGGATGTTGACTGGCTGGGCGGTCTCTTTGGCAATGCCTATAATCAGGAGCACAACTTGAGCGTGAGCGGTGGTACCGACAAAAACTCCTATCGCATCTCGCTGGGCTACAACTACGACGGCTCTAACCTGCAGTATGGCAACAACTCGAATAAGCGTTTCAATGTGCGCTTCAACGACACTTATAAGTTCACCAAGCAGCTGAGCCTGCAATCCAGTATTGCCTATTTCCGCAAGGAGCAGGTGACACCCACCCGCATTGCCGCTGCACTGACCACCTCGCTGCCTCAGCCGGGTCTGCCTATGGCAGCCATTGACGGCAAACCCTATGCGTGGGGTACTTGGGGCTCTCCCGTAGCCAAGGTGGAGGACGGTGGTGACAAGACGACCAGTGTGAGCCGCATCGACATCAGCGAGACGCTGAACTACGACATCACTGATTGGTTGACGGCCAACGTCAACGTGGGTTACAATACCTCCGACAAGATGGTGGACGAGGTGCAGAACGCCATCAATTTCTACAATGTAACGGGCGAGCGCGTGACACTGCAAGACCCTGTGCAGTCGAAGTCGTACTACTCGCAGTCTATGCAGCGCATCGACAACTATGCATTCACTGCCTACGTCAACGGGCATAAGACTTTCTGGAACGACCATAACTTCTCGCTGACACTGGGTACGCAGTATGAGTTCAAGGAGGCCCGCGAGTTCTTCGTGATGGCTACCGACATTCAGGACGGCTTAGAAGTGGTCAACGGAACGGGCGATGTCTACCTGCGCGACAATAGCAATCATACTGCCGGCAAGTACCAGAACTCCATTCTCTCTTACTTTGGACGCTTCAACTACGACTATCTGGGACGCTACCTGGTAGAGTTCAACGGTCGTTACGACGGCTCGTCGAAGTTCCTGCCCGAGAACCGCTGGGATTTCTTCTGGGGTATCTCGGCCGGTTGGCGCCTGACGGAGGAACCGTTCATGAAGGACGTCAAGTGGCTGAACAACCTGAAACTGCGTGCCTCGTATGCAGAAGTAGGTAACCAGAGCGGTATCGGTAACTACGACGGTGTGCAGCTCTATACCGTCAATAGCAACACGGGTGCCTACTTAGGCAACGGTTTGGCCTCTTACATTGCCACTAACGGCACCTTTGCCTCGAAGACCCGCTCGTGGGAGCGCATCAAGAACTACAACGTGGCCGTCGACTTCGGTGTGACGCTGGCTCCCGGTCACACGCTCAATGGTGTGGTAGAGTACTTCCAGAAGCGCAATGACAATATGCTGGTCTCGGTGACATTGCCCGGCACGTTGGGCGATGCTGCTCCGTCGGCCAATGCGGGCAAGTTCAAAGACTATGGCTGGGAAGGACAGCTAACCTACAACGGAAAAGTGAAGGATGTAGATTTCCATGTAGGCGGCACATTGACTTTTGCACGTAACAAGCTGACCGAATACGAGGGAACCACCGTCAAGTCGTTTGGCTACACTTCGAACATGGTGGGTTATGGTATCTCGTCGCTTTTTGGACTGCGCTATGCCGGTAAGATTCAGAATGAAGAACAGTTGGCTGCCTATAAGGCACTGTATTTTGAGAATAACGGAATCAATATGCCGTCAAACCTGCGTGTGGGAGACAACATGTTCTGTGATGAGAACCATGACGGGAAACTGGATGAGAACGACCTCATCTATCTTGGCAGCAGCGAACCGGAAATATCGTATTCGTTCAACTTTGGCGCCTCGTGGAAGGGCATAGACGTTAACTTTGTGTTCCAAGGTGCTGCCAATCGCTTCATTTATCGCGGTAATGACACCAACTGGACCGTTCCCTATCGCGGACTTTACATGAATAACCTCAAGTCCAGCATAGGCAATGTGTGGACCGCAGAAAATACTGGGGCCTACTATGCTCCGTACACTAATGACGGAAACATCAATAAATACAATTATCAGGCATCGACACTGACGGCTCAGGATGGGCGCTACCTGCGTCTGAAGAACATCACTGTGGGCTATACCTTCCCCAAGAAATGGCTACAGGCAACTCGCGTCATAGATGCCTTGCGCGTCTACTTCACAGGTGCAGACCTCTGGGAGACGACCAAGATCAGCGACGGATGGGATCCAGAGTCGAAGATTTCAAAGACTGGTACGTCGCTCTATCCCTTCACGCGTAACTACACCTTCGGTCTGAATGTAACCTTTTAATTAGGAATTAGTAATTAGAAATTAGTAATTATGATTACCATTAATATAAAGAAAATATTGGCAGGTTGTCTATTCTGTTGCGGTATTTCCGCAACCCTCATGAGTTGCATGAACCTCGACCCAAAGGACTCGCTGGGTGATAATCTGGTGTGGGCCAAGGCAGACAACTTCCAGCTGTTTGCCAACCAGTTCTATGGCTGGACACGCGACATGGGCAGCGGTACCAACTACCAGAACAGCATCAGCGATGGTGTTCATTCTGACTATCGCTCAGACCTCATCTGCACCAATAGCGTGAATACTTATAGTCAGGGAACAAATGCCATCCCCGAAAAAGACGGCAACTTTACCTCTATCTATAAGCGCATCTATTACACCAACCTGTTGTTACAGAATGCGGCCGGCTTCGGCAATCAGGCTGCCATCAGCACCCCAAAGGGTGAGGCCTACTGGTTCCGTGCCTACCTGCACTTCGAATTGGTTCAGATATATGGTGATGCGCAAATCCTGACTGAGCCACTCGACATCGACAATGGCCAGCTTTATGGTGAGCGTAACCCGCGCGGTGAGGTCATCGACCAGATTGTCAGTGACCTGCAGCAGGCTGCCGAGCTGTTGCCCGAGACCGCCAGTGAGGAGGGCCGTCTGTGCAAAGATGCAGCTTGGGCTATGTTAAGCCGTGTCGCCCTTTATGAAGGCACTTGGCAGAAGTTCCACAATAATAATAGTACACGTGCAAATGAGTTGTTGACCATTGCCAAGAATGCTGCCAAACAAGTGATGGACAATGGTAACTATAAGTTGTTCTACAACGAAGGTCTCGTGAACTCTGGCATCAACAACATCAACCAAAGCTATCGCTATATGTTCTGTCTGGAAGATGTTCAGGACAACCCTGTGGGACTGCTGAAGAAAGACAATACGGAGTACATCTTCTCGCACCGCCATCGCGACACAGACAAGATGACCCTCAACGTGACGCACGCCATGATGGCCAACACCTGCTTCGTCACCCGCAAGATGGCTAACATGTACCTGTGTTCCGATGGTCTGCCCGTAGAGAAGAGTCCGCTGTTCCAAGGATACACTCAGGCTGCCAGCGAGTTCCAGAACCGCGATGCCCGCATGGACAACACTATGCTTTTCCACGGGGAACAGTATTGGAACAATGACGGTAAGTGGCGCACCTCGTGGACCATTGACGACCTGAACAGCTGTCTCACCTGCAATGCTCGCTCTAATAGTGGCTATCAGACCCAGAAGTGGGGTGTGGAGTGTCAGGTGGCTGACTACTACGAGTCGATGGACTATCCTGTTATCCGCTATGCCGAGGTGCTGCTGAACTATGCTGAGGCTACCTATGAACTGAATGAGAGCATCACTGATGCCGACCTCGATCTCTCGCTGAACCTGGTTCGCCGTCGCGTGAACCCCTCCATGCCGAAGCTCACCAATAGCTTTGCCAGCAGCAACGGCTTGTCCATGCGTGACGAGATTCGCCGCGAGCGTACCGTGGAGCTGTTCCTCGAAGGTTTCCGTATTGACGACCTGAAGCGCTGGAAGACCGCAGAGACAGAGATGCCGCAGGACCAGTTAGGAGTGAAGATGACGGGCACGTGGTTTGAAAGTAACTGGGCAGCACAGGCTCGTTCGCTGAACAGCGATGGCTGCATCGTGATGTACAGCGGCCGCACTTGGGCACAGAAGAACTATCTCTATCCGTTGCCTCAGGACCAGCGTCAGCTGAATCCCAATCTCTCGCAGAATCCTGGATGGGAGTAATTTTCAAATTAGAAATTAGTAATTAGAAATTAATAATTATGATTACCAAGATAAATAAAATAGTTGCGGCTGGTTTGGTTGTCTGCGGGTTGGTGGCTTGCAGCAAGGATGATGACCGCATTCCCAATGTGACCTCGGCTACATGTCCGAGTGCCATAGAGATGCAAGTGCCTGCCGAGATGCAGAAACTGATATATACCGACAATACGGGTGCCGATGTGCTGCCGCTCATCGTGGGTGAGACGGTAGAACTAGGCTATTCTCTCCAGCCTGCTGATGCAACTTTCAACGAGGTGGTGTGGACCAGTTCTGATGTTACGGTTGCTACGGTTGACAAAGGCAAGATAGAGGCTCTGAGTGAGCGTGGACTGGGCTACTCCATCGTGACCGTGGCTCCCATGGGCATGTTCTCTGGATCTGGCGTGCTGAGTACGCTGAAAGTCAAAGTGGCTGCACACCTGCAGCAGGCTTCGGAGGTGACTATCTCTGCTGAGTCTACTGAGGTGTATGAGGGTGAGCAGATTGCATTGAGCTATGCCATTGAGCCGGAGGCAACCACCTATCGCACGTTGGAGTGGTCATCGAGTGACGCTTCTGTCGCTACCGTTGATAGCAAGGGTGTGGTGACAGGTGTCAGCACTGGTGGTACGACTACGAAGAAAGTCACTATCACGGGTAAGGCCATGGACGGCTCTGGCGTCTCAGCTTCTATAGAAATCTCCGTAAAGCGCATTGTACAACCGCAGAGCATCACACTTGACCAGACTTTCTCGGCTGACAACGGATACGCGTTCGCATTGAACGAGCAGGGTACACAGTTGCAGTACACCACCGTACCGGCAGAGAGCACACAGAGCCTCATTGAGTGGACATCGAGCGACGAGAGCATCGCTACCGTTGAGAGCGGCTACATCACATTCAAGGGCTTTGGTGAGGTGACGATCACTGCCAACTGTCCTGAGACGGGCAGCAGCAGTTCATTGAAACTGAACATTCCTGCTGGCTTGTTGCGCGAGACGTTCCATAACCCGAACCATTACAGTATCTACAACGCTTCGCAATCAGGCAACGGAACCAGCTCGTCGCATGAGTGGCATGATGGCTATTTGACCATTACAACCTATAAGGTCAATGCTACTACAGAACGTGCTGACTTGAAGTGGTGGGATACACCTGCTACGCTGCATGCTGGCAATTATCCTGTCATCGCCATCAAGGTGGACGACGTGAAGGATCTCTATAAAGCAGACGGTGTTACGGCTCGTAACTTGAACTTTGACGTGGTGGGTAAGTCAGAGAGTGGTGCTGACTTCAAGGCGCTGGCCAATGGAAACAACAAGTATTCTGGTGACCTAAAGTGCTCCGACGGCTCGCACGTCTTCATCTATGATCTCTCGACGCTGGCTTTTGGTACCGGTGGACTGGCTCCGACCAACGAGAGTATTTCGTTCAACACCTTCCAACTGAAGTATGCTGACATCAAGACCATCGACCATCAGATTACGTATAACCTCTATTGGTTCCAGACGTTCAAGAGTGTGGATGACGTGAAGAAGTACGTGACAGATGTGGACGGACTGACTTACGAAGTGATTAAGTAAATTAGAAATTTGTAATTAGAAATTAGTAATTATGATTACCAAGATAAATAAAATACTTGCAGTTTGTTTCGTGTGCTGCGGCATTGCCGCAGTCACAAGCTGCCAAAGCAATGAGGACGGCACCATCGACCTCTCTGGCTATACGCCCGAACCCGAGGTGACGCTTGTCTACAACCATCCCTGTGCATTGTATAGTGCTGCCGACTTTGCCCGTGTGAAGGCTGCTATTGCTGCCGGTACGCTGAATGCTGACCAGCAGGCAGAGTATACTGCTCTGCAGCAGAGCCCCTACGTGATGGGTGACTATGGTGTGACCAGCCATGCCACGCAGCAGATTGTTCGTGGCGACCCTAAAGGCACCATTGCTGGCACGGAGAATTATATCATTGCTTGTCGTGACGCTGCTGCCGCTTATCAGTTCGGACTGCTTTGGCAGCTGACAGGCAACACGCAGTATGCCGAGAAAGGTGTGTTTATCTTGAAGGACTGGGTGTCTAAGTGTCAAGAACTGACGGCCAACGACAACAACAAGTATCTGGCTGCCGGTGCCCAGGGATACACCTTTGCATTGGCTGCTGAGGAGTTGCGCGACTATAGTGGTTGGTCTGAGTCGGAGTTCACGGAGTTTAAGAACTGGATACTCAACGTTTTTGGTGATATGAACTACAAGTTCCTGCAACTGCATGGTTCGTCGAACTGTGGCTCACCGAAGCATTACATGTCTAACTGGGACATGGTGAACCTCTGCTCCTACCTGCAGATAGGCATTCTGACGGAGAACGACGAGATTGTAAAGTATGTCAGCAACTATTTTACCAAGTCGGGTGACGGCCTGGGCGCACTGCCAAACATCCAGCAGTTCACTTATGACTTCACTTTGCCCGATGGCACTAAGGAAAAAGTGACGCAGGCGCAGGAATCAGGTCGTGATCAGGGACACGCAACGATGGCCATTGTCGTGGCTGCCCATCTGGCGCAGTCGGCATGGGCGCTCTACGAGGACAACCCCACTTACACCGACCTTGATTACTTCTCCAGCAACGACAATGCCCTGCTGCGCATGGCTGAGTACAACGCCATGGCCAACCTCAAGACTGGTACGCACGCCGACATCAACGGCTCGCAGCAGAGTGGCGAGTGGCTTTATCCGTTGACACAGATTCCGTTCACGCCCGCTGGCCCTTGGTGTAGTGACAAGAACCACGAGGCAGGCAAGCAGCAGGCGGCTTTTGGAGAATTGTCACGTGGCGACCTGCGTCCTGGCTACGAAATCTACTACAAGCATTATAAGGATGTCAGTGGTAGCTACTTCGTCAAGAAGTACGCAGAGGTGCAGCGCCCAGAGTGTGGTAGTGGTGATGCCCGCTACGGTGTCAACTCTGGTGCTTTCGACCAAATTGGCTGGGGCACGCTGATGCTTTATCAGTAATATAGGTTAAAAAGTGTGAGAATAAATGCGTAAGGGCTGTGGCTCTTACGTATTTATTTTGTAATTGTATCACTAAAAACAAATTGATTATGAAGAAAACATTACTCATTGCTGTACTGACAGCATTTGGAACTTGTGCAATAGCACAGGAAACGTATGTAGGAACATCTACTGGCGACTCTTGGTCAAGGGCTGACAATGCTACGGCCAAGAACGGCAATACCAATGGTGTCGAAATTAAGACCTACACAGATGGAGACGCAAACAAGAGTTTCTATGGTGTGTTCTCGTTTGAGTTTACACAACCAGAAACAGGACGTGAGGTGAAATCTGCCACGCTGCGCCTTACCACCCGAGTGCCTCGTGGCGATCGTAATATGTCAGTGTATGGAGTGAACGGCTATATTGATGCTGATAATGTTTGTTATAACGACACGAAAGATGATATTGATGCGGCCTTGGCCACAAGCCCCATTGCAACTTTCACCCTGGCAGGACAGGGTAGCAAAGCTTTGACAGACAATGGACTTACGGAGAACTATCAGACCATTGCGGCTTGGCAGAACACCATAGACCTGTCAGCATACGTCCGCTCTTTGACCACCAATAAGTTCAGCATTATTGTTGTGAAATCCACTGACCAGAATTCTTCGTCGGTCATCTACTCAAAGGACTATACAGACCTGACATGGAATGCAGGCTTGGAGGGTATTGGTGGTACGCCGATTGCTAAGGAGGATGTTATTCCACAGTTGACTGTAGAGTATCAGGATGCAACCGCTTCTACCGGTGGTACGGAACTGAGCGTGGGCAGTAGCAAGGATACCTATGTGCGCAAGGGGAACACAAATAACTACGGTGGTGCAGCAACTCTGGAACTCTACACTTTCAAGGATGATGCGAGTGATCAGGACTTCGTGGGGCTGATGGCATTTGACGTACCTGCCGCTCCAAGCGATGAATATGAACTGCAGAGTGCTACGCTGCGCCTTGTCACAGAGCGTGCAAAAGGCAGCATTACTATCTATCCATATGCTGGAAACTGGGAGGAAAATGCCAAATATGAGGAGCAGGCTGATGCTATCAGCGAGGCTCGTAGCAAAGAGGCTATTGCCACGATGAAGTTAGCCGGTCAGAGTGGTAAGGCTGTGACAGATAATGGTGTGACAATGAATACCGTTGCGGACTGGACGAATACCATTGATGTGACGTCGTATGTCAAGTCGCTGGAGGGAACCGTTGCCAATTTGATGATAGTGAATCCTGCAAATACCAAAACCAGTGTGAAGGTTTATACTAAAGAGGCTGCTGATGTTACATTGAAGGACGGTACAGTATTCGCTGCTACGGACTTGGTTCCACAACTTACAGTGGTTTATAAGAAGACAGACACTTCTACAGGCATAGCTTCTGTGGAGGCGAAGAAGGTTGTCGTACGTGAGGGATTCTATACGCTGGGTGGTCAGCGGGTATTGAACCCCAGCAAGGGCCTCTATATAGTGAATGGCAAGAAGGTGGTGGTTAAGTAATATCGTGGAATGAGATTACTGATTGTTGCACTCTTATGCTGTACACTGACGGTGCAAGCCCAGCACAGGGTGGTCATTACCAACATGACGACAGCGCAACGGCATGAGGTTATGGAGATTGGTAGTGTGTCGGCTGACGACACACTACTTATCGTTCGTGACGCGTTTGGCATAGAACAGCCCTGGCAGCGGACGCATGATGGAAAGCTGTTGCTCTATGTATCTGTACGTCCGCATGGAGAGGCTGTCTACACGATAGAAAATGGCCGGCCTGCTCCTATGAAATGCTATGTCACTGGCAAATACTATCCTGAGCGAGCTGATGACATTTCATTTGAAAATGACCGTACAGGCTTTCGTATCTATGGGCCGGAGACCCAACGGCGCGGAGAACGGGCTTATGGTGTTGACTTATGGGTGAAGCATTCGTCAGAGTTGCTGGTGGATAGTCTCTATCGGCTGGAGTTCTCGAAACACCCAGAGATAGCAGCGTTGCGCCGAGAGGGAAGAGCCGAAGAAGCATCCCGCCTGACTATTGAGACGAGTTACCACTTGGACCACGGAACTGGCATGGATGGCTATGGTGTAGGCCCCACATTAGGCTGTGGAACCCCTGCACTGCTGGTGGGCGACTCGCTGTGCTATCCTTGGTGCTACGAGCGGTACGAGGTTTTGGACAACGGCCCGCTGCGCTTCACGCTACGGCTGGACTTCGGTGAGACGGTCATTGACGGGCAGCAAGTATGTGAGCATCGATTGTTGACACTTGACCGAGGCAGTAATTTCTGCAAAGTGACGGTATGGTACGACGGTTTACAGCGTCCTCTCAGTCTGGCTGCAGGTCTTGCCTTGCGTACTGCTGATACCACCAGTCTGGAACTGGGACAAGACTACATCTACTACGCTGACCCGACGATAGACCCGCAACGGCATAACAGTCAGATTTACGTTGCGATGGTATTCCCTAATGGGGTAGACCAAACATGCAAACAGCTGTTTCCGCAACCAAAGGGAGCCAATGCTGGACATGCACTGGGGGTGGTGAAATCCTATCGTGGCCAACCTTACACCTACTATATGGGAATGGCATGGAGCGACTACGACGTGCGCTCGTATGACGAGTGGGCGGTGCGGGTACGCCACTTCCAGAACAGCATTCTTAGTCCACTTGTGGTGGAAAGATAACGATAACGTAATAAAAAATCAGGGAAAAGTGTTCTTTTCGCTGATTTTTTATTAACTTTGCAGTCGAATACGCTAAAACAAACCAAAAAGATTATCGATAACCCTCGTTATGGAACAAGTATTTAGTTACATTATTAGTCTGGGCGCCAGTGTAATGATGCCCATACTTTTTACGATTATTGGCCTGTGCATCGGCCTGAAATTCGGCAAGTCACTCAAGAGCGGACTCTATGTCGGCGTGGGATTTGTGGGACTGGGCATTGTGACGGCTCTGCTGACCACCAACTTCGGCGGCCCGCTGAGCGAAATCTCAAAACTGTACGACTTGCAGCTGAAAGTGTTTGACATGGGCTGGCCCGCTGCAGCTGCTGTGGCCTACAACACGGCAGTGGGTGCGCTGATTATTCCCATCTGCCTGGGTGTCAACTTCCTGTTGCTTATCACGGGCTGCACCCGCACGGTGAACATAGACCTGTGGAACTACTGGCACTTCGCATTCATCGGTGCCGTGGCCTATTTTGTAATGGACCAATCGCTGCTGTGGGGCTACTTTGCCGCCATCGTGTGCTACATTGTGACACTGGTGATGGCCGATTTGACAGCCGACAAGTTTCAGGAGTACTATCCTGAGTGGCAGGGCATCTCAATTCCGCAGCCTTTCTGCCAAAGCTTTGTGCCATTTGCCTTAGTCATTGGCAAGGCACTGGACATGATTCCCGGCTTTGAGAAACTGAATATCGATGCCGAAGGAATGAAGAAGAAGTTTGGCGTGATGGGTGAGCCGCTCATCCTGGGTGTCATCGTGGGTGCACTGATTGGCGCACTGGCCCAGTTGGACATCAAGAAAATACTGTTTCTGGGTGTGACGATGGGTGCCGTGATGGAACTCATTCCCCGCATCACCTCTTTATTTATAGAGGGCTTGAAACCCATCGCCGAAAAGACGCAGGAGGTGGTGAAGAAAAAGTTCAACGGCAAGAAAGTATATATTGGCATGTCGCCTGCCGTGGTCATCGGTCACCCGACGACGCTGGTTGTCTCGCTGCTGCTCATACCTGTGGCATTGGGGCTGGCCGTGGTGCTGCCCGGCAACCAGTTCCTGCCTCTGGCCTCACTGGCAGGCATGTTCTATCTGTTCCCCATCGTACTGCCATTCACGAAAGGCAATGTGGTGAAGACGTTCATCATCGGACTTGTGGCACTGGCCATCGGCCTCTACTTCGTAACCGATATGGCTCCCGCCTTTACGCAGGCCGCCCACACCGTGTTTGAGCAGACGGGAGACAAGGCCGCTGACATTCCTGCAGGTTTCGACGGCGGTGCGCTCGACTTTGCCTCCAGTCTCTTTGGCTGGGTCATCTATAAGTGCGTCAACTCGCTGGAGTACGTGGGTGCCGGCATCCTGACTGTTGTCACCATCGGCATGGTGGCATGGAACCGCATGCGCATTGCAAAGGAAAACAAGGTCAATCAATAAGAAAAGAGCATATATGAAAAAGACAATTCTATCAATGGCCCTGCTGATGGGCGCGCTGAGCATGCAGGCTCAGCAGAATGTTAAATTCCAGACTGCCTGCCATCCTGAGGACGTGAAGCACTATGATACGCAGACACTGCGCGACCGCTTCGTGATGGAAAAGGTGATGGTGGCCGACGAGATTAACCTGACCTACTCACACTACGACCGCTTCATTTTCGGTGGTGCCATGCCGGTGAACAAAACGCTGAAGTTGGAGAACTTCCGTGATCTGGGCCTTGACGTTGATCCGGGCATCAAGGACAAGTATTTCCTCTATAACCGTGAGCTGGGTGTGGTGAACTGCGGCGAGGGTGACGGTGTGGTCATCGTTGATGGCAAGGAATACGCACTCTCACCGAAGGAAGCCCTCTACATTGGCCGTGGCCATATTGACAAGAACAAGGATGTGAACAAGGTGGTGGAGTTCCGTTCGAAGAATGCGCAGAAGCCCGCCAAGTTCTACCTCAACTCGGCTACCGCCCACAAGCACTACAAGACGCAGTGGATTACGCTGGACGGTCGCAAGGGTTCGCTGAAGGCTGCTGTCTGGGGACCTGTCGGCTCCTTGGAGGAGTGCAACAACCGCACAGTCTACAAACTCATCGTGAACGACGTGCTGGAGGAAGGTCCTTGCCAGTTGCAGCTTGGTCTGACCCAGCTGAATCCCGGTGCTGCGTGGAACACCATGCCGCCCCATCTCCACGGTCGTCGCATTGAGGCTTACTACTACTTCAACCTGCCTCAGGAGCAGACCATTGCCCACATCATGGGTCAGCCTCAGGAGAGCCGCGTCGTATGGCTGCACAACGAGCAGGCCATCATGTCGCCAGAGTGGAGCATCCACGCTGCCGCCGGCACCTACTATTACACTTTTATCTGGGGCATGGCTGGCGAGAACCTGTACTACAACGACAAGGACAATATTCCTGTCATCGACATTAAATAAATGTCATCATTCCGAAATAACGTAATAACGAAATAAAAATTTATGGCTGCTGTACAAACTACCAAAATGTCCAACTTCCGTTGGGTCATCTGTGCGTTGCTGTTCTTGGCAACGACGATTAACTACATGGACCGTCAGGTCCTGTCTCTCACTTGGAAGGACTTTATTGCTCCTGAGTTCCACTGGACTGATGGCGACTACGGTACGATAACGGGTATGTTCTCCCTGTTTTATGCTATCGCCAACCTTTTTGCCGGTAAGTTCATTGACTGGATGGGTACCAAGAAAGGCTACCTCATTGCCATCTTCGTATGGTCGTTAGGTGCCGTGCTGCACGCTGGTTGCGGTTGGGTGGCCATGACCGTCGAGGGCTATGATTCTATCGAGGCCCTGCGCATGGTGCAGGCAGGCTCTGATGCCGCTGTTGCCATAGCCACCATCTCGGTGTGGTTGTTCCTCTCGTGCCGTCTGATTCTGGCCGTTGGTGAGGCCGGTAACTTCCCCGCCGCCATCAAGGCTACGGCAGAGTACTTCCCCAAGAAGGACCGTGCCTTCTCCACCTCCATTTTCAACAGTGGAGCCTCTGTGGGTGCGCTGGCAGCTCCTGCCACTATTCCCCTGTTGGCCCGCGCCTGGGGCTGGGAGATGGCCTTCATCATCATTGGTGCCTTAGGTTTCGTCTGGATGGGCCTGTGGATGTGGCTCTATGAGAAGCCTGCCAAGAATCCTCGTGTCAACCGTGCAGAGCTGAATTACATCGAGCAGGACAACGATCTGGCCGAGGCTCAGGACCGTGAGGCTCAGAAGGAGGAGAAGACTATTCCGTTCTTCAAGTGCTTCACCTACAAGCAGACGTGGTCGTTCCTCGTGGGTAAGTTCATGACCGACGGTGTGTGGTGGTTCTTCCTGTTCTGGGCTCCCGCTTACTTCTCTGACCAGTATGGCTATACCTCCGACTCCGCTATGGGTATTGCGCTCATCTTTACGCTCTATGCCATTGTGACCATCCTTTCGATTGGTGGTGGCTACCTGCCTACCTACTTCGTTGACAAGAAGGGCATGAACCCCTATCTGGGCCGCATGCGCGCCATGTTCATCTTCGCTTGCTTCCCCGTACTTGGTCTGTTTGCACAGCCGCTTGGTGCCTATAGCGCATGGTGGCCTGCCATTCTGATTGGTCTGTTGGGTGCTGGACACCAGGCTTGGAGTGCCAACCTGTTCTCTACCATTGGCGACATGTTCCCCAAGTCAACCATCGGTACCATCGTCGGACTGGGAACCATGGCTGGCGGTCTGGGCTCCATGAGCATCAACTTGGGTTCTGGTAAGTTCTTCGACTGGGCTGCAGGGCAGGGTGCTGCCTTCTCATTCTTCGGTTTCGAGGGCAAGCCTGCTGCTTACATGGTGGTGTTCTGCATCTGCGCCGTGGCCTACCTCATTGGCTGGTGCATCATGAAGGCTCTCGTTCCTAAGTACAAGCCCATCGAGGTGGAGTAATCCTCCTTTGACGGTTAAACATTTCGGGCGGTCATCCCTAACATGGGAATGGCCGCTCGTTTTTTCTTCTCGACTATCCGCCTGTTTCCAGTGTCCAGTGTCCAGCAGCACATGATTGGAAAATATCGGCCAAAGTCTTGTGGTTTTCAAGATAAATTGTTAACTTTGCACCACAAAAAGTTAGTGGCAGAGGATAAAGTATCATGACACAGAGACAATGGCAACAGTTGCTACAGCATATCAGGGCAGGGCTTGCAGTCCTTTTGCTCTTGATAGTATGTGCTTCAGGGATGGCACAAGACGTGACTGACTACTACAAGAAACCTTACGACGGCGGGACGTTTCCCGCCAAGGGGCGCTATGACTATGGCAAGATGGCCCGAGACATCACGGTAGGTTGCGCCACCGACTATGAGCGGTTGCGCGCCATCTATCAATGGATTTGTGCCAACATTGACTACGACACGTCTTACAAGATACGCACCGCCGACGAGTGCCTTCGCCAGCGGAAAGGTGTCTGTCAGGCCTACTGCGATTTATTTGTCCTGCTGGCCCAGTCGCTGGGCATCCGCGTGGAGGTTGTCGACGGTAAGGCCAAGGACCAGAGCGGCTACGTCAATCCTGCAGGACACGGATGGCTGTTCGGCTATACACGTCCCGATCATGGCATACTGATGGACCCCACGTGGGGTGCCGGCTCGGTGGAGGGGAGCCGATTCGTACGCGACACAAATTGCTGGACGTGGTTCAATCCATCGCCCGAGTGGATGGCCATGAGCCACTTTCCCCTCAAAGCTGACTATCAGTTGCTGGACAAACGGCTGACAGAGAAAGAGTTTCTGGCCCTGTCGCCTGCCAAATTCGTGTGGGCTGACTACGGGCTGGATGCCCGTCGCATTTTTAATCTGGCGCGCAACATGCAGCTGGCCATGCCCAAGTTCTACAACGAGGGCGAGGGTCGCGTGTCGCTCCTCGAAGTGCCGCTGGCTCCTTCGCTGCGCGTTGGGCTGGACTACACTTTCCGTATCAAGATGGCCGACGACCGCTCGTTCGGAATCATCAACAACGGCATCTTCTGCCAGAAGGAGGAGTGGCGCGACGAGGGCAACGGCATCTACTCCATTGATTTCATGCCTCGTGAGACCGAGGCACTCAGCTTCTGCATCCGTGATGATGCCAATAGTTCGTGGAGCACCATCGTGCGTTATGACATCGAGCCGCCCACGGCACTCGACTGGGCTGCACTGGAGCGACGGCATCCTGCCTACCTGCCTGAGATGCAGGCTGTCGGACACATGAACGCTGGCGAGTGGACGCAGGCCGGTGTCAACGAACACCAGCTGCTGCAGGCCGTGCGCAACGAGCACATCACCGAACTGCCCGTCCTTTATGACGGCAAGGGCCAACTGCTACGCATCGTGTCTGTCCCCATGAAGGGGCACCTGCAAGTGGGCACAGAATACAGCTTTAGCTTCATTCCGCAAGGCGGTCTTCACTGGCTGCTGTCCAACGGGACCGACACTTATAGCGACTGGAAAGTGCAGGACAAGAACCTGCACGTCATCACCGTTACACCCCGTCAGACCGGTAAACTTATCCTCTTTGTGCAGCTGGCTCAGGGCGAGGGCTATTGGCCCTGCTTGGAGTACGACGTAGAGTGAGTGTGCCACCGCTCCGGCCACTTGGGGCAATATGAACAAGAAACAGAAACAAACGATAAGAAAAGGAAATAACCATGAGAGAGTTAATAACGAAAGCACTCCGCCACAGCCTGGCGACAGCCCTGTTGCTGATGGCATGCCACACGGTGGCAGCACAGAGCAGTGTCGACACCCACATTGCCGTGAACAAACAGAGCGACCCACACACGTTTGTCGTGATAGTCTCTAACGAAAACTACAAGTACGAGCAGCCTGTGCCCTATGCGCTGAACGACGGAGAGACTTTCCGGCTGTATTGTGAGAAGACACTGGGCATACCCGAGAAAAACATACGCTATGTGGCCGACGCCACGCTCAACGACATGCGTATGCAGATACAGTGGCTGGAGAAAATTATGCAGGCCTATGAGGGTGAGGGGCGCGCCATTGTCTACTACAGCGGTCATGGCATGCCCAGTGAAGACGGAAAGAATGCCTACCTGCTGCCCGTTGATGGCAACAGCACCCTTGTAGGCAGCGGACTTAGTACGGCGCGACTCTACAAGCAACTGTCGCAGATGCCGTCGAGGGCCACCGTGGTGCTGCTGGATGCCTGTTTCAGCGGGGCGCGCCGTGACGGCCAGATGCTTGCCGCCTCGCGTGGCGTGGCCTTGAAGGCCAAGGAGGAGCAGGTTTCGGGCAAAATGGTGGTCTTTTCGGCCGCGCAGGGCAACGAAACTGCCTATCCCTACAAGGAGAAGCAGCACGGCCTGTTTACCTACTACCTGCTCAAGCAGTTGCAAGAGAAAGGTGGTTACGTGTCGCTCGGCGAGCTGAGCGACTATGTCACCCGTCAGGTAAAGCGTGTATCCATTCTTGAGAACGGAAAAGACCAGACACCCTCGGTCAATGCGCCATCAGACTCGACCTTTGCTTGGCGTGATCTGATGCTGGCCGAGACGGCTGCCGAGACTTATGAGGACATTGAGCGTGTGACGGCAGAGCCTGTCGCCCAGCAGGAGGTTGCCTCCGCTCCTGCCGCCCCCGTGGCAGCTCAGCCTGCTGCCCCGGCTCCAGCCCCGGCTCCAGAGCCTGTGCCAGAGGTCATGCTGAAGCAGGCAGACAACGGCGTCACCTTCACTGTGCGTGGCGTCACGTTCACGATGGTTCGCGTGGAGGGAGGTTCCTTCATGATGGGGGCCACTAAAGAGCAGGGCAAGGACATCGAGAGTCAGGAGAAACCGGCCCACCTCGTCAAGCTGTCAGACTACTACATTGGCGAGACGGAGGTGACTCAGGACCTGTGGCAGGCCATCATGGACACCAACCCGGCCAACAATAAGGGAACGGGCATACCTGTCGAGAAGGTCAGCTGGACAGACTGCCAGAGCTTCATTACCCGGCTGAACCGCGTCACTGGCCAGCAGTTCCGCATGCCCACCGAGGCAGAGTGGGAGTTTGCCGCCCGTGGTGGCAATGTGGGGCGACACACCAAGTTTGCTGGCAGCGACGACATCGAGGAGGTGGCATGGTATAAGGAAAATGCCGCAGGCGGACCACACCGCGTCAAGGGCAATGCTCCCAACGAGCTGGGTATCTACGACATGAGCGGCAATGTGTGGGAATGGTGTCAGGACTGGTATAGCGACAAGTATTACAGGAAGTCAGCCCCGCAAGACCCGCAGGGCCCTAAGGACGGCACGCACCGCGTCATACGTGGAGGCGGCTGGGTGGCCAGCCAGCTGTTTTCTCGTGTGTCCAGCCGTAACTCCACGACACCCGATGCCCGCATCAGTTACATCGGCATGCGGTTAGCATTGCAGTCACCTGCCGAGTGAACTTGACAGGAAGCCTTGTCGGCGTAGCGTATCGAGCAGCGTGGCCGACATGGCCACGTTGTCCTTCTTGGTGTAGCGGATGTCTGTGAAGATCTGGGCCAGTGTCTCCTTGTGGTTGATTTCACAGAAGTGGCGGTTTTCCTCCAACTGCTCCTTATAATTATAATAGGTGTCAATGTCCTGTGGTGTGTAGTCATGGTAGGTCTCGCTGTGCACAAAGCTCTCCATCGGCAGGCGGTCGCTCTGTGGCGGCTGCTCGGCAGGCCACCCCACGGTCAGTGTGGCGACGGGCATGACGAGCCGAGGCAGCTTCAGTGCGTCGATGATGAGCTGTGGCATGTAGACCGTGGTGCCTAAGTAGCAGTAGCCCAGTCCCTCCTCGTCCATCAGGTTGCAGAGTGTCTGCGTGTAGAGAAGGGCGTCGATGCTGGCATTGAGAAACGAGAGCAGGTTGTCGTAGCCGGGTGTGGCCTTGCGCTCCTCACACCACCGTGTGGTACGGTTGAAGTCGGCGCAGATGGTCAGCACCACGGGAGCCTCGCGCACCATCGGCTGGTTGAAGTGAGCCGGTGCCAGCCGCTCCTTCATCTCGTCGGAGCGAGTGACCACAACGCTGTATAGTTGCAGGTTGCCCATGGTCTGTGTACGACTGGCCTCAGTCATGAGGCGGTTCAGCAGTTCTTCGCTGACTGCTTTCTCTGAATATTTGCGGATAGTCCGCCGAGTTGCTAAGTTTTTCATCGCCTGCAAAGTTACGAAATAAGTGGGAGAAAAGAAAGGAAAAAACAAAAAAAGTGGTCTC
>ERZ842401.3608-NODE-3608-length-19000-cov-5.237477_pt1 | contig 19000 bp, 11 predicted proteins | sample MGYA00521270_ERZ842401 | MGnify/ENA primary metagenome ERZ842401 (study PRJEB31892, sample SAMEA3878208) | bioreactor metagenome | biome: Moose rumen | place: Sweden | collected 2011-10 | study: EMG produced TPA metagenomics assembly of the PRJEB12797 data set... | reverse complement strand
TAGATAATATAGTAATAAATGCAGCAAGTAATAGTACAAATCTAGTAGATAATAGTGGAGATATAACAATAAGTAAATCTACTTTAACAGCGACAAATGGATATGCATTAAATAATAAGATAGCAGGAGAAATAACACTAGATAGTGAAACAGTATTAACTTCAACAGCTTTTGCAGTAAATAATATAGCAACAGAAGAAGTAACAATAACAGGCGGAACAATAGTTGGAGTACAAAATACAGGAAGTAACTTGAAACTAGATGGAAATACAATATCAAATGCATCAAATAAGTATGCGATATCAAATGGTAGTGGAAGTTTAACACTAGATAATGTTAATGTAAATGCGAATTATCAAGCTATACGAAATGAACAAAACGGGGCTTTAACAATTAATAGTGGAAATTATACTACATCAAATGGTTATACTATTTATAATAATAACGGAACTATCGATATAAAAGGAGGGAATTTTAGTAATACATCTAATTCTAATAACATTTATATAAATGGTGGAACATTAAATTATGGTAATGCAACAATTTCACATACAGGAAGTAATGAATGTATACTTGTTTATAATGGTGCATCTGTTGTAATTAATTCTGGTGAAATTATTTCTAATAATGGTGTTGCCATAAGATCTTATTCTGACGTTAATAACAATGTTACTATAAATGGAGGAACAATTTCTTCTTCTAATAATAATACAATTTATACAGATGCAGGAACTGTTAATATTAATGGAGGAAATATTATAAATTCTTCAACTAGAGCTGCAGCTATTAATCATTATAGAGGAACAGTTAATATTAATGGTGGAAAAATTAGTTCAACATATAATGGTATAAATGCTTTATATTCTGGAACAGTAAATATTACAGATGGGGAAATTCATGGTAATAATTATGGAATTTATATCAATAATTCTAATTCTAAAGTTGTTTTAGGTACAAATGATGGAACTGTTAATAAAACACCTCCAACTATAATTGGTGAAACATATGGAATATATAAAAATAATGGAAGTTTAGATTATTATGACGGACTTCTTTTAGGCAATACTTCTGGATTATATGGTGAAGCTAATACTCTTCCTAAGGGATATCAAACGGTTAACGGAGAAGAGACATATGTAGATTCTGAAACATTAGTTTCGACTGTATATAACGCAACATATCTTGATAGAAAAGCAGATTTTGTACAAGTTGGTGATAAAACATTTAATGATTTGCAAGATGCAGTTGATGAAATAGAAGAAGAAGGAACAATGTATTTGATTGGTGACTCAACTGTTTCAAGTGAGACAACTATTCCTTCAGGAAAAAATATTACATTTAATTTAAATAATCATAATTTACAATTAACTAAAGTTATAACAAACAATGGAACACTTACTATAGAAGACAATAGTGAAGAAAAGAATGGAACTTTAACTAATAATTCTACTAATATGGTTCAAAATAATGGTGTTTTAACAGTTAATAATGGTAACTTTAATTCTAATAATTCTACTTTTATAACTAAAAGTGGAACTACAACATTTAATGGAGGAAAAATAGTTAATAATGGTAATTATGGTATTTATGCTGAAAGTAGTTCAACTATATTAATTAATTATGTAGATATATCTGGTACTGCAGCTGGTATATATTCTTCTTATTCAAATATAACTATTGAAAATGCTGATATTAGTGTTACTGGTAGTAGATATGCAATATATACTAATTATGGTTCAATTACAATTAAAGATGGAAATTATACTTCACCAAATTATGAATCTATATATTTATATCAATCTTTAGTAAATATTAGTGGAGGTACATTTAAATCAACCTCTTCTCAAGGTATATATGTATATTCTGGATATATGACTATTGAAGGTGGAAATATTCAAGGTAATGTAGGATTATATACTTCGGGAAGTAATGTTGTAGTAAAAGGAGGAACAATAACTGGTACAACAAATGCTATATATAATGCTTCAGGTACTATAAGTATTGGAGATAATTCTAATTCTGTAGATATAAGTTCTCCAGTTATAACAGGAGAAACATATGGTCTTTATATAAATGGTGGAACAGCAAATTTCTATGATGGAATATTAAAAGGAAAGACAGATGCATATTATGGAATAATTAAGAGTATTCCTTCTGGTTATTCTATAAATAATGGAATAGATGGAGATTATAAAACTGCTTTCTTAGATGTTCAATCAAATTTTGTTAAAGTAGGTGAACAGGAGTTTAATAGTTTACAAGATGCAATTGATTCGATTGAATCTGAAGGAACTATGATTTTAATTGATGATGCGGCTTATTTAGGCAATACTGAGATTCCAAGTGGAAAAACTATTACTTTTGATTTAAATAATTATTCACTTGAGTTAACCAATACTATAACAAATAATGGAACATTTACTATTGAAGATAATAGTGAAGAAAAAAATGGAACTTTAACTAATAATTCTTCCAATATGGTTCAAAATAATAGTGTTTTAACAGTTAATAATGGTAAATTTAATTCTAATAATTATCACACATTTAAAACTACTCGTGGAACTACAACAATAAATGGTGGAACTATTACTAATAATAATGGTTATGGTGTATATGGTGAAAGTAGTTCAACCTTATTGATTAATTATATAGAAATATCTGGTAGTACAAATGGTATATATTCTTCTTATTCAAATGTAACTATTGAAAATGCTGATATTAGTGTTACTGGTAGTAGATATGCAATATATACTAATTATGGTTCAATTACAATTAAAGATGGAAATTATACTTCACCAAATTATGAATCTATATATTTATATCAATCTTTAGTAAATATTAGTGGAGGTACATTTAAATCAACCTCTTCTCAAGGTATATATGTATATTCTGGATATATGACTATTGAAGGTGGAAATATTCAAGGTAATGTAGGATTATATACTTCGGGAAGTAATGTTGTAGTAAAAGGAGGAACAATAACTGGTACAACAAATGCTATATATAATGCTTCAGGTACTATAACTATTGGAGATAATTCTAATTCTGTAGATATAAGTTCTCCAGTTATAACGGGAGAAACATATGGACTTTATATAAATGGTGGGACAGCTAATTTCTATGATGGAATATTAAAAGGAAAGACAGATGCATATTATGGTAGTATTTCTTCAATTCCTGATAATACATTTATAAATAAAGATACTGAAGTAGTAGATGAAGAGACTACATTACAAACTGCTTATCTTGTTGAACAAAAGGAGATTATAAAGAATACTGCTACTGAAGAAAAATTTAAAAATATTCAAACAGCAATCGATGAAGCTGCATCTGGTGAAACATTACAGTTAATTGATGAGGCATCTGTATATTATGATATTACTGTACCTGACAAGAAAGTTATTATTGATATGGCAGGATTTAATTTTTCAACAAGTAAAACAATTAATAATAATGGGGATTTAACTATTACTAATAGTAATACCGAAAAAGATTCTACTATTTCAAATCAAGCTAATTTAGATATGATAAAAAATAATAGCATGCTTAGTGTTGATAATATTAAATTTAGTCATCCAAATGTGTCATATTATATTATTAATAATTCTAATACTGGAGATTTAACAGTAGATAATTCTAATTTTGAAGGCTTATATGCAATTATGAATTATAAAAATGCAACTATTTCTAATTCTAATATAACTTCTGATTATGGTATTAGAAATGAAGGTGGTGCTGATCTTAATTTAAATAATACTAATATTACAACTTCAAGATGGGCTTTATATGAAAATAATTCTAAGTTTAGCGTTTCTGGTGGAACATTAAAAAGTACAGGAGATTATACTATTTATGTAAATACTAATTCAAGTTATAATTATGAAAATATAGTTCAAGATAGTGCAGTTATTGAGCGAACTAATGCTTCAAATGAAGTTATAAATCTTTATAATTATTCTAAGCTTATAGTTAATGATTCTACTATAAATGGAGGAATTATTTCTGTTTATTCTAATTCTAATTTTGAAATGGATAATGTTAGTGCTAATGCAAAAATCAGTAATTCAGGTACTTCTAAGATTAGTAATAGTACTATTGAGTTTGTTAATAACGAATATAGTAATACTCAGATTGTTCATAATTCTGGTACTATTGATATTAGTGATACAAATATGTTGTTTACTAGAGGTAATACAAGTAGTTATTCTTTGAAAGGTTTAAATAATACTGGAACAGCTACTTTAAATAACGTTAATCTTAAACTTAATTATACTGATGATATTAATGTTCGATCAGATGGTTATGGTATTTATAATACAGGAACTTTAAATTATAAAAAAGGAAAGATTGAAGTAGATAAATATGTTAATTCTTATGGATTATATAATTATTCTTCATCAAGTACTTTAACTAATATTACACTTGCTTTAACAAATGCTACTACATCATCATATGGAGTTTATAATCAAGCAGGAACTACAACATTTAAAACTGGTAGTATTTCTGCCTCTTCTACTAAAACATCATATGGAGCTTATATCAATGGTGGTACATTTGTTCTTGGAACTTATGATGGTTCTGGAATAGCTGCTGCTGATGTTTCTATAACTGATCCTGAAATAAGGTCTGTTGGTACAACAACAGGAATAGGTGTAAAAAATATTGATGGTTCATTTAATTTCTATGATGGTAGAGTTGTTGGTTCAAATGAAGCTAAACCAGAAGCAGCGACTAGCATCGAACCTAATTATACTGTTGTAAATTATACTGAAAATGATACTAGTTATCCATATTGTATTCTAGAGTGTTTAACACCAAATGATGGAACTGTAGATTATGATTGGAGAGTTAATGTTGATGATACTGATTCAGTTTATACTAAGATGATAACTCTTGACAATTTAACATGGAAAGATAGTTCTGGAAATACTTATTCAGAGCCAGCTGAAGGAAGATATGCTGAATATAAAGTAGGTATATTCCAAAAAGAAATATCAGAAAACTTTATGTATACAGTTGAGGCGACACTTGCTGATGGAACTCCAATAACTGTTAGCCATAATAATGGAGCAGGATTATTTACAATTAGTGATACTCTATATGAGAATGATGTAATAACATTTACATCAGGAACAATAAGTGATTATTCTTCTATAAATAAAACTGTTATTTTAAAGGTAACTACAACAACTAATCTTGTTGATAGCCAGCAATATGCATATAAAGGAAAGGAAGAAACCTTTGTAGCACCTAAGTCTGGAGTATATTTACTTGAGACTTGGGGTGCACAAGGAGGTTGGAATGGTGGATATGGTGGATATTCATCAGGAAAAATATTCCTAAATGAAGGTGATGTTCTTTATATTAATGTTGGTGGAGCTGGTCAAGGTAATGGTTCTCATCAAGCACTTACAGGAGGTTATAATGGTGGTGGCGATGCTAAATCTGATAATGATGGAAATACAAGACAAGGATCAGGTGGCGGAGCTACACATATAGCTAAAAAATCAGGATTATTAAGTGAATTAGAAACATATAAAGGTACTTTATCTACTGATGGAAATTATTATATTTCAGATGAAATCATAATTGTTGCCGGAGGCGGCGGTGGAAAAAGTAATAATTCTGCTTTATGGTCAGGTGTTTCTGGTGGAAATGGTGGAGGCTATATCGGAGGAGATGGAGCTGAAGTCTATGAATTTTCAACTAAATTTCAAGGATATGGTGGAACACAAACTGCTGGTGGAGGACATTATGGAACTTCTTCTGGCTTTATAGATGGTTCGTTTGGTCAAGGTGCAAGTGCAATAGTTGCCGGAGGTGGTGGAGGTTTCTTCGGAGGAGGTTCTGCTGCTTACTCTGGTGGTGGAGGATCTGGATATATTGCTAATTCTTCACTTACAGATAAACATATGGTTTGCTATAACTGTACAACATCTAATAACGAAGAAACTCTTACTCTAAGTAATGAATTAGTTTCTGAAGATCCACTTGTTGATAATTCTAAGATGGGCGATGGATATGCAAAAGTCACTTTTGTAGAATCTTATGAAAAAGAATATGATTATACTGGCGCAGAACAAACATTTACTGCACCTGCTTCTGGATACTATAAACTTGAAACTTGGGGAGCACAAGGTGGATCTTATGATGAAACATATCGTGGTGGATATGGATCTTATTCCACTGGAAAAGTATTCCTAAACAAGGGAGAAGTACTTTATATTAATGTAGGAAGTCAGGGAGAAAATGCTTGTGCTGGAAAAGTATGTCAAGGTGGATATAATGGTGGCGGAAATGCTGGATATTATGATTCTTCTTCTAATCAAACATATAGTTCTGGAGGTGGCGGTGCTACACATATAGCTACAAAATCTGGACTTTTATCTTCTCTTGAAAATTCTCAAGATTCTATTTTATTAGTATCTGGAGGAGGAGGAGGAGGAACTTACCACAATAGTTCTTCTACTTTTGGATATATGCATGCTGGTGGAGAAGCCGGTGGAATCGTCGGAGGCGGTTTATGTGGTTCGTCCGACATGGCTGATGCTGGCTCATCTTCTGGATGTGGAGGAACTCAAACCTCAACTGGTCAAGTTTCCAACACTACTTTTGGAACTTTAGGAAGTTTTGGGCAAGGTGGAGGAAACTCATGTGGAGTTGTTAATGTTAGTTGGTCTAATTCTCAAAGAAAATGTTATGCTGCAGGAGCTGGTGGAGGATTCTACGGAGGTTCTACTGGTAATCATGGTACAGCAGGAGGAGGATCTGGTTATATAGGAAACTCTAATCTTACTAATAAATATATGGTTTGCTATAATTGTGATACATCTAATGAGGATTCTACTAAGACTATTAGTAGTACAAATGTAAGTGAAACTCCAACCCCTGATTATTCAAAAATAGGTAATGGTTTTGCTAAAATTACTTATATAGAGTCTTAGTAAATGAATTTGATTATACTGGTGGCGAACAAACTTTTGTTGCTCCTAAAACTGGTAATTATAAGATTGAAACTTGGGGGAGCACAAGGTGGCGATGCCAATGGTTATGATGGTTTAACAAAAGGTGGTCTTGGTGGATATGCTACTGGTATAGTTTATTTAAATGCATCTGATACTTTAAATATAGTATTTGGAGGAGCAGGAAATTCTCTTACCGCCTTTGATGAAATAACTGTTGCCGGTAATGGCTATAACGGCGGCGGTGGTCTTGCTAGACAAGATTATGTTCAAAAATGTGGTGCAAGTGGTGGCGGAGGAGCTACGCATATAGCGAAGGTTACCGGTAAACTTGCCGACATTGGATATACCGAATTTGTAACAAATGGTAAGGGATTGATAGTTGCCGGTGGAGGTTCTGGATACGTCGGTGACATAAATAGTGGAGAAACTATTGCTGGTAACGCTTCTATGCCTACACATGATGGAAATTCTACTATGATAGGTAATAGTGGAAATGGTTTTGTTAAGATAATTTATATTGGAACAAACTAAAAAAGAATCAAGATTTATTTCTTGATTCTTTTTTCACATATTTTCCCATAATTCTTTGATAATTATTCTATAGTTTTTTTATATACTTAATTCATAAGAAAGGAGGAATGCCAATAAGTAAATAGATTATTTGTATTAAAAATGATATACTACTATTGGTAGGTGGTATAATGTATAAAATATGTTATGTTGAAGACGAAGAAGACCTTTCAAACTTAGTAAAGGTTTACTTAGAAAAAGCAGGTTATGATGTAATTTTATTTAGTAAAGGGCAGGATGCTATTAATTATATTGATCAAAAACCTAACCTTTGGATACTTGATATTATGTTAGATGATGATATTAGTGGTTATGATTTGATAAAAGAAATTAGAAAAAAAGATAGTAACGTTCCTGTAATATTTACATCTGCTAGAGATCAAGAACTTGATAAAATATTAGGCTTAGAACTTGGAAGTGATGATTATATTACTAAGCCTTACTCTAGTAAAGAACTTGTTTTAAGAGTAAACAATATTATTAAGAGGGTATATGGTAATGATGAAGAGAAATTATCTTATGAATCCTACGAAGTTATTTTAGATAAGAGAATAGTAAAAAATGATAATAAAGAAATAAAACTCACTACACTTGAATTTGATTTACTCACATTACTCATAAAAAATAAAAATAAAGTTTTTTCAAGAGAAGAAATACTTAATAGTGTTTGGGGAGACGATTATTTTGGAACAGATAGAGTTGTTGATGACCTTGTTCGAAGACTTAGAAAAAAAATGCCTAAACTTAATATAGGATCCGTTTATGGATATGGGTATAGATTGTCATGAAAAAACAAAAAAATTCATTAGTAAAACAATTAATTATTATTATTTTATTAGTATTTTCTATCTCATTTATATTACTTGGAATCGTTCTTCCAAAAACATTAATACCTTTAGCTGAAGATAATATATATAGATATTTAAGTGAACCTCTTAAATTTATAAAATCTGATTTTAACAGTGATCTTGAATCAAGTGAAGTTGCTTACCTATATGTCTTTGATAATCAAGTAGCTGTTAGTGATAATTTATATGATTTGATTGATACTAAAAATCCCATAGTTCTTATTAAATATTTTAAGAATAATTATGGAAAATTTACCTATAAACATAAAACTTACTACTATTATATGATTCAATCAGATGAAAATATGAAAGTTGCACTCACAAATGATAGCTATATATTAAAAACTAAAGGTGATATACTTAGACAAATACTACCGATAGTCTTAGGTACCATCTTAATTGTAAGTATAGTCTTACTAGTTTGGTCTTATTCTATTATTTATAAGATAGAAAAATTAAAGGCTAAAGTAGATAATATTGATAACTCGGATTACAATCATAAAATAAGTTTTAAGACAGATGATGAAATAAAGTCTTTAGAACTCGCAATTGAAGATATGCGTATTTCTCTTAAAAACCAAGAGGAATATCGAAATACTATGTATCAAAATATATCACATGATTTTAAAACACCTCTTACCGTTATAAAATCATATATAGAAGCTGTTCAAGATGATGTAGAAGATAAAGATAAAGCATTAAATGTTATTGGGCAGCAAACCGAAAAATTAGAAAACAAAGTACACTCACTTCTTTACTTAAATAAGCTTGATTATCTAAAAGATAAGAAAGTAGATATCGTATTAGTTGATCTTAAAAAGTTAATAAATGATGAAGTATCTAAATTTAAATGGAAAAGAAAAGATATAGAGTTTACAGTTAATGTTGATCCTAAAGCTAAGTTTTATGGAACAGTAGAAAACTGGGAAACTATTTTAGATAATCTTCTTAATAACTTTATGAGATATGCTGAAAAAAATATAAAAATAAACGCCAAACAAAATAAAATAACTTTATATAATGATGGACCAAATATTGATAATGATTTTCTTGAAGGAATTTTTACTCCGTTCCGAAAGGGAATCAAAGGAGAATTTGGTTTAGGACTTTCAATTGTACAGAAGACTTTAAAGATGATGGGTTATAATATTACTATAGAAAATGAAAAAAAAGGTGTTACTTTTATAATAACAAGAAACCAGAAATAGTTTCTTGTTTTTCTTTTTATACTTTGATAGAATTAAATTATAGGAGGATTTTATGGAAATAAATAAAAACATAAATAGAAAAATATTTAGGGAATATGATATAAGAGGGGTTTATCCTACAGATATAGATGAATCTGTTAGTTACACTATTGGTCTTGCTTTTGGTAGTATGATTCAAAAGATGGGACATGATACATGCTTAATTGGACATGATAATAGATTATCTAGTGATAGTTTATACGAAAATTTAATTAATGGGTTAAAGGAAACAGGTACAAATATTGTTTCACTTGGACTTTGTACAACTCCAATGTATTATTATGCTAGTTTAAAACTTAATATTGCTTCTGGTATAATGATTACTGCTTCACATAATCCAAAAGATGATAACGGATTTAAGATTTCTTTTGAAACTCTTAATACTTGTGGTAATTCTAAAGGAAAAGAAATTCAAGACTTTTATGAATATATTCAAAATGGTGAAATACTTTCTGGAGAAGGTAGTTTATCTGAATATGATATTAAAGATGAATATTTTGAATTATATAAAAATTCACTTAATTTTGGTGATAAAAGAATTAAGGCTGTTATTGATTCAGGAAATGGTACTACTAGTATAATTGCTGAAGAATTATATAAATTATTTCCAATTGATATAGTACCAATCTTTACTGATAGTGATGGACATTTCCCAAATCATCATCCAGATCCTGCAGTAGAAGATAATCTTACAGTTTTAAAAGAGACTGTTCTTAGAGAAAAAGCTGATGTAGGTGTTGGTTTTGATGGAGATGGAGATAGAGTGGGTGTTATTACTAATACTGGTAAATTCTTGCCTATGGATCATTATTTAATATTAATGATTAGAGATATCTTTGATAAAGTAGATAAGAAAAGTTTTCTTTATGATGTAAAATGCTCAAGAGCTGTTGAAGATGTTATTAATGAATTAGGTGGAGAATGTGTTTGCTCTAGAACTGGTAATTCATATACTAGGGCAGGGGTTTATGAAAAAGAACTACCAATAGGAGCAGAACTTTCTGGACATGTTTATTTCAATGATCGTTTTCCAGGATTTGATTCAGGATTATATGCTGGACTTAGAATTATAGAATTACTTTCTAGAAGTGATAAAAAATTAAGTGAACTTGTTAGTGATATTCCTAAGTATTTTGCAACTGATGAAATAAAAATTAAAACTCGTGATGAAATTAAATTTGAAGTAATTGATAAGGTTAAAGAATATGTTATTCAAAAAGGATATAAATACTTAGATATCGATGGAGTTAAAGTTTTATTTGATGATGGATTTGCACTAGTTAGGGCAAGTAATACAGGACCAAACTTAACTATGAGATTTGAGGCTAAAACTGAAGAAAGATTAAATGAAATTAATGATGAGTTTACTTCGTTAGTTGATAGTTTAAATAAATAAAAAAGACATATCATTTGATATGTTTTTTTAGTCCTCAACTTTATTAATTGCTTCTTTAATTACTCTAATTGAGTTTTCTAATTTTACTTCTTCTTCTTTATCTATTTCAATATATACTTTATCTTCAATTCCATTTCTACCTATTATTGCAGGCATTCCTACAAATACGTCATTTTTTGCATCATAGTTAGATACTGTTAATACTGTATTTTCATCGCCTAATATTGCATTAGTTATTCTAGTTAAACTCATTCCAATTCCATAGTAAGTTGCACCTTTTTTTGCAATGATTTCATATGCAGCATTTCTTACATCATCTTCTATTTTCTTTTGTTCATCTTTTGAAATGAATTTATCTATACTTTGAAGACTTATATTTGATTCTTTCCATAATATAAATTCACTGTCTCCATGTTCTCCAACTACATAAGCATTAATATCTTTTGGAGAAATACCAACTTTTTCACTGACTAGGAATTTAAGTCTTGCTGTGTCTAAACATGTACCACTTCCAATTATTCTATTTGCAGGTAATCCTGAGTATTTATATGTTAGATAGGTCATTACATCTAATGGATTAGTAGCAACTAAGAAAATACCATTAAAGCCTGTATCCATAACTTTATCTATTATATCTTTAAAAATTTTACTATTTTTATTAATTAAATCCATTCTAGTTTCACCCGGAGCTTGATTTGCTCCTGCTGCAATTACTATTATAGATGCGTTTTTACAATCACTATATGTTCCTGCTTTAATATTAATTTTATTTGGTGCAAAAGCTAAACAGTGATTTAAGTCCATTGCTTCACCAATTATTCTATCCTGATTCAAATCAATAAGCACTAATTCATGTACAGATGTTTTTTGATTCAGTAAACTATAAGCATAACTCATTCCTACATTTCCACAACCAATTATTACTACTTTGTTATTCATTATTTCCTCCTATTATTTTAATTATATCATTCTTTTTGATTTTTATATAGTAATTTAATAGCTATAAAAATAGTTTATATCAGATATTAAAAATATATATTTGATTTATGTATTTGAGAGTAGTATAATTTGTAAACAAAAGGGAGGCAATAGCTCTTTATTGAATTGTTAAATTAAAATAAAATATGATTATAACTATTATTCATACTGTACTAAGATATCTTCTAAAAATAAAAATTTACTTCCATGTTTAATCATTTTTTACTTTAATATTAATTCAATTAAATTGTTATATTTCCTTTTTTTTGTTTAATTAAGTTATTTGACTTTGACAACTCTAAATGATATAATTTAATGTAGTATAATATATAAGGTAGGAGAGTAGGAACAGACTTATGGATAGAGAAGAAATAGTAAGAGGAACAATTGGATATGGTATGCCAACACCAGAGGAAGAATTTGAAAGAGTTACTGGAGAAAAATTTGATTCTGATAAATATGAAATTCTTTATTATGGTGCTGATAATGATATTGGGGCAGATGATCCATATGTTCCATATACAATTGTAAGAAAAGAAGAAAAAGAAGAAGTTAATAATGTTGCATTAGAAGGGGTTATCGCGCCTGGTATGCCAACACCAGAGGAAGAATTTGAAAGAGTTACTGGAGAAGCTTTTGATCCTGAAAAATATTTAATTGAATGGACCGGAGCAGAAAATTATGGTGAAGATGATACATATACACCATATAGAATTGTCAGAAGACAGGTAAATAATGATGTTTTAGAATCTTCAAATGGTTATTCTGATGAAGAAGTAAGAAGAGCATATGATAATGCTGTTACTAATGCCATTGCTTTAATTAAGTTACCAGAACCTACAGATTCTTATGAGAGAGAAGCTTATAATGAAGAATATCTTAGAAGAAGTGAAGAAATTCGTAGAGATTTAGAAATTTTGTCTGATGAACAAATACGTGAGGCAGAAGCTGAGATTACTAGAAGGACTCAGGACCCTAATAATTTAACAACTGGTTTTGATGAGGAAGTAAGAGAAGATACTAATTCCGATGGATTAGTATCACAAGATGAAATATCTGATGAAACAGATTCTATTTCTAGAATTCAAAGTCAATTTGCGAACTATTCTGATGAGGATATCGAAAATAGATTAAGAGAAATTTGGGAAGGTGCAAGTACTTTCTTTGATGAACTTAGTGAAGATGATCCTTTATATGTTGAATATTGGGCTTTAATTGAAGAACAAAAAAGACGTAAAAATGAAGAAGATATACGTATACAAGTAAATGAAATAAATGAAAAATATTTTGATTGGTCTGATGAAGATATCGAAAATAGATTAAGAGAAATTTGGGAAGAAGCAAGTACTTTCTTTGATGAACTTAATGAAGATGATCCTTTATATATTGAATATTGGGAGCTTATAGAAGAACAAAAGAAACGTAAGAATGAGATAGTATATAAAAATAATGAAACTGATGCAAAGAATGATTATTCAGAATGGTCAAATGAGGATATTGAAAGAAGATTAAGAGAAATATGGGAAGAATCAAGTACTTTCTTTGATGAACTTAGTGAAGATGACCCTTTGTATGTTGAATATTGGGCTTTAATAACTGAACTAAATGGCCGTAAGGATAGTAAAGAAAATGATAAAACCAAAAAAAATGATAATAATCCTAATAATAATGATTCTGAATATACAGTTGATCCTGATGGTATTATAATTTCATTTACAAAAGATGATATCAAAAAAGGTTTAGATGATTATCTAAAACCAGAAGATGATGATAAGAAAAAAGAAAATGATAATTTTCCTATTCCTGTAACTAAAACTCCACAAACAAAAAATGAAAGAAGAGGTATCTTAAGAAGAAGACATTCAAGATTTAGATTATGGCCTCTAGTTGTTAGTGCTGTTATGACAATTGCAGCGGGATTAGGTTTTTCTGGATCAAAAGGTAAGAATGTTGAAAAACAAATTGATCAAACATCTGCTAGTTACTCTGTGATGCAACAAGTTAACGAAGAAGTTTTAGAGAATCCTGAAGACGCAGTTAAAAGAGTTGTTGATGAATTAAAAACTGGTGATACTGTTGAAATTCCTAAAGGTACTGAGTATTTTGAATCTAGTTATCATAATCATAATGATGGTGGTGATAGACAGGGTTATATTGGAAATGATTTAAGACAAGATGGTGAGTATAAAATTGAATATATTTCTATATTCTATGATGGTGTTAATAAAGATATTGTTTATGATGAAGGAGTTAATATTCAACAAGAAATTGAAAATGTTGCTAATTCATTAGGTGTGGCTCCTCAAGAACTTGAAGTTCATGTTCATATTGGTGGACCTGTTACTGGGTGGATAGACTATAATGATTATGTAAAAAATGTAACTGAAGATGAAAAACCAGATTTACAAAAAATTAATGTTCATGTTGTTGATGGACAACAAGTTAAAGGACATGAAGATGATTTTGATGGAATTATATCATTTGTTGATGAAAATGGTAATAATGCTACAATTAATTTTAAAAAATCAGATGGTTCTTATTATAAAGTAGGAGATTTAGTTACTGCATCAAATGGAGAAACATATAGAGTTGATGCTTTTGATATTAAAACTTCATCAACAACTCAAGTAAAAAAAGGTGTTGATGGAAAGAGAAAACTTAATTGGAAACTTTCTAATATTAATCTTTTAGAAGCATTACTTGCTGCAGGAGTTTCAATTATAGGTATACCTCTTACATATAGAAGAGAAGATGAAGAATTTGAAGTATCAGAACCAGAATTTTATAATATAGCTGGATTAGAAGGATACACTGCTACTAGACCTGGTTCAGTATGGGATTATGCAAGATCTGATTTTGAATGGCCTGGTTTAACTTTTGAAACTGATAAAATTGCTTTTGATCCTGAAGATGAACAAATTGGATTTGGAAGAAGATAGAGGTGATTGGATGAATAGTGTAATAGAAGGCGATGTAATTACTTTAGATAATAATGAAGAATATATTTGTTGTTCTAGAGTTGTAGATAATAAAGATACATACTTATGCCTTGTAAGTAATTTTAAACCCGTTAAGTTTAGATTTGCTAAAGAAATTATTGAAGATGATGAAATTTCACTTGAGATTATCTATGATCAAAAAGAAAAGGAATATGTTTTTGAATTGTTTAAAGATATAATATTAAAATAAAAAAAGAGCATTAGTTTGCTCTTTTTTTGTTTTTTTTAGTTTTAATTTCTAATAATACATATGGAGGTGATGATATGTCTTTTCATTATAGACATAGAAAAATTATCATTATATGTATTGCTCTTTTATTATTTTTATCTAGTATTTCTTTTTTTGTATATAAAAAGAGTTTTAAGAAAAAAAGTGTCAAATCAAAAAATACTAAAGTAGTTATAGAAAAGAAAAAATCTATTACAAAAAATGTTGAAACTCCTCGTGAATTTATTAAAGTTGATATAAAAGGACAGATAGTTTCTCCTGGTATATACGAGTTAGAAAAAGAAAGCAGGGTTATTGATGTCATTAATAAAGCAGGTGGATTAACAGAGTTTGCTGATACTACTGTTATTAATTTAAGTAAAAAAATAAAAGATGAAATGGTTATTATTATTTATAGTAAAGAAGAAGTTGCTGATTTTAAAAAGACAAAAGAAATTGAAAAACAAGTTTCCAACAAGTGTATTAGAAAAGATAGTGATTCTCTTGTTAATGATGCTTGTATTGAAGATAGTGATACAACTGGTACCAATTCTTCTTTAGTCAATATTAATACTGCTTTAGTTGATGAATTAAAAACTTTACCTGGTATTGGCGAATCTAAGGCAAAAAATATAATTGACTATAGAAATAGTAATGGACCTTTTCAAAGCATAGAAGATTTAAAGAATGTTGATGGTATAGGTGATGGGCTTTATGATCAGATTAAGGAAAATATTACTATCGAATAGTTTTTTTTATCTTCTTTTACTTCTTACTATAATAATTACACTTATTAGATTTAATTTTCCAAAAAAGAGTGTGATTTCTTTATCTGATAATAATATTTCCGGTGTTATTACTAGTATTAAATATAATGGTAATGTTATGAGTTTCAATTTAAAAATTAAAAATAATGAAAATGTTCAATGTTATTATTATTTTAAAAATATCGAAGAACTTACTAATATAAAAAATAGTATTAAGTTAGGTTTTTCTGTTAAACTTTCAGGAGAAGCTTTAAATGTTAAGGATAGTAGAGTTGATAATACTTTTTCTTATAGTAATTACTTAAAAGTTAAGCATATTTATTATTTATTTAAAACTGATAATATTATTATTGAAAATAAGAAAATTAATCTTTTTTATAAAATTAAAAATTTAATACTTAACTATTTAAACTATTTTAAATCTGGATCATATATAAAGATGCTTCTTCTTGGAGATATGACTTTTGTTTCAGTTGATGTAATAGAAAGTTTTAGAAAAAATGGTATAAGTCATCTCTTTGCTATTTCTGGAACACAAGTAACAGTTTTAGCTGACGTTGTTATAAAATTATTAGAAAAAATAAAAATAAAAGAAAGAAATAGATATATTTTAGTAAATATTTTTATTATTTTTTATATGCTTTTAACAGGAAGCCCTCCAGCTATTCTTAGAGCAGTACTATTTTTTTTATTATCTTCTATTAATAAATATAATTATTTTTATATTAGTAATTTAAATTTATTCCTACTAACTTTATCTATAACATTATTAATTAATCCATATTTTATTTATGATTTGGGTTTTTTGTATTCATATGTAATTAGTATGGCTCTTATTATGTGTAGTAAAATACTTGATAACAAAAAATATTTTGTATCTTTATTTTTAACATCGTTAATATCTTTTTTAGTTAGTTTACCAATTACTTTATATAATTTTTATGAAATTAATTTTATGAGTATAATTTACAATCTTTTCTATGTTCCGTTTGTTAATACTATTTTATTTCCATTATCTATTATTTCATTGTTTCTTTATCCTGTTGATTATGTTTTAAATTTTTTCATAATTATTTTAGAAAAAACTTCTTTATATATAAGTAGTATTAATTTTGGAAGAATAATAATTCCTAAATTAAATATTATTTTTTATTTTTTTTATTATTTATTTTTATATTTATTTTATAGATATAGAAAAAGATTATTTTTACTTATATTTATAATAATGATTGTACTTCATTATAATTTTTATAACATTTTTGATTTTGATTATATTTATATGTTTGATGTTGGACAAGGTGATTCGATACTTATTCATTCTAAAAATACTAATATGCTTATTGATACCGGTGGTAAAGTAAATCATTATAGTGAATCTTGGATGAAAAAAGAAAATGAAAGTAGTATTGCAGAAAACTCTTTAATTCCTTTTTTTAAATCGATGGGTATTAAAAAACTTCAATTTTTAGAACTTAGTCATGGAGACTACGACCACATGGGAGAAGCTATTAATTTAGTTAATAATTTTAAAGTAGAGAAAGTAATCTTTAACTGTGGACCTTATAATGATTTAGAGAATGAATTAATTAAAGTGTTATATAAGAAAAATATTAAATATTATTCATGTATTAAAGAATTAAATATAGATAAAAATAAATTATATTTCTTACAAACTAAAGAATATGATAATGAAAATGACAATAGTAATGTTATATATACTAAATTAAATGGATATAGCTTTATGTTTATGGGAGATGCATCTACAACTACAGAAAAAGCAATATTAGATAAATATAACTTACCAGATATAGATGTATTAAAAGTAGGGCATCATGGAAGTAAGACAAGTAGTAGTGAAGAATTTATCGATAAAATAAAACCTAAGTATTCAGTTATAAGTGTTGGAAAGAATAATCGTTATGGCCATCCAAATAAAAAAGTATTAGATAATCTAGAAAAATCTAAAATATATAGAACAGACGAGGATGGTAGTATTATGTTTAAGATTAAAAATAATGAATTAAAGATTGAGACATGTAATCCATAGAAAGGAGTAAATATGAATTATTATAATGAGATAAAAAATAAAATAATAGATAATGAAGTATGTTCAAAAGTAAAAGACTATTCAAAAGAAAGATATAAAGTTATCACATATTTTGAAATAGGCAAATTATTAACTGAAGCTGGTGGTAAATATGGAGATAACATTATAGATGAATACTCTAAAAAGTTAGTTATGGAAATAGGTAAAAAGTATAATCGTAGAACATTATTTAGAATGAAACAATTTTATAATGTATTTAATAATGAAAAAGTCGCACCACTGGTGCAACAATTAAGCTGGAGTTATTGTCTAATTCTATTACCAATTAAAAACATTGATGAGATTAATTATTATATTAATCAAGTGTCAAAACGAAATCTTTCAAAAAGACAATTAGAAGAAATAGTAAAAAATAATGAATATGAAAGATTACCTGTTGAAATCAGAGAAAAACTAATATATGATAAAAAATTAGAAGCAAAAGATTTAGTGCCAAATCCAATACTAATTAGAAACAAAGATAATATAGAAATAATTAGTGAAAAAGCATTGCATCACTTAATTTTGGAAGATATTGAATCTTTTATGAAAGAACTTGGTAATTCATTCAGTTTTATTGGTAGTGAATACAAAATTAAAATAGGTGATAGATACAATTATATTGATTTACTCTTATATAATATAAATGCTATGTAGTAGTAGAATTAAAGGTTACTGAACTTAAGAAAGAACATACAGGTCAAATTATGACTTACATGAATTATATAGATAAAAATATGAAAATAATAGAAGAAAGTGATACAGTTGGTATTATTATTTGTAAGCAAGATAATGAGTATGTGATTAAATATTGTTCTGATGATAGAATAATTGCTAGAGAATATGAATTAGTGTGAATAGTTTTTTAAATCTGTATTTTGTGATATAATGTTTAGTATTTTATGGCACATCTTGAGTAAGCGAAGGGATGTGTTA
>ERZ842401.3606-NODE-3606-length-19005-cov-8.833984_pt1 | contig 19005 bp, 18 predicted proteins | sample MGYA00521270_ERZ842401 | MGnify/ENA primary metagenome ERZ842401 (study PRJEB31892, sample SAMEA3878208) | bioreactor metagenome | biome: Moose rumen | place: Sweden | collected 2011-10 | study: EMG produced TPA metagenomics assembly of the PRJEB12797 data set... | reverse complement strand
GTGTTACAGCCGTTTTGTGTGAGATGTATCACGGAAATATCGATTTTGCCGCTAAAGTCATGTTTATTCAGAATATATTATGCATGCTCACAATCCCTTTAGTCTGCATGTTAATAGCCTAACTCGTAACTTCACCACTCAAGAGCCGGATGCTTCTGAAATATCATAAATTAGCTTCGGCTCGCTTATTGTATACAGCAAATTTCATTAAGACACCAGGATAGACATTAACTAACATATGCTTTCGTTATATTCGATTATTCATCCTCCGTAATTTCATTAATAATTTATCCGTTTTGAACGCAATATCCCGATTTGCTTTTACGCTGCCCGTTTTGATGCATTCTGCAAATTCTGATATTGCCTTGTCTATATTGTTACGTTCATCATGAAACTCTTTGACCTCACGAATGAACACGTATTCTCCAGCTCCTGTCCTGTGAAAATCCTGAAGCCTTAAAGTCCATTGACTGCCGACTAAATCAACCGAAAGCCGTCCATTTTCACCGAAAATATCAAAGCGTCTTACTTTTTGGCCGGGACATAATAAATTACACTTCAACAAAACTTTTATGTCCCTAATCTCACACGACATCAGCATTATTTCGCCGGAGTAAAATTTTCCGAATTGTGATATTTCGCCCTCAATGCAAATTAAATTTCCTAATTGCTGCAAAATTTCCCGACAGTCTTTAATCGAAGCCGAGACCGTGTAAATGTAATCAGCGTATAAAATTTTTCTCGAAACTGAGGCCAATTCATAAAGTTTCTCAGCTTCGCCAGGATTCATCACTAAAGGTTTCTCACAAAATACATGTTTCCCGCTCCTCAATAACTTTTTGCAAATATCGTAATGCGTTCTGCTCGGTGTACACACAAAGACAGCAGAAATTTCATCATCAGCCAATACATCAGCAATACTATTTACGTGGGTGGGGGTAATTTTACATATACTGACCAGTTCAAAATCTCCGCACGAAGCTATATACTTTTCGATGATTTTTCCCCAGTAGCCGTAACCGATTAATGCGGCTTTCATGATTTGAATTCCTTTCGCAGTGCCTTAATCCCGGCAAGATATGACTTAATGACTTTTGACATCTCAACTTTTGAATGATTAGCATCGTCTGCCCAGCTTACAGGAAGCTCATAAATTTTTGTTCCCTCGCGTTCTGCTCTAAGCAAGAGTTCAATGATGTAAAACCAGCCGTTTTCTTGTGATGATTTACTCATGAGCTCAAGGACAATTTCACGACGGAAAAACTTAAACCCGCATATAGCATCCGAAGCCTTCATGTGCAAAAATAATTTAAGCAGGAAGATTAGCCCGTATGACGTAATATTTCGATACCATTTTCGTCCAGAAGTCTTAGATTTGCGATTAAATCTTGAACCGTTCACAGCGTCAATTTCTTCTGAAGCAAAAATATTCTCGACATCCTTCAAATGATTTATATCCGTCGACAAATCAACGTCCATATAGCCGACAATTTCGCATTCCGACGAGACTTTTACGCCTTCTCTGAAAGCCGCGCCGACTCCTTTAATCTCTATTCGATGATATGAGACGTTATCATATTTGCGCTCAAGTTTTCTTGCTTCGTTTCCTGTATTGTCGGTTGAAGCGTTATCGACAATGTAAATTCTGCAGTCAGACTTCAAATTTCCCTTGATAAATTCCATTGTTCGATTTATGCCGTTTTCAAGACGTTTTTCTTCGTTAAAGACCGGGAAGATTATTCCGATTTTCATGTTTATCATATCCTTTCAATCGATGAGACTATATATTGCTGTTTCTTGAACTCCAGGCGCAAAATCATCTCGAGATACTTGAACATAAACGCCTGAACAATAAACATCGCCATAAATCCCAAGCACATAAATCCCATTAAAGGAGCCCAGCCTTCTACAGGCTTATTCTGGCTGAAATATATAAACACTACGTACAATCCAAAGCCGAACATTACAGAGGCCATTATTCCCGAGAATAACAATGAAATCTTGTAAGCAATATTCGTGAATAAAATTATCGCGTCGCTGGCTACGTTCCATCTTTCATTATTATTTTTCTCCGGAACATTAACATTTTGTTGCGATAAAGGTTCGTACTCAAGGCTTGCAGATTTTACCCCGCTGAATGCATAAACGGCTTTTCTGTACGGAATAATTTTGCTGAAGGCTTCTACTCTGTTCACAGCACGCCGCGACAAAACTCTAAATCTTTCCGTAGCAAGTTCATACGGAGTTCCTGAATACCTGTTGTAAATCCCGTAAAATATTCTTGAAACTAACGAGATGTTTTTCTTAGGGGCTTTCACCGAGACAATATCATAACCTTCTGCCGTTTTTTCATATGCCTTCATGATTAACGAGCTGTCGTAATCCATGCAGGTCGAATCAAATTCAAACACGTAATCCCCAATCGAAGCATCAACTCCGGCAACCATACTTTCCTCATAGCCGGATACTGCCATATTCACAATTGACAACGCTAAAATTTTAAGTTCTTCTTTGAACTCCCGAATTTCCTTAAGAAGTGAAGAATTAGCATTATCGTTCACACAGATAAATTCATAGTTCTGGAAATTGACATTAAAGACTTCATAAATTGAAGATAGAAAAGTTTTGATTTCACACGTTGAAGGTCCGATGTAAATTACAGCTGACACAAAATTTACTTCTTTATTCGGTGTAATCATCTTAATAACACATCCAAGTCATAGACAGTATTAATTTTTCCTGATAAGACGCTCACAAAATCCGGCTCAGTGTGATTAACTTTTATTACAGTCGGTCGTGAGTCGTCAATTTCGGAGGCTTTCAAAATCGGCTTAATTGAGAAGAGTGAACCGGCATATTCAAATTTAAGCTCATCATTCAGATATTTACGCGCTAAATTCGACATGTAAGGCCAAGCAGTTTTGGGTTTTGCTGAACACGTGTTGCAATTCCCAAGCTGATTAGGCGAACAATAATTTTCCCCGCAAGTTTCTTGGCACTCAAACACAGGCAGATTTTCATAGCTTGTAACGTGAGGAGTGAAAGTTACTGATGTCAAAGAATGAAGCCCGGTTTTTCCGAACGGCATAATTGAGAAAAATGGGCCGTCCATTACAGTTAAGCCTGTGAGATTAAGAATTTGATTTGTTGAAGCGTATGAAGCGTTTAAAATGAACGGTGCAACGTAATTATTGTCCCCCCACCCCATTAGTAATTTTTACCGAGTAAAGGCCCGCATTTTCTCTTATGCTTTCAATCTGGGAATTATATTTTATCTCTACGTTTTCGAGTTCAGCTAATTGTCGTGAAATTTTCTCCTGCATTAATTTTGCGTCAAAAGTATATTCTTGAGTGAGAAAAGCTCCGTCGCATTTGTTAGGCTTGAAATATCTACTTTCCGGGACTTCTGCGCATTTAATCCCGGCGGCTTTACAGAACTTTTTGAACTGTCTAGCGTTTGAATATGAAAATTTTGATGATGTCGCGTAAATCTGATCAAAGTCCGACAAAATACAATCCTCGTAATCCTCACAGAAACGTTTGAAATATTTTGCTGATTTTACCGCCGTCGAATATGAACGCGGATAATGATAGCCCATATGAACACGTGCTTGATTTATGAACGTTGCACGTTTGAAAGGCCCGCTGTCATGCTCAAGAACAAGAACTTTTTTCCCCTGCCTTCCGCTTTGAAGTGCCGCGTATAATCCGTAAAGTCCGGCTCCGATAATTATACGGTCATAATACAATAAATTCTTCCTCCTGAATGCTAATATTTTAGTGAAAGTATCTTATCATAAATTTCACAGCTAAAGGGGGTTAAAATATTCTCAGCAAAAATAAATTCTCATCATTGGCTTCATGATTTATAATTCCCGCAAAAAATTTCTACACAAAGGGAATGTGATAAATGTTTACGTTCAATCCCAATCAACTTTACTTTTTCGACGGCGCAATGGGAACAATGCTTCAATCTCGAGGCCTAAAACTCCGGGAAATTCCTGAAATTCTCAACCTGACCAATCCCGAGTTAATCCGCTCAATCCACGAAGAATATAAACAAGCCGGAGCAAATTTCATAACGGCTAACACGTTCGGGGCAAATCGCTTCAAGCTCTCGAAGTCAAATCACAGCGTTCAAAAAATTATTGAGGCAGGAGCAAAATTAGCACGTCAAGCCGCTGGAAATGACGCATTTGTAGTTCTTGATATCGGCTCAACTGGACGCGTAATGTCTCCGGCTGGTGATGCTTCGTTCGGTGAAATTTATGACGCAATCGCTGAAATGGTCAATGCCGGCAAAAATTTATGCGATGTAATTTTGCTTGAGACTTTCACGGATTTATACGAGCTCAGGACCGCGATATTGGCCGCACGTGAAAATTCTGACTTGCCTATTTTCGCGACAATGAGCTTTGAGGAATCCGGCCGGACATTTTTCGGGGCGAGTGTTGAGACTATGACGGCGACGCTTGAAGGTTTAGGAATTTCCGCGCTCGGTGTCAATTGTTCGCTTGGACCTGCTCAGTTAGTGCCGATTGTTCAGCGAATTTGTGAGTGCTCGCATATTCCCGTCATGGTTCAGCCTAATGCGGGGCTTCCGGTTATGCGCGATGGAGTTTCTCACTATGACGTTACGCCCGAAGAGTTCGCAAAAATTTCGGTCGAGTTCGCAAAAATGGGAGTGAATATTCTCGGCGGATGCTGTGGGACAACTCCTGAACATATCGCATTAATGAAGAATGCCGTGCTGAATTTCTCGCCTGATGAAAACGTCATCAAACGAAACATTAAAGATGAGACTATAATTTGTTCAGCGTCAAAACTCGTAAAATTCGGGAAAAAGTTTATCGTCATCGGTGAAAGATTAAATCCGACCGGGAAAAAATTATTGCAGAAGGCTTTACGTGAAGGCGATGTTGATTATTTGCTCAAAGAGGCCGTGAAACAACAGGATCAAGGCGCGGACGTTCTTGACTTGAATACAGGATTGCCGGACATTGACGAAGCTGAAGTGTTGACGAGTTCGTTAATGGCTGTTCAGGGGATTGTGAATTTACCGGTTCAGATTGACAGCTCGAATTATCAAGCTCTCGAAAGTGCCGCAAGAGTTTACAACGGGAAACCCCTTCTTAATTCCGTGAATGGTAAAGCTGAAAGTCTCGAGAAAATTTTACCCATTGCGAAGAAATACGGAGCTTGTGTGCTTGGCTTGACACTTGATGATAGGGGAATTCCAGAGACAGCCGAAGAGAGATACGAGATTGCAAAACGAATTGTTGACGAGGCCGAGAAATTAGGCATTCCACGCAGAAATATTTTAATTGACTGCTTAACTCTCACAGCTTCAGCCCAGCAAAAATTAGTTCCCGAAACTTTGAAGGCTATAAAACTCGTCAAGGAAAATTTAGGCGTGTGCACAATTTTGGGCTTGAGCAACGTATCATTTGGGCTTCCTCGTCGTCCGCTCGTTAATCGCACAATGTTGATAGCCGCAATTATGAATGGACTTGATGCCGCGATAATTAATCCCGGAGATATTGACCTGAAAGAAACTTTATCAGCCTGGAACTTATTAACCGGCGACGAAGAGGACATGCAAAACTATATTTCGTTCTGTGAAAAGCACCCTGCTAATGCAAGCTCAAACGTTCAAGCTCAAACTCAAGCGATAAACCCCGTGACAGCTCCGGAAAATTTGAACTCAGCGATTGCACGAGGCCTTAAAGATGACGCGGCCAATTTGACACGGGAATTATTGAAGTCTCACAAGCCCCTTGAAATCATCGAGAAAAATATTGTTCCTGCTCTCGATGAAGTCGGAAAAAGTTATGAAACTGGCAAATTATTCCTTCCTCAGCTCATAAAATCCGCCGAAGCCGCAAAGTCAGCCTTTGAAGTATTAACGCTCTCAATGGACAAGAACGAAACGGGAAAAGCTAAAGGCCCGGTTATTCTCGCGACAGTTTACGGTGATGTTCACGACATCGGCAAAAATATTGTGAGAACTATATTTGAGAATTACAACTTTGACGTAATCGATTTAGGCCGGGACGTTCCACCGGAGAAAATTATTGAGACAGCTGAACGCGAAAAAGTTAACGTTGTCGGATTAAGCGCGTTGATGACGACAACCGTAGCAAGCATGAAAGACACAATCACGAAACTTAAAGCCTCGCGCCCTAACGTGAAAGTTATCGCTGGAGGAGCTGTGTTGACTCCGGAATTGGCCAAATTTGCTGGAGCTGATTATTACGCTAAAGATGCAATGGAAGGCGTGAGGATTTTAACAGGACTGTTTGAATAAATTCATGTCATTTTTAGGGAGACGGCGAAACTTGCGAAAATTCCGTGCGACAATGCATGAGAATTTTATCTAGACTGCGTTAATAAGTGTATAATACAGAATATTTTCATTTTTCATTTTTACATTTTGATTTGAAGGGAAATTTACAACTTGCGAAATACAATCATTCAGTGTGAACAATGGCTGCGTGATGAAGTTGCAAAAGCTGGAGCCTCAGGCATAATTTTAGGCTTATCCGGCGGAATTGACTCTTCCGTTCTGGCCGCGCTCGCTCGTGAAAGTCTCGGTAAAAACGGAGTACTCGGAGTTATTATGCCCTGTCACAGCATTAATCAGGACGAACAGGACGCTAGATTATTGGCCGAAGCTGTTGACGTGAATTTTACGCGAGTGGATTTATCGAACACGTTCGATTTTTTGTGCGAGGGAATTAATCTCGAATTAAGCTCACTCGTGAAATCCAACATGAAGGCACGTTTACGAATGGTTACGCTTTATGCAATTGCTCAGTCAAGAAATTTACTCGTCTGCGGAACAAGCAACAAGTCAGAATACGAGACGGGATATTTCACGAAATACGGGGATTCCGGAGTTGACTTAATGCCTCTTGCAAGTTTCTTGAAGCGTGAAATTCGGGAGATGGCAAAAATTTTACACGTTCCCGAGCGAATTATCACCAAAGCTCCGAGCGCAGGACTTTACGACGGCCAGACTGACGAGGGCGATATGGGCTTCACGTATGAAACTCTTGATGAATATTTAGCGACCGGGAAAATCTCAGACGAGAAAGCAAAAGAACGCATTGACGTAATGCGCAGACGAAGTGAACATAAACGCAAGCCAATTCCAATTTTCAAATTTTAATTTTATTTTTACAGGAGTGATTTAACTTGTCAGGACATTCAAAATGGGCGAATATTAAGCACCGTAAAGCAGCTCAGGACGCAAAACGCGGAAATCTCTTTCAGAAACTCGTTCGTGCAATAATCATCGCGGCTAAAGACGGCGGTGGAGATCCTGCAATGAATATGCGCCTCAAGACAGCTATTGAGCGTGCAAAGGCCGTAAGTGTTCCGAACGATAATATTACTCGCGCGATTAAACGAGGAACAGGAGAACTCGGCGATATTTCCTACGACGAACTCACTTATGAAGTCATTGGCCCGGCGGGAATTGCTATTCTCGTAAACGTCATGACTGATAATCGTAATCGCACAACCCCCGAAATTCGTGCATTGCTCGCAAGAAACGGCGGACAAATGGGTTCTGAAGGTTCCGTTGCCTGGATGTTTGACCGCAAAGGTGTAATCGAAGTTAAAGGCGAAAATCTCGACGAGGACGAATTAATGACGCTCGGCCTTGACTCCGGAATGTCGGATATGGAAGCCAGCGATGAAGGATTTACGCTTTATTGTGAGCCCGGAGATTTAGACGCGTTACAGAAAGCCCTCGAAGATAATAAATACGTCGTTGATAACGCTGAAGTCTCAATGATCGCAAAAACTCCCGTTGAAGTTGCTGATCCTGAAGCCGCACGAAAAGTTTTAAAGCTCGTTGACGCTCTCGAAGAACACGACGATGTGCAGAATGTATATTCAAATTTTGACATTCCTGACGAAGTAGCTTCACAGATTGAGGACGAGTAATTTAATCTGTCTGGGAATAGATCCAGGACTTGCGCGCGTCGGTTATGGTGCTGTTATGCAGTCCGGATCTGTTCTTAAGGCGTTGAATTACGGCTGTATCGAGACCAAACCCGCAATGACTTTTACCCAGAGACTTCTTACTATTTACAATTTACTTCAGGAGCAGATAACTTTGTGCAATCCTGATTTTCTCTCGGTCGAACGCCTATATTTCGGACGTAACACTGCTACAGCCGGCAATGTCTATCAGGCTCGCGGAGTGATAATGCTCTTGTCAGCTCAGTATAATTTGCAAGTTTTTGAGCCCACGCCTAACAAGATAAAGTTATCTCTATGTGGAACAGGTAAAGCCGAGAAAAAACGAATTCAGAAAGTTGTACAAGAAGTTCTTGAGCTTGACGAAATTCCCAAGCCTGACGACACAGCAGATGCTTTAGCGGCGGCAATTACGGGATTAGCTGTAAAAGTTGCTAGTAACACAGAAAATTCATGATTTGCAGTGATAATTTATTTTTGAAGGGAGATGATTGTAATTCTTTGCTCTAAAAAATTTTTCGCCTTAATCCTTCTCACTATGATTTTTTCCCGGCCGGCTTATGCTCGTGATGTTTATGTTCGTATCTCGAATGCCGGAAGTTACTCAATCGGAATTACCGAAGGAATGCTCGCAATGACTGACGCTGAAGGAAGGATAATCAATCTTGGCTCTGAAGCGTTAATCTCGACAGTAGGAAATTACGTGAACATTATGGGAAATTCTTTCTTAATGCCCGTAAAAATTTCCGGCTCAGGATTTCTCAAGTTCAACGGCAGGACTTATCGCGGTTCATTCTGGATTACTCAGCGTGCGGGATTATTGAACGTTCTTGATGTCGAGCAATATTTGTACGGAGTTCTTCCGGCTGAAGTTGGCGCGTCATGGCCGGCTCAAGCGTTACGAGCTCAAGCAATCTGCGCAAGAACTTACGTGCTCAAGCAAAGCATGAACAGAAAAGACAAAGGCTACGACGTTGTTGATACTGACGCGGATCAAGTCTACAAGGGGCAAGGTGTCGAGACTGCGGCTACTAATCAAGCTGTTTCGAGCACTTCAGGCGAAATTCTGACTTACGGAAAAGATTTAGCTTACACGTATTTTCACTCAGACAGCGGAGGGCACACGGCGGACATCAGCGACGTTTGGGGGCAGAAACTGCCTTATCTCACAGGAGTTCCGGAAATTGTGAATTACAAATCCCCCGTAGCTTCATGGACAGCAAAAATCTCGTCGACGAAAATTCAGAACGCAATCAAGAAAATCACAGGCACTGACATCGGGAATATCACGGAAATTCAGGTTTCAGAAGTGGATCAAGGCGGCCGCGCTAACAAGATGACTTTCATCGGCACAAAAGGAACGAAGACGATTAAGGCCAGCCAGTTCCGAACGAACGTAGACCCCAGAACTCTGAAAAGTACAATGCTTACACCTTCAGGAGGAGCCTTCAAGATTGACAATACGACGACACCGAGCGGACTTGTCAGCAAACAGAGGCAAACTCAAACTCAGCGCTTAACTTTTAACGAAGAACAGGGACTTGCACAGATGACGGCTGAAGGAGTTTTCTCGACGACGGAATTACTCGATATGCTTTCGAACCCGAATAAACTTAAAGAGTATTACGCAATCGGACTTGGCCGAAGCAAGCGGGTAACAACAGAACTCGCGAAATCTGCTGCACCTAAGAGCAAATACGGCTATTCAATCGAAAAATCCGGCGATGACTTTATCTTTTACGGTCGAGGCTGGGGGCATGGCGTTGGCATGTCTCAATGGGGAGCTATGGCAATGGCTGAACAGGGATATACGGCTGAGAAAATTTTGCTGCATTATTATCCTGGAACGGCGATTAAAAAGTTCAAGTGAAAAATATTGCTCACGAAGATTTATATGATTTAAGCTCGTATTATTATGATTTGCCTCCTGAGAATATCGCTCAATCTCCGGCCAATCCTCGCGACAGTTCACGTTTGCTTATTTGGAAAGTGAAGAGTGATGAAGTTCTCACGGATAAAAAGTTTCGAGATATTACAGAATTTTTCAGGCCTAATGATTTACTCATCCTCAATGATACCCGCGTAATTCCAGCGAGATTGAAGGGGAAGCGTCAATCAGGAGGCCTTTGTGAAATATTTTTACTCAGGAACTTAACTCCGGATTTTCTCACTTGGGAAGCTCTCGTTAAACCTGCTCGGAAAATTCATACCGGCTCAATCATAAACGTAAACGATAAAACTTTACGCATTCTTGATGAATTTCCTGAAGGGATTAGGACTGTGAGATTTGAGCTTTCATCGCGTGAGGAGTTCATGAACTTTCTTGACGACGCCGGAAAAGTTCCCCTGCCTCCATATATTCATAACGATAACGACATGCGCGAGGCATATCAAACTGTTTTTGCCCGCAATGACGGTTCAGTTGCCGCACCGACAGCAAGCCTTCACTTCACGCCGGAGCTTCTTGATAAAATTAAAGCGATTGGCGTAAAAATCGGTTATGTAACTCTTCACGTTGGACTTGGAACTTTCAGGCCGGTAAAAACTCAGGACATCAGGGAGCATGAAATTCACACGGAACATTGTGAGCTTAACGAGACGACAGCAAGATTAATCCGTGAATGTAAAGCTGACGGCGGAAGGGTAATCGCTTCAGGGACGACTGCGGCACGAACTCTTGAAAGTTTTGCTGACAGCTTCGGAGTGAAAGACACGGGATTATTCATTTATCCTGGCTATAAATTTCACGTTGTCGACGCTTTAATCACAAATTTTCATCTTCCTGAAAGTTCATTAATCATGCTCGTAGCTTCGTTTGCTTCGAATTTGGCCGGAGCGTTCGGACATGAAGAGTTAATTTTGTCGCGATTGCTGGAGATTTACGAGACTTGCGCAAAAAATAACTGGCGGTTTTTCTCGTTCGGTGATGCTATGCTGATTGAGTGAAAGGATTTGTAATTTCATCAACGTATAATTTTTCATACAACGTTTATTGTCTAAGCTACGTTGTCCCATAATTATCACATCAAATTAAATTTTCGCCCGCTTCACAACAATAATTTTGCTCAGTAATAAAAGGTACGAAAATTCATTCTAAGTTTATAATTATAAAAATATTTCTTAAAGGAGTAACGTCATTATGGACAAAATTTTTATGCCGGAAGAATTAAACTCAGACGAAAAATTTGCAGACAGTGAAGAAATTACTGGAATTATCGGAGCAAACTTGAAACGGGCAAGACATGAACGGGGATTATCACTCGATGAAGTTTCAGCCAGAAGCAATGTGAGTAAAAGTATGTTAAGCGACATTGAACGAGGCCGAAAATGTCCGACTGTTGCAGTTCTGTACAAAATTTGCGAGGGAATTCTCGTTTCTCTCCCATCATTATTGAAAGCTCCTGAGAAAGTCGTCGAAGTCGTCAGAAATCAAGAGCTTGTTAAACATGGTAGTGTAGACGTGCAGGCCATGTTCAAATATGATATTAATACGTCAATGGAAAGCCACAAAGTGAAAATCGCTCCTCACGGAGAATTTCCCGCAGATTCTCACGGGCCTGGAGTCTGGGAATATATTTTTGTCATTGAGGGAAAATTGACATTAATTATTGATGATGAAACTTACGAGATCAAAAATGGAGAAGCCGTGAAATTCCTAGCCAATCGCAAGCATACTTACTCGAACAGAACTGATAAAGATTTATGGGTCTATGACATAATTTATTACGGAGTATGAAAGCAAATCATGGAGAATAAAAAATGTTTTACAGCAAATTAATCAACCAGGCTATAGATTTATCATTCAGCGCTCATCTCGGCCAATTCGACAAAGCCGGACGGCCTTACTTTACTCACCCGTTAATCGTTGCTCAGCAAATGGAAAGTGAATACGAAATCTGCACAGCTCTTCTTCATGATGTTATCGAGGACACGGATATAACGCTTGAGGAGCTCGAAAAAATTTTCCCGAGTGAAATTACGGAGGCTGTGAAGGTTTTAACGCATCAGGAAGGAATTGACTATTTCGACTACATTTTGACGATTAAAGATAATCCAATTGCACGAAAAGTGAAACTTGCTGATTTAAGGCATAATTTAGACGCTACAAGAATTGCTGATAATCCGAAATTGCTTAGAGATTATGAACGACGAAAGAAAAAATATGAACGAGCAATAGCTTTACTTGAAATATAGAATAAAATCATGTATTATTCCCACTTACCAGAAAAATTTAATGAGAGGAGTAATTTTCTTGTCGATCACTGCTATTATTTTATGCGCGCTAGTTATGTTGATGTTCAGCACTAAGGCTTTTGCTGACGAGACGGAGTATTCAGAGGACATAGTTGAACAGATCCGAAGTTTTCTTGACGACGATGATTGGAATTACGATTTTGACGAAGAACGCGGAATTTTCAGGTTTGGAGTAAATCTCGAGAGCAAACTCAAGAATGTTAGATATTTTCTGCCTGTTCGTGAGGACGGTTTCACGGTTTACGCTGTTTGCCCGATTAATGCTGACAAAGATGATTCGGATATAATAAAGGAAATGGCTGAATTTATCTGCCGGGCAAATTATGGACTTAGAGCCGGGAACTTTGAGCTTGATGTTCGCGACGGAGAAATTCGCTACAAAATTCATGTTGACTGCGAGGAATTAATCCCTTCACGTGAGGTTGTCAGGAACAGCATAATTATTCCTTCGGCAATGTTTGACAGATACGCAGAAGGTATTCTCGATATCATGTTCAGGGGAGCAACAGCCGGAGACGCAATCGAGAAGTGCGAATAACGAGAAAAATTTATCGGCGGGGCTGAGGTTTTGACCCCGCTTTTATTTTTTCCTTAACAGCTTTCCAGGATAGAATATGTACTCAATCCAACGCAAAATTTTCACGTTTTTATAGAGCCACACTACTAAAAGAGGAATGAACAAAGAGATAAAGAACATGGCCAAGAATATTGCTAAAGGTTGATTAACTGACGAAGGCCCGAAATATTTATAAGCAAGCCTTAAAGTTATAGCCGCATGCATATATGACCATACTGTAAACTCCGCAGATTGCGAGAAATTTATTGTTTATCTTGAGAGCATAAAATATCACTAACAGCCCCAGACTTGAACACACAGCTGCTCCTGTTCGAGTAAAGGAGTTTGCGGCATTGGGAATGAAGAAAAATGCAAGACCGGCAAGAAATAATATTAATCCGTATAAAAATTTCGACGCTTGATAATATACCCGGAATGAAAATATAATCCCAGAGAAAAGCGCGTAACGAACACGGGTAATTTTAAACCGGTAAAGTTTATCAGAATGAATAATATTATCCAGAATGTAGAGTTTATACCTTCACGCTTCACGAAACATTCAAAGACGAGATGAATACATTTCACAAAGAATAATGCGCTCAAAAACCAATAATTCAGAAAACCCAAAAAAGGAATTGTTAAAATATGGTACAACGACGGAAGGTGAACGCTTAACGAATTAGACGAGGAAAAAAACGCGAAATTCAAGAAAGCCTGTAAATACGAAAAAAACATACACGGAATATATAAATCAAAAAAGTTCCTCCAGAAATAGCGAGAGTAGCTGCCTCCTCCCGAAAAAGGTTCCCTCATTCCTTGAATATAACCCGCTAACATAAAAAACAAAGGCATGTGAAAACTATACACATACCCTCCTAATATACTGCCTGCACTAAATTTTACTCCAATACTGCTAATCCATGCTGGAACATGTCCTAAAACTACAAGAATTATCGCAAACCCTCTCAGAGAATCAGCAATAGTGTCCCTGATACCTGATACCTGATACTATTATGTGGCTTGATTTGCATTTGTCAAGTACCTCCTATGTGATTTTTATGTGAGTAAATTATTGATTTTGCTTCAAGTTTATCACAGCAAAAATTATCAGCAAAATAAACGTAATTAATATCGCCGACATTCCGCCGTCAAAGCCGAAAACTTCAGCCGCAAATCCCGTAATCAACGGCATAATCGTTCCGCCCATACAGCCAATCGTGAATAATATTCCCATCGCTAACGGGTATTTATTCGTGTACGGAGCAGAAGAACCGTAAATTATCGGACTAATCGGAGCCATGCAGAACCCAAGAAGCGCAACGCTCGCCGCAATATTAAACGCTCCTTCTGAGACAAGCATAAACGCGAACGACAACGCTGAGCCTATGCCGAACATAATCATGATTATCTTGTTGGGAATGTATTTAGCCAGCCACACGCAGAATAATCTTCCTGCAAGCATTACCAGCCATAATAACGAAGCCATCGAGTGAGAATAACTGAGAGACATATTTTTATGGTGCATGTAAGTAACAAGCCAGCCGTTTACAGCAAATTCACAGCATAAATACAGGAACATTAGGCATGCTATGATGATAAAGCCCTTATCTCTCAAAAACTCGATTGAACGCTCGGATTGGCCTGAAGATTTATCGACGTTATCAAGCTGTGAATAATCTTTAATGCTCAGGAAAATACTCACAGCGATTAACCCGAGAACTGCGACTAAAATTATTCCGGCCTTCCAGGAAATTACGCGTAAAGCTGAGAACATCAACGGAGAAATTATCGCTCCGGCAGCAAACGTAGCATGAAGCATTCCCGTAACTTGAGAGTTTCCGTTCGTGAGAATGTTTATTGTCCTTTGGCTGAAACTTATCATGCTTCCTCGTCCAAGTCCAATTAAAGCACACGCGACGAACAATAAAACTTGCATATGCCCGAAAGTTAATAAAGCCATTCCCAAACAGACAAGCCCCGCTAAAATTATAATCGCTAGTTTTTGACCAAGAAATAATGCCGCGAAGCCCCCTAAAATTCCTGAAGCCAGATTGCCGAGTGAATAACATGATAATAATGCTCCGCTCATGCTGTCTGAGAGATTATAAGCCGCCCGCATGTCAGGAAGAGCAGAACCGATTGTTATCATGACAATGCCGCAGTAGAAGAACGCGTAAAAGCACGACCAGAATAATTTATTGCGCAAAGTCTAATTCCCCCCTTGAGTTTTTACCATGTTAGCAAAAATCCCGTCAAGTTTCATTAATTCTTCAGGCGTTCCCTTTTCAGCAATATGTTTATCAGCGAGCACTATAACTTTATCAGCTCCCATAATCGTACGCATTCGGTGAGCAATGACAAGGACAGTTTTGTTGCGAATTAGGCGTGAGATTGCTGACTGAATTTCGCTCTCATTCTCAGCGTCAAGTGAAGCTGTAGCCTCGTCGAGCAAAATTATCGGGGAATTTTTGAGGATTGCGCGCGCTATGGAAATTCTCTGACGTTCTCCTCCTGAGAGTTCACAGCCGTTTTCGCCAATTTGAGTTTTCCAGCCCTCAGGAAGTCTTGAGATAAACTCTTCACAGTTTGCTAATTTTCCGGCTTCAATTACTTCTTCATTGCTCGCATTCTTCCGGCCAATTCTGATATTTTCCAGTACGGAATTATTGAATAAGATTACGTCCTGAAACACGATCGAGATTAGCGACATTAATTTTTCGGGGTCAACGTCCTTAACGTTCATTCCGCCGATGAAAATATTTCCCTGCTGAACGTCCCAAAATCTCGTTATTAACCGCGCGGCTGTCGTCTTTCCTGCTCCGGAAGGTCCGACGAGTGCCGTAACTTCTCCTTGCTTGGCTGTGAACGAAATATCATGTAAAACTTCTTCACCGTCTTCGTAACTGAAGCTGACATTCTGAAACTCAATATCATAATTCTTGTTCGTGAGCTTCTCGCTTCCCGTCTGGATTTCAGCGTCGAAAATTTCGTTGAGCCTGTCAACCCCTGAACGTGTCGAGATTATCGCGGCTAAATTCTGCAAAGAAATTTCGAGAGGATCATAAAGTCTTGAAGCAGCAAGAATAAACAAGAGAAATTCAGTTAATTTCAATGATTTATCAGCGTATAAAATTGCTCCGGTTAAAGCTACAGAAGCAAGCCCGAGTTTCAAGATTAAATAAGCTGAGACTACGAAAATTGCTGTGCCGAGTTCAGAACTCATTGAACGTTTCTCGAGAGTTTTAATTTTTCCCGTCAAGCCATCAACATAAGCGTTCATGAAATTATTTGAGCGTAAATCCTTTGAGCATTCAAGAAATTCCTGCACTCCTTCTTCACATGAAATTCTTGCGCTGAGTGATGAACGAGAAAACTTTTGCTGAACTTTCGCCGAAAACGCTACAATTCCGAACGCAACAGGAAGTACCCATAAAGCCGCTAAAGCCATCCGCCAATTTATGAGTAACAAGGAGAGCGCTACAATTGACGTTGAGATTATCGAGCCTATTAACGGAGCCGCAAAATGAGACTGACAGGTTTCAAGGGCCGCGCAATCGTTCATAATCGAGGCTGTAAGATCTGCTAAATCTTTTTTCGCAAAAAACGATAACGGGATTTTCCGGAGCCTCTCAGCTAAAGTTATTCGTCTGATGCCGGATTCCCGGTAAGTCGCAAGAAACGTAGAATTATACTGAAAGAACGAAGCCATGAACATTAAGCATAAGATTATTACGGCGGTCGAGAGATAAAATTTCACGCTGTCATCGCTTAAGTTATACCCGACGGCATTCAACAAAATCATGTGTTTCATGAACGAGTAAATTAACCCGACCGGAAGCATTAAAGCCAAATTCTGGAGAGCACAAGCCAAGCTCCCGATCATTAAGTCAAATATTCCCCTGTCTGATAAAGCAAATCTTTTCTGGAGCCAGCGCATTATTTTCCCTCCTTGTTAATATTCCATGTCAACGAAGTCTGATAATCCTTCCACATTTGCGCGAATTTCCCCTTGAGATTTATTAACTCGTCAAAATTTCCCGTCTCGATTAATTTTCCCTTGTCGAGAACGGCGATAATGTCAGCGTCTTTAACGCTTGAAAGTCTATGAGCTATTAAAATTACGGTTTTGTTTTGCGCCAGAACTTTTATTGCGTCATGTAATTTTTTTTCGTTATCGGGGTCAACGAATGCCGCCGCTTCATCAAGAATTACGACGGGAGAATTTTTGAGGATTGCTCGTGCGACCGTCAATCTCTGAACTTCTCCGCCCGATAAATGCACGCCTTCACTGCCGATAATCGTGTTAATCCCTTCTGGAAACTTCGCGATAATGTCATCACATCCGGCCAATTTCAACGCGTTCATTACGTCTTCGAGTGAAGCACCAGGCTTTGACATTTTTATATTGTCCAGGATTGAGCCTTTGATTAATTTGCTGTCCTGAAACACAAACGCAATCTCATTCATCAAGTCTTCAGGCCTGTAATCCCTCACGTCAAGATTTCCCACAAAAATTTTTCCTGCTTGAACGTCGAAGAATCGAGCGATTAACTTTGCAAGTGTTGATTTTCCGCCGCCTGAATGTCCAACAAGTGCGAGAGTTTGCCCGGGATTGAGCTTGAGAGTTACATGTGAGAGAGCTTTATTTTTCCCGTAACTGAATGAAACGTTAGAGATTTCGACGCTTGAATTTTCCGAAGGTGATTTTATTTCGTCAGGAACGCTTAACGGCTTAAGGCTCAAAATTTCGTTAATCCTTCGCATGGCATCAGCTGAGAGCATCTCGTTTTCGTTTTGCTTAATCGTTCGTGTCAGAGTTACGGAGATTAACGGGGCAATTATCACGGCGAGAATAAAATTACTCAGGAACTCGCGCGAAACTCCATAATAAAATGCCGCGAAAACTCCAGCACAGATTAAGAACGCAAAGCTCCCGTTTACTGCGAGGGTAAAGCACATCATGGGCATTCTTAACTCTTGAGTGTAAGCTATTGTCCAGGCTTCATAGTTTTCAATTGACTTCTGAAATCTCCTGAACGAGAAAATAGTTTGTCCGAAAGTTTTCACAACAGGAATTCCACGAACGTATTCTACAGCCTCATTCGACATAATATTCAAGGCGTTTTGATACTCGGCAATTTTCCGTCTCATGCTCTCTCCTGTCATGAAAGCCATAACGATAAAGCCCAAGACGATTGGCGCAAGGCTCACAAGAGCTAATCTCCAGTCAACATAAAGCAGCAAGCCTACAAGCCCTAATGATGAGAAAATCGCGGCGTATTTGTCCGGTAATTGGTGAGCTAAATACGTCTCAGTCGTTCCGCTCGTGTCAATAATAATTCTCCGTAATTGGCCGGTTCCTAGCGTCTCAATTGTTCCCAATGGAAGAGAAGCTATGTGATGAAGGAGCTTAATCCTGATGTTCGCGGCAATTCTGAATGCGGCTTTATGAGAACACATCAATCCTGCTATATAAACGAGGATTACGATTAAGGCTGATATTGCGGCAATTTTCCCGTAAAGCGCGATATTTTCGGTATCAGCGTCAAAAATTATTGAGTTCGCGATTTTCCAGACATACCAGAATGTAACTATAGCGATTAGTGAGCTTATCCCGGCAAGAAAACATGAAGCATACGTGAGGGATTTATAATTTCCTGCGTAAGATAACAGCTCAGCGAGTTTTAATTTCTTGTTCAAAGATTAATCACTCCCAAGAAAAGCTAATAAAGTTTGATAATGATAACACACTGTTAATACTGTAAAATATCCTAATGAAGAACTTTCATTTATTATTTTAGGAGGAATATTTATCTTGCGTAAAATTCTTTGTGCACTAATCGTTTTATTCGCGTTTACTGGCTGTGCTTGTGCTGATGAAGTTGTGAGTGGAGACGTTCAGGAAGTCAAGCGCGACAAATCAGGAAATATTATCGACATGAAAACCCCTGAAGGCTTACGAATAGTTTATCTCGGAACATTCAGAACTGCTCAGCCTGAGGCATTATCGCCCGACGTTGACCCTGACGAGGGAATTTTCAGCGTCTTCATGGTTCGTTCGGAAAAAGATACTCCTCTTCAGCTTGACGTTCGAGACGGCTTTGATACACGCACAAACAAATTCAGCTGGAGAAACAGCGCACCTTGGGGCTATATTGCGGACATTGAGACAAACGGAAATCCTCGCGACATTCTCGGGACTTTTT
>ERZ842401.3605-NODE-3605-length-19007-cov-5.234276_pt1 | contig 19007 bp, 18 predicted proteins | sample MGYA00521270_ERZ842401 | MGnify/ENA primary metagenome ERZ842401 (study PRJEB31892, sample SAMEA3878208) | bioreactor metagenome | biome: Moose rumen | place: Sweden | collected 2011-10 | study: EMG produced TPA metagenomics assembly of the PRJEB12797 data set... | reverse complement strand
AAATTTTAGTATTATAAAAAGTATATTAATAATAACGACTTTTGATTATAAGTTATGAGTATGGATTTATGGTTGTAAATACAACCATACGTATGTGTACTCAAAAGTGTTAACTTGTGAAATACTAATTTTAACTTATATGCGCAACTTGAAATAATGACACTAAAAATTAATTTTAATTTCAAGTTAAGCCTTAAACCGATAATAAATTTTCATTGTAAATTTTATGATAAAATATTAACTAATTCGTTAATATTTGGCGGTGTTTTTTTGATAATAAAGTACGCGAATAAACGTATAGAAAAGTATTTTAGCGATTACAGCGAGATGAAGAAGAAAATTCCTGCTGAATGGGTAAGGAATATTAAAAAGCATATTGACAGAATGAAAGCTGCTGAAACATTCGGCGATTTTCTTTCGTTAGGGCTGGGACATCCCGAACCGCTCAAAGGGCAAGAGGCAGGGAAATATTCTATTCATGTTACGGGGAATGTAAGACTGATAGTCAAACCTTATGATAACGGCAAAGCTGTGATGATTTGTGAAGAAATTATAATGGAAGGAGTAGTTGATTATCATGGCGGCAAACAAACGTGGTATATCTCATGATTTGTTAATTCACCCCGGTGAAACAATTTCGGATATTTTGGAAGAGCGTAAAATTACTCAGAAAGAATTAGCGCAAAGAGCAGGAGTATCAGAGCCGTTTTTAAGCGATGTAATTCACGGTAAGAAAGACATTTCTAAAAAATTAGCCGTTGGGCTTGAGTATGCGTTAGGAGTTCCGAGTTCATTTTGGCTGAATCTGCAGGCAAATTATGATGCGGAGTTTCTTAGTCTTCACGAAGAGGATACTATTCAAGCGGAAGAGAGAAATATTTATAAAAACATTAAATCAGATTTAGTAATACCTGATAATTTGACGCAAGATCAAATAATTATTTGGCTGAGAAGACATTTCAGGGTCAGCAGTTTAGAGCGCTTACAGGAATTGTCTGAACGGGCATAAAAATCTTGATGAGGTCAGATTAGTTTATTAAATCAACCGATCGTTAGTTTTCTTATTGTTTTATTCGGTGTTTTGCTTGTGAATAGAAGTATGATTGCTGAAAAAAATGTTTGGGGAATGTTTTGCGGGTTAATGTCTGCTGTTACATATTTTTTTATTGTTACGTTAAATAAACAGTCTACGAATATTACTGGAATAGAAAATTCAGTTATACAATTAACAGTCAGCTTTTTAACGGTTGCATTGTTTGTTATTTATAAGCAAAATATAATTCAAGTTCCTGAAAGAACATGGCATTGGATTTTAATTCTTGGTATTCTTAATACAGGGATTGGATGTTATCTTTATTTCTCAAGTTTATCAAAATTGCCTGTTCAGACGGTTGCGATATGCGGTTATCTTGAATTATTATCTGCTGTTGTTTTTGCGGCATTATTATTGGAAGAGAAGATGACTTTAACTCAAGTATTAGGTGCTGTTTGTATTATTGGCGGAGCAATATTGGGAGAAGCTGATAAATTTATTTCATTAGAGAATTAATAAAAAATACCTCTGATATAGTATCAGAGGCAAAAAATATTCAATCAATTTTTCTCTTTATTACAAACGCCCGCTTAAAGAGCATTTTGTCCAAATTTAAGTTCGGTTGTTTGCTAAGAAAATTTCATCTTTGATAATTGTGAGATAAGGTTCAAATTTCTTTTCACTTTTTTTTATATTTCCGTCAGCATCAGAAAAACTAAAATCGCCGTCTTTTACATCAAAAACTGTAAAATTAGCTAAATCTCCTTTTGCTATTTCATGTGTTTCAAGTCCGAGCATTTTTGCTGCATTATCTGTAACCATTGTTAAAACGTTCCAGAAATCTACTCCGCAAGCCATTACTTTACTCATAGTTGTAGGCAGATCATATACAACATTCAGACTTCCTTTGTGTAAATCTGTGGAAATAACATCGGGTAAAAAGTTTTGTTCTACGGCTTTAGCTATTACATCAAATGAAAAATTGCTCTTTCCGTGAGAAACATCAAAAAAGACACCTCTTTCTCTTGCTTCAAATGCGCATTTTTTTACTTTGCTGTTCTTATCAAGAAGTCCTGGTGTTTTGTTGGCGTAAGTATGAGCAAAAACATCGCCTTTATCAAGAAATGATAATACTTTTTCCATAGACATTAACGTACGGCTTGCGTGAACGATTAATGGAAGTCCGGCTTTTTGTGAGATTTCTTTAGCGATTTTCATTGCTTTTTCTGAATCTTCACAGACTCTCGGGTCAATTCTGAGTTTTATGCCGATTATGTAATTCTTGAAATTTTTGACAGCTTCCAAACATGCATTAACGTCAACTTTGCTTAAATCTTTTAGTTCTACACCTTGTTTACCGACACCGTAAGGCGCGATATTGAGATAAGATTTAGCCGGAAGTTTTGATTTTTTCAAGGAACTTTCTAAAAAGTCCTGAAAATTAAGAGAGCCTGCTGTTCCGGCATCAACTGCGAAAGTTACGCCTGAATAAAGCATAATATCCTGTGAAATTCCGAGATCGTCATTAATATATAAATGAGCGTGAGCATCTATCCAGCCTTGAGATAAAAATTTCCCGTTAATGTCTATGACCGTTTCTTCTTTTTGTTCATTGATAAAATCTGAAATTTCTGTTATAATTCCAAATTCTACTTGAATATCTTTCTTTTGAAAATTTTTTTCTTTTATATCGCAGATATTTGCGTTTTTCAAAAGATATTTAGACATAAATAATTTCGCCTCCTTTTTAATTTTATAGCCATATCATAGGAATGACAATCACACCGACAACAAAGTATACTATCTGCATCATGAAGCCGGCTTTTAGAAAGTCTTTATATTTATATCCGCCGGGTTCCATTACGTAAGCAAGTGCCGGAGTAGCCATAGGAGTACAAAAACATGACAGACACCCTACGAAAGTTGCCATTACAAAAGCATGAGGCTGAATGTTTAATTTTTCAGCAAGAGCCATTCCGATAGGAGCCATGATTAAAATAGCTGCGTTATTTGAAAGAAATTGTGTTAAAAATGCTGTTGTTAAAAGCAGTACAGCAATTATTATTACCGGGTCTTTACTTTCACCGCAAAGGCTTAATATAGCATTTGCTATTGTGTTGCCAAGTCCGCTTTTTGATACGGCATTTGCTACTGTAGTCATTCCGGCTATTAAGAAAACAGAAGTCCACGAAATACTATTAAACATTTGCTTTTGAGTGATTGTTCCTGTTAAAAGCAGTACAACAACTCCTGCCGAAGAAATCATATACAGGGGTAATCCTTTGGGAGAAATTATCATCATTATAAAAATTGCTATCATAACAATTCCTGATATCCAAATTTTTGCGGGAGATTCTTTGACAAGTTTGGCAGGGTCTTCATCTTCGTCATCGCTTATAGTTTTGATGTTTTCGTTGTTGGGTAAAAGTTTTGTTCCGAACAGCATTAACACTATTATTCCGACAACAGCAAGAGGTAAACCGACATAAGCAGGTTCGAGGAATCCCCAGCCTCTAAAACCGGCTTCTTCAAGAAGTCCTGATGAAGCTGTCCCCATTCCTGAAGCTGCTATAGTCAACATTGAGCCAAAGCAAATTCCGTAAGCTAACGGCAGATAAGTTTTTGAAACTGAAACTTTTGCTGTGATACAAAGACTTGTGATAATAGGGAAAAGGGTTACGAGAGTTGCTGTCCCGCTGCAAACTGATGATAGAATTGCTCCGCTTAGAACTGTTATTAAAATTAAACTTCGTTCGCTTCCCCCTGTGAATTTATAAAGAACATTGCCGATTTTTTGTGCAAGTCCTGTATAAAATAGCGATGAGCCTACAATCATCATGCTTATCATTAAAATCATTGATGTCGAAGCAAACGGCGTAAATACAGTTCTATGATCAACAAAACCAAGAAGACCTACAATTACTGCGCCTGATAGTGAAGTAACGGCTAACGGAAGTTTTTCACTTAAAAATAAACCAATGATAACTATGAGTACTATACCCATTACAACTTGAGAATCCATAATGCTGCCCCCTTAATATTAAATATTATTAGGAATAATTTAGATGCGGAAATTTGAAATTATAAAAATTATAATTATTTGTTAATATAATTTCAAATTAATAAAAATTATATTATATTAATAAAAAATTATATTTAAGGTGTGAAAAAATGAATGTAAGAGATTTTGAATATATTGTAGAAATAGCACGTTCCGGAAGTATCCTGAAGGCTTCTAAGACGTTATTTATTTCCCAGCCCGCCTTAAGCCAATTTCTTAAACGGATTGAATTTGAAACAGGAACATTATTATTTCAGCGTGTTGGTCATAATCTTGTGCCGACTTTTGCCGGTGAGGAATGTATCAGGATTGCAAAAGAGATTTTATTTTTGAATAATCAGCTTGATAATATTTTGAGTGATGTTGCTCATAAAAATAGAGGTGAAATACGTTTCGGACTTCCATTGAGCAGAGGAAGTTATTTTATTTCATCAATACTCCCGCAGTTTCACAAATTATATCCCGGAATTAAAGTTAATATTTTTGAGGAAGCTACAAAAATTTTGCTAAAAAAATTGAGATTGGGCGAACTGGATTTAATTATTATTAATGTCACACAAGATGAACAATATGAAGATTTACAATATAAAATACTTTGTCAAGAAGAGATGATCCTTGCTGCTCCTGATGAATTTCATCTTGAAACTAAATCTTTTATTCATAAAGATTATATGTATCCATGTTTGAAGCCGGAAGATTGGATAGAATTTCCTTTTATCGCATTAACAGAAGGCCAGCGCAGTTATGTTTTTGCAGAAAAATATATGATAAAGCATGAAATAAAGCCACAAATAAATTTTAGCATTAGAAACCTTGCTCAAGCTATTTTTGCGGTTCAACAGGGATTAGGTTTGACTATATGTCCGTCAATGCCTATAGATACCGATAAAATAAAATATTTTTCGCTTTATGATTCTCCTGAAGGCGGAAAACTTCCTGTAGGTATTGTGTACCGCAAGGATGCTTATATTTCAAAAATCGAGAAAATTCTTATTGAAATTTGTTCTAAAAATTATAACAAGAAAAAGACGACTCGAAATTGAATCGGATCGCCTTTTATATTATTGAAAAAAAATTTTAAGGTTACCCCGCGAGATATTTTTTTAATACTGCTCTTACCGCTCCTTGACTGGCAAGCATATCCCGGAACATGTTTTCGATTTTGTTTCCAACTCCGGCTTCATAAAGATTAACACCGAAAATATTTTTATTGCTTAATATCGATTTTAATTGCCCGAAAAAAGTTTTTGGGTTGCCAAATTCTATGCTTTGAAGTTGTTTTCTAAGTTCAGGTATCATAGGATCGGGAGAAAGTTCAATTTTATTTCCTTCGTCATCAACTGCAAGTAAATATCTAAGCCAGCCGGCAATCACAAGAGGAATAGCGTTTAATTTTTTTGCAGTACCGTAACGCGATAAGTATGCTTTAATTGTTTCACCAAATCTTATTCCTATCATTTGTGAAATATCAACAGCAATTCTTGCGCTTGTATCGCCTAAATATATATTATGAAACCGTATATTTATAACTTCTTCAAGAAATTTCTCAGGTGAAATTATTTTCGGATCTTCAACGACAGGCAGTCCCTCAGGAAAGTTCGGGATCGTTCATACCGTCGGCGAAAAATTTGTATCCCAACATACAATCAAAAGTACAAAGCGCAGTATGAATAGGATTTAAGCAAGCTGTAACTTTCATTTGCTCCGATAAATTTACTGTGTGCCTGTCAGTCATATAAACTCCGGCACTTTCAAAAGCCGGTCTTCCATTTGGAAAAGAATCTTCAATGACAAGATGTTCAGGGGCTTCGGCGTTGACGAATGGAGCTATATAAGTTTTTTTCGATGTGATAACAGGCTGCATATTTTCGAGTCCCAATTCTTCAAGCGTCTCAGCGATTTTTTCAGAAGGACGGGGTGTAATTTTGTCAATCATAGTCCAACAAAAAGAAATTTTATTTTCATTTTTGACATAATCGACAAATTCAGCAGGCACAAATTTTTTTCTTTCCCATGTTTCGGAAATTTCAATGACGCTTTCACGAAGTTTTTCACTGTTATGTGATATATTATCCATCGAAACAAGAGCGAGAGGTTTTGCTCCGGCTTTCCAGCGTTCATAGAGCATAGACGCAACTATCGCTATTATTCCAATTGAATTATTATAGCCGTTATTCATGTCGTTGTCAACATGAGGAAAATATCTTCCGTCAGCATTTCGGAGCGAGTAGCCTTTTTCTGTGATTGTGAATGATACGAGTTGAAGGGAATCCGCCGTGAAAATTTCTTTCAGTCTTGCCCATTCTTCGGGGTTTGATGAACGGGCTTTCAATGCTTCACTGAGCGAGCCTAAAACGCGTTTATTTGTTCGTCCGTCAGCGTGCAGAGTTACGGCGAGTGCAAAATTATCGAACGGCCTGTAAATTTTATCAACGACATCGTAATCAAAAGTTTCTACGCAGATTATTCCGCGATCCGTTAAACCGGCTCGAATTAATTTATCAGCAATGCCGCCAATAAAAATTCTGAAAATATTTCCAATGCCGAAATGAACCCAAAGAGGATTCTTTTTCGTTTTTTGAGCTATTTCTTCGGGATTGTACGGCGGAAGCTCTATTTCGGCTTTTTCCCAAAATTTAGGATTTTTTAATCCCTCGTAAGTCAGACGCATTAGTCTTTTTCCTCAGGGTCAACGTCAATAATCACTTTCATTGTGGTTTCACGGTTATTGTCGATAAAATCGTAAGCCTTCGGGAAATCCTCAAAAGAAAAATGTGCGCTTTGAAGCGGTTTTAGTTGAACTTTCCCTTCTTCAACAAATTTAATTGCGTCAACAAAATCTTCGTGTCTATACATCATGGAAGTGTTGAGGTCTAACTCGCTGTCATTAAGTTTCGCTAAATCCACATTAGCTCTTTTACCGAAAACAGCGACTAAAATTATAGTACTTCCTTTGCGGGCATTTTGAATAGCCTGATCCATCGTTACATCGCTTCCGGCACATTCATAAACAACATCGGCTTTATCAGCTCCGAAAGTTTCAAGTAGTGCTGAAGTGTAACTTTCTTTTTTTGTGTTTACAACTTTATCTGCTCCAAGCTGTTTAGCAAGCTCAAGTCTCTTGTCTGAAATATCTGTCGCCATAACTTTTTTAGCTCCGAGAGCTTTCAAAGATTGAATTAATAAAATTCCTATAGGTCCGCAGCCGAGCACTACAGCGTTTGCACCTTTTACGTCAGGAAATCTTTTAGCTGCGTGAACTGTAACAGCGAGCGGTTCGAGCATTGCACCTTCTGAATAACTCATACTGTCAGGAATTGGAGTTATTTTACTTGAATCAACGGCAAAATATTCGCTTGCTGTGCCTGTTGTTTGAAACCCCATGACTTTTAAGTGTTCACAGAGATTATATTTTCCGTGAAGACAAGGATAGCAGCGTCCGCAAAAAACTTGAGGCTCAATAGTTACTCGTTGTCCTTCTTTCAAATCTTTGACATACTCGCCGACTTTGACAATTTGCCCGGAAACTTCATGCCCTTGTGTTACCGGATAAGAAGTGTAAGGATGAGTGCCGTGATAAACATGAATATCAGAGCCGCAGATACCGATTTTTTTGATTTTAACGAGAACTTGATCAGGGCCGGCCTCAGGGATCGGAACATCTCTAAAAATTATTTTCTTGGGTTCTGTCATTAATTCTTGTCTCATTGTTGCCATTATAAAAAATTCCTCCTTAAAAATTCTGAGAAGTCAGGATTCTTTTATTATTCAGTTTGTTTGCTTTTTCTTTGAAAAACAGTCGACACCGACAGCAACGGCAAGAACAAGCCCTTGCACGACCATTTGGGCATATTCGCTGACGTTCATCATAATCATTCCGCTTTTTAACGAACCGATTATTAAAACGCCCGCGATAACTCCTGAAATTCTTCCGATACCGCCGCTGACTGAAACACCGCCTAAAACTACACAGGTAATAACTTCAAATTCAAAACCTATTGCCGCTGTACTCTGTGCGGAGCCTGAACGTGAGAGCAAAACTATTCCGGCAAGTCCTGCGAAAAATCCTGAAAGAGCATAAATCAAATATTTCATTCTGTTGACCCGGATACCTGAAAGTTCTGAGGCTTCTTCATTGCCGCCGATTGCATAGAAATATCTTCCGAAATATGATTTATTAAGAATGAAACTTCCGGCCGCGAAACAAAGAACCATGATAATTGCACAGATTGGAATAAGGCCAATATTGCCGAGACCTTTGAAAATTTCCCAGCGGTCTAACGTCCAGCGGGCAAAAAATCCAAAAGTCGGATTCTGAAGCACAACGCCGGGGATAGGAATACCGCCGGAAAGAAGATAAGCACAGCCCCTGAATATTGTCTGTGAAGCAAACGTAGCAATAAGAGCAGGAATACCGATTGACGCAACCATCCAGCCGTTAAGAATTCCGATTAATGTCGCCATAACGATTGAAACTAAAATCGCGAACCACATATTCCAGCCTAAGTTAATCATAATATAAGCACATACAACATTAACTAACGCTATAATCGAACCGATTGAAAGGTCGATGCCGGCGATTAAAATTACAAAAGTCATGCCTATTGAAGCTATTCCGTAGTAAGAAACTTGACGCGAAATGTTGACAATATTGGCAACACTGAGAAATTTAGGATTGAAATATGCGAAGATGGCTATTTCAATTATGAAAACAAGCCAGATAGCGTTCTGCTTGAATACTTTTAGAAATTTGTTTTCGCTCATGATTATTATGAAGCCTCCTTTTTAGATTCAGGAATAATTCCCGATGCGTATGACATAATCAAATCTGAGTTGAACTCGTCTTTTTGAAGTTCACCCATCATTTTGTTTTCAGCAAGTACTATAATCCTGTCCGACATTCCCATTAATTCTTCCATTTCGGACGAGATCATTAAAATCGCTACACCGTCTTCGACAAGGTCATTAATCAGCTTATAAATTTCAAATTTTGCTCCGACATCAATTCCCCTTGTAGGTTCATCAAAGATTATTAATTTTGATTGAGCCGCAAGCCATCTGCTTAAAATGACTTTCTGTTGATTTCCGCCGGAAAGATTTTTCACAAGCTGATGAATTGACGGGCATTTGATTTGAACATCTTCGCGGTAGCCTTCAGCTATTGAATGTTCACGTTCCGAATTAATGACAGTAGCTTTTGAAATCCGCTCATAAATCGGCATTGAAATATTATTTTTTATTGAATTTGTCAGTAATGCTCCGTGCCGTTTTCTATCTTCCGGAAGCAGTGCGATACCTAAATCAATAGCTTCGCGCGGGGATTTAGGATTAATTTCTTTGCCTTCAAAAATTATTTTTCCTGATTCTTTTTGTGCCGCTCCAAAAATTAACTGAGCTATTTCTGTGCGCCCGGCTCCAACAAGTCCTCCAAGTCCCAAAACTTCTCCGGCATGAACTTTGAAAGAAATATCTTCATCGCCGTTGCCGTAAACGTGTTGAAGTTCAAGAACTACATCATCTTTTATGCATGGTTCACGGGGAGGATATTTCTGAGTCATTTCGCGTCCGACCATTAATTTTATGAGTTCGTCAACCTGTTTTGGGATTGTTGCAGGATCTTTGTCAGTTATCAAAGTGTCTACATATTCGCCGTCTCTTATAACTTCAATGCGGTCGCTCAATCTGAAAATTTCTTCAAGCCTGTGAGAGATATAAATTATTGAAACGCCTTTCGATTTCAATAACTCGACAACTTTGAACATGCTTTCAACTTCATTAGTAGTTAAAGGAGCGCTTAGTTCGTCCATTATTAAGACTTGGGCGTTCTGTTGAATGGCCTTAGCTATCTCGACCATTTGCTGATAACCTACGGAAAGATTTTTGACAAGTTCTTTAGGATTAATTTTTATGCGAAGCTGTTCAAAGGCTTTCGCGGCTTCAGCTTCCATTGCTTTACGGTCAATGACAATTCCATTTTTTTTCAGAATTGGACGGCCTAAAAATAAATTCTCAGCGGCTGAAAGTTCGCCGACATTATTAAATTCCTGATAAATAATTGCGATTCCGTTTTCGGCGGCAAGCTGCGGAGTCATTCGGGAAAATTCTTTGCCGTTGATTTTAATTTTTCCGGAAGTCGGAATAACTGCGCCTGAGCAGCATTTTATAAGTGTTGATTTTCCTGCGCCGTTCTCGCCGATAAGACCTAAAATTTCGCCGCGTCTTAATTGCAGAGTAACGTCTTTCAAAGCAACAACACCCGGATATTCTTTTCTTATGTGTTCAAGTTCAAGTACATAATCTTCACTCAAGTTTTTTACACCTCCTAAAAAAATCAGGCTCCCAATTCAGAAGCCTGATATAATAATAAGTTTATTTCATTCATGCACTTATAGCTGCAGCATTTTCCGGCGTAATTTCTGAAACACCTCTGAAAACGTTTTTAGATTCAAGTTTTCCGTCAAGAATTAAAGCAAACATAGAAGCACAAGCCCTCGCAGTATCTTCGTCTGACCCTTCAAAACCGATAATTCCCTTTGCAGGATATGTCGGATCAGCAAGCTGTCCAAGCTGCTGTTTTGTAACGTCAGTAGTAAAAACGCCCATATCCTCAGGAATTTTTCCACCTGTTGCAATCTGTAAAGCCTCGTCCGCGCCAATCATAGGACCGGCACCTATGCCTGTTACAACTTTGCAGTCAGGATGAGCCTGTAAAATTGTTTCCATAGCGTCTTGAGCCAAATTGGGTTCAAGTACAGCCTGTGAAGCCACAATTTCATATTTACCGGCGGCAACATTCGCAAGACCCTGCTTAATTCCATTTTCGCGCTCAAGAAGAATAACAGTCTGAGGATAACCAATAACGGCAACTTCTGCTTTCTTTTCTGCTGAATAATGTTCGTTAATGAATTTTCCGGCAAGTTCACCGATGGCAATTCCAAGATCTGTATTATTTAATATCCAGTTCCCGTCAGTATTAGTCATGGGATCGTCCCAACACATTACTTTTATTCCGTACTTACGGGCTTCAGCGCAGACATCTTCAACTGCATTAGCGTCCGAAGGGTGAACCATTATTAAATCGCAACCGGCTGAAATAAAGTTTTCTATCTGACCAATTTGTGTCGCGGAACTGTCATTACATCCTACTATTGTTCTTTCTGCACCGGCGGCATCAAGAATTTCTCCAAGTGCAGTCATAACGCCTGCCCAGTAGGCATTCTGTAAAGATTGAATGGCAATACAGAGCTTTTTGCCTTTGAGAACTGAAAAATCTGCTCTTGCATAAAATTCAGGACTTGCCTGAATACCTTCGATTTTTGCGGTATCGGCAGCCATTGCGGCAACAGGGAGAGCCGTAATTACGGCAAAACACAATAAAGCTACAAATTTTTTCATACTAAAAAATTTCCTTTCTTAAAAAAATTAAAATTTATCTTCCATGCCGTTAAAGCATGATCCACAAAAATTAGAAACAGGTAAACGCGCCGTCAATAACAAAATCAGCACCGGTTGTAAACGTGCTTGTGTCTCCAGCCAAATAAACACAGATTGATTCAAGTTCTTCCGGTTTCCCAAGCCGCCCCATAGGAGCAAGTTCATTCCATTTCGCTATTAAAGGTTTGAGAAAATCTGAACTTAAAGTTAAATCTGTTCCAATATAACCGGGACTAATTGAATTTACTCGAACGCCTTTTTTCGCCCATTCGATAGCAAGAGATTTAGTAAGTTGAATTACTCCTGCTTTAGAAGCGTTATAAGCACATTGAGGTTGAGGAACGTTTACGATATGAGCAGACATTGAAGCGGTATTAATAATCGAGCCGCCGCCATGAGCAAGCATATATTTTCCAGCGATAGTATCAGTAAGAAAAACGCTGTTAAGATTGACATCTATATTCTTTTTCCATTGAGCGTAAGTCATTTTTTCTGCAGCTTCATTAATACAAATTCCAGCATTTGCGTGGCAAAAATCAAGACCGCCAAGTTTTTCTACAACTTCATCAGTCATAGCTTGAACTTCTATTTCAGATGTAACATCGCATTTAATCGCAATAACTTTGCGTCCTGTTGCTTCGGAAATCTCCTTAGCTGTTTTCTCAGCTTCAGTTATATCAAGATCAACAATAGCTAAGTCCGCACCAGCTTCAGCAAAAGCAGTAGCAGTACATTTACCAATACCGCGAGCCGCGCCGGTAACGAATCCTTTTTTCCCGTCAAGACGCATTTTTTCAATAATGCCCATAAAAAATCCTCCTTATAACACAAATAATCAAGTAACGAAGAATTTTATTTTTAGAAGTAAAAAAGATTTGTGAAATTATATTGGTTAATATAAAAATACAAACTGTCAATGCTGAAATGTATACAATATAATTAAGAAATATTAAATAAAACTTAATAAAATCTATCTAAGCTGAAAATCACGCGCAATTATTCCGCAATAACAATACGGTTAGTATCAGAGCAAACACGTCCTTTTTCTCTTCTACGTTCCCATACTGTTGCAAATCCTTTAGGAGCAGGTTCATAGTTTTCCACAGAATCTTTGGGAATAATCCAAACGTTGGGTTTGTCAATAGTTTTGTGTAATTAATTTTTATATCCCGAAAACTCTGTCAACTCCGAACAGAACGGCAAACTGATTTAATGCTTGTCCCCAATTTCTAATTGGCATAGTCCATCTTTTAGCGGCTTTACTTATCGCAAAATACATAATCTTGATTATAGCTTCGTCATCAGGAAAAGCCGCTCTATTTTTCGTAACTTTCCGAAACGAGGCGTTCAACGACTCAATAGCGTTGGTCGTATAAATTACACGCCGTATTTCTTCAGGATATTTGAAAAATTCACTCAAATCATCCCAATGTTTTTCCCATGAACGTTGAATCATTGGGTATTTGACGTTCCATTTTCTGCCGAAATCATCGAGAGCTTCAAGAGCTTCTTCTTCGTTCACGGCACTGTAAATCTGCTTCAAATCACGGCAATCTTCTTTGAGATCCTTATAGCTGACGTACTTAATGCTGTTTCTTACCATGTGGACTATACAGAGCTGAACTTTTGTCTTCGGATATACTCCACGAACAGCATCAGGAAACCCTGTTAATCCGTCCATACAAGCAATAAAAATGTCTTCGAATCCGCGATTTTTGATTTTTTAAGTCAATCAGAACGCTCATCCAAAATTTTGCGCCTTCAGTTTCACTTAAATAAAAACCTAAAGCATCTTTTTTACCGTCCACATGTTTATGCCTAAAGCCAAGTATATAGCTTTATTTTCATTTTTCCCGTTCTGGAGGCTGTTGACACGCAGTGCGTCTAAATAAACTATAGGATAAGTCCGCTCAAGAGGACGTGTTCTCCAAGCACGTACGTCATCATGAACCGCGTCTGTAACTCTGCTGAATTTCTGTCTCTTGGAATATCTGTCCCTTAAAAAATTGAGTTCGACATTTTGATCATGCGTCAAAATTTTCTTTTTTGAATATCCGTTCCTGCTATTACCGCTGTTATCTCCTTCATTAGAATGTTTTTTGTAACCAAGATGAACGTCCATTTCAGCTTCGAGAATTCTGTTCAAAAGACGGCTTGTGAGATTTCTAATAATTCCGTCTTGTCCGAACAATTTTTCTTGAGTCATTCCAGACAAATCTAACTGCGAAATAATTTACTCAATAATAGCGTCTTGTTGATTAAGTTCGTGTTTCTTGGTCATTACTATCGACTCCTTAATTTTTATAGCTTTTACCATTTACACAAACTATTTTATAATCCCTTCCGAACCTCCAATCCGCATATTTGTCAACAAAACTCAAAAAAGACACTCCCAATTTGGTATGTTTTGAAACAAAATTACTAAATAAGCTCAAAATGTTGTTTTTATTTTTCAGGTATTGCGCAAAAGTTTATAGAATCTTTTTTAACTAAGCATAATGAAAATCTTAGCAACTATTACCACAAAAAATTACCTTTTGACAATTTCTAACCCAACCAGTTCCAATTTGCAACATGATAACTCAAACAGTTCGCAAAATATACGACGCAATAGACTCAACTTTAACTTCTTTATAAAATTTTTTTCTCACATTAACGGCACAGCAAATGCTCTTTTAACACTCAAAACAATGAAAAAAATTGCATCTTTTATATCAACTTTTCTAAACACACAGGACAAAAAAAGCATATTAAGAAAACAAATTTCAAAACATAATTTTAGTAGCATTCTACGACATCATCACCACAATGCTAAACATAAGAACATATCAGAAACACAGATAGATTTTTATTGCGCATTGAATTTTCAAAATAACGTCAAAATAGGTGTCCTTTAAGTGCCTTATAGTTCCTAAATAAGTGCTTAATAAAACCACGAAAACTTCAGAAAAATTTTTTAACAAGCAAACGTGAGAGGCTTCCTAAAGTCGATTACGTTTTTTTAATAACTCCCTTTGTTCGCACTTTTGTACGGCAAAGGGACTGCTTGTCCATCAGCCCTAAAAACAAATTTTGCAATTATTTATAACTTAAAAAGCTATTCGTTTTACGAATAATGAGTCAAAAATATTTTCAAAGATGCATAAAAAAATCTCAAAGTGTGCCATGAAAAAGTCATTTGAAAATTCTTTTTAGAAACACAATAATTTTTGAAAATATATCAAGAAAAATTTTCGCAACTCAAAATAAAAAAACTTTTCAAAATTAAAGCCGAACTCTTCGCTTCGCAACATCATCAATTTCTGCTTCCACAGGTACAAATAAATCATATTGAGCGTAATATAAAAATTCACAGCTGTAACTCGATAAACCGTAACGATTTTTCAAACACACTAATTCAATTTTTCGAGGATTTTCATTTTTTGCCTGACGAACTGCCTCACGTTTTTGTTTTAATTTTTTTTCTCCATCAAAAATTTCGCTATTCATAACTTTCAACTGCAAGCCCCAAATTACGTCCGCCGTATATTCAATTCCTCCGCTCTCTTTGAAACTTTCAAAGTCAACAGGAGTTAAATAATTTGCACGATTTAGCGACGAAATTAAAATCACAACAAGATCGTTGTCAACCTGAAGTTTTTTGAAGGCTCGAACGTGTCCGTCAACAGCATCTTTCGCAGACTGTCGAATATCCACAGGACGAACAATTTGAAGATAGTCAATTACAACGACAGGATGGACTCCAGTCTGAGATATGTAATTCTGAACTGTGTTAGTTATAGTTTCGATTGTCGTATCGAATCCACACTCAATTATTGCTTCGTTAGTGGCAATACTGCTATAGCTTTCTATCGCACGCCCTACAGAATCCGTTAGATAGCCCTCTCGGATTTTTATCGCGCTAACTGCCGTTTCAAGACTTTCGCGCGCCGTCATTCTGGAGATACCCTTACTAACAAGCTCAAACTCCGACTGTTCCAAAGAAAAATATAATACGTGGTCGCCAGCTTCTGAAAGCTGATCGGCAAGTTGTCCAACAAAAGTCGTTTTTCCGAGACTCGACACCGCTCCCAAAACATAAAGTCCGGGATAAAGACTCATTTTTTCGTCTAAATTACTATAACCTGTCTTTCGATACCGATATACGCTAAATCTATCTACATCGCTCTTAAATTTCTGCATTAAATATTCTCCTACAAATCCCAAAGAAAGCTTCTCTGCTTCAACTTTTGAGTATAAGTTTTGAGTATTAATAAACCCTGATGAAATACTCTCCGTAATCTGTGGAACTGAATACACAGGTACATAAGGCGTTACGCTTCTCAAAGCCAAACCCAAAGTCATAGCCCCATAAGTTTGCGCTCCGTGTCGTTCGTCCCATTTCGGCCTCATAAGCCCCGACTGACGAAACATTCTATCCATTCGCAACTCATCGCAATTCGTCCAATAAGCTAAATGGCTACACAGTGCTAAATCTGCCCGGCTATGGTCGCCCCCGTAACAAGATAAATCACCACGACAGAGCGAAAAAATTTCACGCCCGCGTTGAGAGTTAAACATTCTCTGCCATAATTCGTTATCCGTAACCCCTAAATTAAAAACGCCGTTTGACGTGCGTAGAGGGGGCAAATTTGAATTTTTATTCTCTTCGACATGTAAATACTTGTCGTAAATTTTTCGAGCCTCCTGCGTTCGATTTTCGACGGCCTTCGTTTCGCCTCCGCTTAGGGGTGGGAAAGTGCCATTAAAAACGTTCCCTGTAACCGTGAAAAACCGCCCGCTATCGTACATTTCAAGGCCGATTTCGTCATTTCTACGGCGTGAGCCGAACGTTGAAAGACTCTCGGAGAGTTTACACAGGATATGAAGTCCCTTGCCCGAAGGCGAATATTCCGTGTACGAGTTCATCAAATTAACGATTTCCGACGCAAACGGCTTCAGGCTTCCGTCCTCTAAAACGACGTTATCGAGATCAATACCGCAGTAACCGTTCCCAAACTCGAAACCGACACCGCCCGATTTGCTTGCTATCAATCCGGCTCGTTCAGCGTAGCTCATAGCCTCGTCAAACGTCCCCCAAGTTGCGGGGTCATTAGCCTTCGCCCCTGTCCCGTCATGAGGGTTAATCGGCCGTTTATCAGCCTTGCCCTTTTTCTCATTCCAGACGAGCCGATACGCGACCCACTGCGACAATTTCTTTAACTCTTCAAGCTGCTTAGGAAAATTCAAAACGAAAAACTCCTTTCTGAAAAATTCTGATTTCACTTTTTTCATAGAGATTTGACAACGATTGCGCTGCTATATATTTTCTGTGTTTTCAGTGTTTCTGTGTTTTTTTGAGTCCACTTTTTTGATTTTTCTGAGGCGTAAGCGGGGCGACCAACGGGAAGCCCCCGCTAGGCGAGCCGACCAACGGGAGGGGAGCCGTTAGCCTCCCGATATATTACATGTATAGCATGTAATACATGAAGGTTTTTTTGCCGTCTTCGTAAACCCTTGCGCTCGTTGGCTTTATCCCCGATTTTTTCGGCTTTCAAAATGGCACTTTTCCACCCCTATCGTGGCACTTTTCCACCCCTAAAATGGCACTTTTCCACCCCTATCGTGGCACTTTTCCACCCGTCTGTATTTTTACTTAGTCATTCAGATTTTTGAAAAAGCGCTAACGTTTTATTTATAACGAACGTAATTTTTATTTTTGCGAATGTCTTGCCTTCTTTCTCTTCTTCAAAGCCTGTTATGAGTCCCTCTCCGATCCAGAAACTGAGAATTTCTTTAGTCCTATCCCGAATGCGTTTTTTTGTTTTGGTGTCAGCATCTTCAAGTCCGAGATATTCGTAAATAGTTTCGTAGCGTATGACAGGCTTGATATTACTGTGTGGATTCTTCATGCTCGTTATTTGTCGGAGTAGATAGCCTTTGAGCATTATGTTTTCTTGCGTGTTATTGACTGGAGCATTCAGCATTTCAATATTCGTTCTGCTGATTTGATTTATTCCTTTGGCGTAATCGTAGAGCGGAGAATTTCTGAATAAATGAATACAGTCGACAACTTCTTGTCCGTTTAGTCTTATGTTTTTTTGAGATATTCTCTCACATGGAAGAAGATGGCCACTATATTCGTCTTCTTCTCTCCAGCCTGCTTTTACTTCAGCATAAGCGTTGATTTCAATAGTGGTGTTCATGAGTTTATCAATGCTACGTAGAATTTCTTCTCGAATAGTTGGTGTGATTTCTACGTTTTTCTTATTTCCCGAAAGCACTTGGAATATCATTTTAGGTGTTATAAATTCGTTTCCTGCTTCGTATAGAGAAGACGCTGCACTTAAAATTTCTCTGTCGAATGGATTAAGCCATTTTTCGCTGGGAATTAAAACACCTTTCTTTTTCATTTCGTTGAAGTCTATAGAAGCAATGGTGCGAATTTCGTTTTTCTTATTGTTACCTACCCATATTTCAGCTTCGTTAGCCGGATAAAATTTGGGATTATCTTTTGTGTTAAAAACTTTAGTTTCAAGTTTAGTAGTTCCGGACGTAAAGTTTTTAGCTTTTCGTGTCGTTGCCTTTATAATCTCATTGTTTTCAAGTGAATTATCTTGTGTGTTATCCTCGAAAATAGTAACTAATTGTTTTTTAACGTTGTCTAAAATCGTTTTTTTATTTTTAACACCTTCATTGATGAGTTCACATGCTTTTTTGAATCCTTCCATATCTTTTTCTTTTAAGGTATTAAGGAATCTCTTAAAATTAGATTGTAGATGACCCCTTAGAACATCGTCATCAAATAGAGTAAATTCAGCATCAGAAGGCGTATCTTTGAAGTCGGGGGTGTTCTTTTTGATAAATTTTCGATATTCATCTTCAAAAGAAAGATCTTCAACGAGAAGAGCATAGATAGTGATATGCAGTGGTATATCGTGCTCAAGTAAGTCAAGTATTGTGTTTGTGTTTTTTGCAAAAAATTCAAAAGTTAGTTCTCTTGCGCGGTTTTCTGCATCATCTTTAGCTTTTTTTTGTTGGTCCTTCAAAGAACGATATTCTTGCTCAGCCTCGAGAAAAATTTTTTCGGTTTCTTTTTCTTCGATTGAGAGAGGTCGTTTTTGTAGTTTTGCGATTTGATTAACTTTATCTAATTTTGCGCGAGCGTTGTCTCTTTTGTCTGAAGTTTCCTTTAGTTTTTTCGAGAAAAAATCGTTGATTTTCGTATTTTCGATTTTTTGAAACTCGAAAAATTTTTGATTAAATTTCAGTATTTCCATAATGCTTTAGTTATTTATTATTAACTCCGTGTAATACAACATATTCATCAAGAATATTATTTACGAGTTCTGAAACGCTTGATCTTTGACCAGTTTCAAGTTGTCGTAGGCCGCAAATACGATTTAGTTCTGTGAAAGTTGAAGGTTTTATTTTGAGAGTGTAGCTCTTGCTTTTTATTTCTCTGTCTAAAACCTTTGGTCTTCCCATTTTCTTCTTGTC
>ERZ842401.3604-NODE-3604-length-19013-cov-4.732303_pt1 | contig 19013 bp, 17 predicted proteins | sample MGYA00521270_ERZ842401 | MGnify/ENA primary metagenome ERZ842401 (study PRJEB31892, sample SAMEA3878208) | bioreactor metagenome | biome: Moose rumen | place: Sweden | collected 2011-10 | study: EMG produced TPA metagenomics assembly of the PRJEB12797 data set... | reverse complement strand
GATATAATATGCGCCTATTTTTCGAAAGGAGCGGCAATTGGCCGATACGGAAGCGTTGGTGAACCAGTTGAACGAGTGCGCGGAGAAGCAAGACTTCGAAGGGGCTTTTCGGCTCGTGCGCGAAAACAGGGCAGAGCTCGACAAGAAGATCCGCGCCACGGGTATAAGGGATGCATTGAAGAAGACGACAAGAGATCGTCTTCTTCTTTCTTTTTTGGACGGCGTCGGCTTTGGAGAGAGTCCGCTTGACGAGTCGCTCGTCAAGCTCGAGAAGCTCGTCGGCTTCCAGCCGGGCGCTCTCGTCCTCAGCAAGGCGTGGGGTCTCGGCAAGGTGAAGCGCCTCGACTACTTCTACAAGCGCGTCACGGTCGATTTCAAGACGAAGAAGAACCACCAGCTTACCTACGCCGCCGCCTGCGACATGCTCGAGGTTGCGCCAGAGGGCCACATCCTCGTTCTCCGCGAGGCCGATCCCGCGGCGTTCGAGAAACTGCTCAAGGAGCGCCCCGGCGATTTCGTCAAGGAAGTCCTGAAGAGCTACGGCGACATGACGATCGTCCGTCTCGAGGACATCTGCGTCCAGAACGGCTTCGTCAAGTCCGTCAACTGGAAGAAGTTCTGGGAAGAGGCGAGGAAGGCGCTCCACCAGGACAAGCTCGTCGAGATTCCCGCGAAGCGCACCGATCCGATCCGCCTCAAGGCGTCCGTCGAGGACTACGGTGACGGCTGGCTCACGGCGTTCTCGCACGAGACCGACCCGAAGCTCATCCTTGCGGCTGTCCGCGAATACGTCTCGCAGGGCCGCTTCAAGACCGCAACCGACGACGCGAAGTCCAAGATCGCCGACCGCCTCGAGTTCGCGGTGACCGCCGCGCGCAATGTCGACGATGCGCTTTACGCGCGCCTCGCTTCGCTCGTCCTCGAGCTCGGCTTCACGCGTCCCGCCGCGGCCGACATGCGCGCGTACCTCTGGGAGCGCAAGCGCTACATCGCCGCCGCGTCGTCGCTGCCGGCCCGCGAGGTCGGCATGATGATCTCGTTCCTCGCGGACTCCGACGAGGCGAAGGCGAAGCTTTACGCCGCCGTCCCCGAGCTCTGCTTCACGGCTGTCGCGGAGATCGTCTCGCGCTTCGGCGCCGAGGCGGCCTGCCGCGCCGCGCTCGGCGGCTTCATGAAGGACACGCAGGCGCCCGCGACTCTCGTCACGCTCATCGTCGGCAAGATCGAGCAGTTTGGCAAGTTCGAATACGCCGAGGTGCCGATCGACGGCAAGAACATCAAGGTGCTAAAGTCCTACGAACTGTGGCCGGAGCTCCCGCCGGTCGCTACGATCCTCACTCACGCGATTGCGCTCGGCGAGGGGCGTCGCGGCGGAGAGACGCTCAAGATGCAGAACATCGTCCGCCGTCTCTTCGGCGACAGGGCGTGGCTCGAGAAGATGTTCAAGCTTTTGAAGCCAGCCGACCAGGTGCTGTTCTTCGAGCGCTTCCAGGCGTCTATCGCGTGGGATCCGTCGACTCACCACACGATTGTCGTGAGGATGACGCACATCGTTCCCGCGCTCGAGAGCCACCTCGTCAAGACCGAGAAGAAGAAGGAGTATGCGCGCGTCACTTCGCTCCGCAGCTACGGCCTCAGGAAGCAGGAATACCTCAAGCTCATCAACGAGGACATGCCCGCGAACGTCAAGCGCATCGAGTTCGCGAAGAGCTACGGCGACCTCTCGGAGAACGCGGAGTACCAGTACGCAAAGGACGAACAGCGCGTGCTGATGCAGAAGCAGACCGTCATGCAGGCCGAGCTCGAGGCCGTCAAGCCCGGCGACTTCTCGGACGCGACGACCGACGAGGTGATGCCAGGCGTCACCGTCGTGATCGAGGGCGCGGAGGGGCGTAAGACCTACACCGTGCTTGGCGAGTGGGACAACGACGTCGACAGGGGCATCCTCGCGTCGAAGACGCGTCTCGCGCAGAACATGCTCGGCAAGAAGGTCGGCGACCAGTTCGAGCTTCCTGGCGCGGAGGGAGAGGTCAAGTTCGCCTCGATCGTCGGGATACAGCCGCTGTCGGATGAAATTCGCGAGTGGATGAAGCTTCCACCCGGCGTCCAGATATGATAGAATAGAGGCGTTGTCAAACAGGAGAGTTTTATAGAGAGGAGGCAAGTCATGGGAGTCGTCGTCAAGAAATCCTCGAAGTCGAAGAAACCGGCCGCAAAGAAGCCGGCGAAGAAACCCGTTGCGAAGAAGCCGGTGGCGAAGCCCAGGAAGGCCGTCGCCAAGAAGCCGGCCAAGAAAGTCGCCGCGAAGCCAAAGAAGCCGGTCGCGAAGAAGCCGGCTGCGGCCAAGAAGCCGAAGTCCGAGATCAAGCGCGTGCCTCCGCGCGTCACGCGCCGCATAGTCGCCGTGGAAAAACCGGTCTCGCCCGATGTCGAGGCGATGGACGCGGCAAAGGCGGTCGAGTTCGCGATGTCGATCGCGGAGGAGATGAAGCGCTCCGCGGCGATGGCCGAGAAGGCGCGCACCGGCGACGAGATCAAGCTTTCGCGCCGCCCCACGACCCGTGCCCAGGGCAAGTCGACGGTCAAGTTTCCTGCGGCCGACCTCAAGGACTTCCGCAAGCGCCTCATAGAGGCCCGCGCAGTCGCGCTTTCGGGCGTCAACGCGATGAAGGCGACCGGCTTCAACGAGGCCGACGACCACGAGTCCGATGGTGGCGACGGCACCAACCAGACGCTTCGCCTCCAGGCGCTCGGGCAGATGGGCAACATCAACCGCACCATCCAGCAGATAGAAGAGGCGCTTCATCGCATCGACGACGGCTCGTACGGCGTCTGCACCGTCTGCGGGCAGCTGATACGCAAGCCCCGTCTCCTCAACCAGCCGTTCGTCCTGACGTGCATGGAGTGCCAGAGCGAGATGGAGCGCAACCGCAGCTGATGAGGCGCTTTTTCGTCCTGTTCGCGGTGGTCGTCCACCTCGTGCTCGCGGATGCGGTCGCGAAGGAGCTCGCGGCGGGCTATCTCAAAGGGGCCTCGTCGCTTCCCGTCATCCCCGGTTTTTTCGATCTCGCGTATGTCGAGAACAGAGGCTGCGCGTGGGGTATGTTCCAAGGGCAGGTCTGGCCGCTCGCCGCGTTTGCGCTTGTCGCGCTCGCGTTCCTCATCTGGAAGCGCAAGGCCATCTTCGGCGCAGGGCGCGTGGCGGCGGTCGCCGAGGTCCTTCTCTATGCCGGAATCGTGGGCAATCTCATCGACCGAGTCTTCCGCGGCTTTGTCATCGACTTCTTCGACTTCCACTGGAAGGCCGCGTATCACTTCCCCTGCTTCAACCTCGCCGACACTTTCATCACCGTCGCGGCGGGGCTTCTTATCCTATGTTCGTTCGGGAAGCGTACATCCTAGCGGGGCCGACAGCGAGCGGCAAGAGCGACATCGCATCTACGCTCGCGCGTGAAATGGGCGCGTGGATCCTGAGCGCAGACTCCATGCTCGTCTACCGCGGCATGGACATCGGGACCGCCAAGCCGTCCGACACTGAGCGCGAGGAGTTCCACATGGGTGGCGTCGACGTCGTGACGCCAGCAGAGGAGTTTTCCTCCGGCGCTTGGCTTAGGGCCGCGTCGGCCTGGGCGGCGACTGTTCCCAAGGGAGTGCCTATAGTGATTGTCGGCGGCACGGGGCTCTACTTCTCCGCGCTCCTTCGCGGGCTCGACCGCCGCTGGGAGAAGCCGCCGCCTGAGTATCCTGTCATCCGCATCGACCGCGCCGTCGTGCGCGCGCGCATCGCCGCGCGGCTGGACGCGATGTTCATGGCGGGGCTCGAGGAGGAAAAACGGCGGCTCAGGGAGCTCTATCCCGTCTGGTCCAAGACCGCCTCCCTCGCAATCGGCTACCGCGAGGGCGACGACCGCTCGAAGATCCTGACGCGCACCTGCCAGCTTGCGAAGCGCCAGGACACGTGGTTCCGCCACCAGGCCACTCCAATCTACGTCGAGCCATCGGCAGACTCCGTCCGCGAGTGCTGGCGCGAGCGAGGTCCGTGGAAAGTCTCGTTTCCCACTTGATTTTCCCAGAAGAATTCGGTATCATATTCCCAAAATTTTCAACACAAGGAGACAACAGATGAAATTCTCTACTATGATGGTTGTTTTTGCAATGGTTCTATCCTTTGCCGTTTCTGGCTGCAGGTACGGCAAGGCCAATGCTGGCGCAGGTGCCGGTGCGAACGGCGACGGTCTTGGCACCGCAGGCGGCTCCGACATAACTACCACCGTCGGCGACGACCAGGAGGGTCCGCTCGATGACGCCGGCGTGCGTCCGTTCGAAGAATATTGCACGCGTTGCACCGACGTCGACTTTGCGCCGGTCTACTTCGGCTTTGACTCGACCGTCGTTCCCCAGGGCGAGATCGGCAAGATCGACGAGGTCGCGCAGCACCTCGGCTCCCACGCTGACCGCGTTGTCGTCGTCGAGGGCAACTGCGACGAGCGTGGCTCTAACGAGTACAACATGGCGCTCGGCGAGAACCGCGCGAGCATCATCCGCAACTATCTCGTCCAGAGCGGCATCGACGCGTCCCGCATCCAGACGCGCAGCTTCGGCGAGGAGAAGCCCGCGGTCGTCGGCAGCGACGAGTCCGCCTGGGCGAGGAACCGCCGCGGCGAGTTCGTGATCTACCAGAAGTGATTTTCCGCAGATGACGCTGGCGGTAATATTCGACAGCATCGGCTTCGGCGAGTGGTTTGTGCTGCTCGCCGTCGTTCTTATCGTAGTCGGCCCGAAGAGGCTTCCCTCGGCGGCCCGCACCGTCGGGCAGTACTATTCGAAGTTCCGCCGCGCCGCCGAGAACTTCAAGCGCCAGCTCCTCGACATGGACACCGAGTTCACAAAGGCCGTGCAGGAAGTCGAGAAGCAGCCGGAGGACGCGTTCACCGTTGATCCAGCGAATGACGAGTCGGCCGCGAACTCTGGCGACGGCGCTCCCGCCGAGCCGCCTGCCGCGGACATGCCTCCAGCGGAGGGCGCGTAATGGCGATTTCCCTCCTCAAAGACCCCGACGCGCGGAACGACCCTCCGCGTCCGCTTCTCGAGCATCTGCTCGCCTTGCGCGACATGCTCGTGTTCGGCGCCGTCGCCTGGGCAATCTGCGCCATAGTCGCCGGATGCTGCACGCCTTGGATTCTCGAATGGCTCAAGAGCCCGGCGGGCGAGAGCGAGGAGCTTCTCCAGGGGCTCGACCTCACGACCGGCGTCTCCACGATAATCTCCATTGCCGGCTGGGGCGGGACGGCGCTCGCGTTCCCCTTCATCGTCTACGCGATACTCCGCTTCGTATTCCCCGCGCTCACCAACCGCGAGAAGGTCGTGCTCATGTCGATACTCGTCGTGGGAACGGGCTTCTTCCTCGTCGGCATAGGCGTAGCGTATGCGAAGACGCTCCCGATGGTCGTCAAGGCGTTCAGGGCGATAAACGAGTGGTGCGGCATTCCCTCCACGATAATACGGCTCGAGGGCTACATCTCCATTGTCCTCAAGACGATCATCGCCTTCGGCCTCGTCTTCCAGCTGCCGCTCATAATCTTCGTCCTCGGCTGGTTCGGCCTCGTCTCCTCGAAGGGCCTCCGCGACAAGCGCCGCATCGCGATAGTGATGGCGTTCGTGGTCTCGATGGTCCTGACGCCCCCGGATCCGATGAGCCAGATATTCATGGCCGTTCCCCTCTGCCTTCTGTACGAGCTGTCCGTCTGGATGGTGTGGCTCAAGGAGAAGGGGACTTTCGGAAAATGAAAAGCCGCATTTCCTTTGCGCTCGGCTTTCTCGCGCTGATAGTGGTCGGCGCGGTCCTCCTTGCGCTTCCCTGCTGCCGCGCAGACAACATGCGCGGAGACTTCGTCACGTCCCTCTTCACGGCGTTTTCGGCCGTGTGCGTGACGGGGCTCACGGTGGTGGACGTCGGGCGCGAGTTCTCCGTAGCCGGCCAGGTTGTCCTGATGGCGCTCGTCGAACTCGGGTGCCTCGGGCTCATGACGTGCGGCACGTTCTTTCTCGTGGCGATAGGGCGGCGCATCTCGCTTTCAAGCGAGTTTTCGCTGATGAACGCCTATGGGGTCAGGCAGATACAGGGCCTCAGGGGCCTCATCTGCTGGATCGTCGGCTCGATGCTCGTAATAGAGGGCATTTTCGCCGTTGCGCTTTACCCGCATTTCGGCAACTGGTACGAGGCGGTGTTCTACTCGATAATGAGCTTCTGCAACGCCGGCTTCGGGCTTGAGTCGGATTCGCTCGCCTCGTTTCCGCGCGGTTGGCCCGTCGTGGTGATGGGCGTCGAGACGATCCTCGGAGGCATCGGCTTCCTCGTCATCTACAACCTCTGCACGTTCAAGTTCCTCCATCGCATCTCCGGAGCGCGCGGACGTCTTTCGCTCCACACTCGCGTCGTCCTGCGGTTCACGTTCTACCTGCTCGCCCTCACCTTCATCGCGTTCCTCGCCGTCGAGTGGAATCTCTCGCTGAAGGACATGAGTCTTTCCGACAAGGCGGTCGTTGGCTTCTACCAGGCCGTGACGCCCCGGACGTGCGGCTTCTGCGTGATTCCGACCGAGGCTCTCCACCCGCTGACTCGTCTTATCTACGAGTGTCTCATGTTCATCGGCGGCGCCCCCGGCTCCGCCGCGGCCGGCATGAAGGTCACGACGCTCGCCGTCATCATCTACACGGCGACGGCGATGTGCCGCGGCGAGACGGAGACGGTGATGGGCGGAAGGCTGATCCCAACCGAGATCGTGCGCGAGTCTCTCGTGATCCTGATGGCGATAGTCATGTTCGCCGTAGTCGTGACAGGTGCGCTTTTCGTCACCGAGGCAGGCTCCGGCATCTCGTCCGACGCGCTTTTCTTCGAGGCGGTCTCGGCCGTCACGACGACGGGCCTTGCGGTAGGCGACACCACGGCGTCGCTTTCCACTCCAGGCCGCTTTGTCATAATGGTCGCGATGTTCATCGGCCGTCTCGGCGCACTTACGGTCGTCCTCATGATCGGCGACCGCGAGTCGAAGAAGCACGTGCGCTTCCCGACCGAGGAAATCGTCGTCGGCTGACAGGCGAGACTCTCCGCTTTTTGGTATACTATCTGCTGTGAAGAGTGACGATATATTGTTTCCGCCGCCAGGGAAGACACCGAAGGAAGACACCGCGGCGGTGATGAAGTTCTACAAGCTGCCAAAGGCGTTTCCCCCGGCTGTTCTCGCCGAGGCGAGGCGCATTTCGGCGCGGCCATTCTCCGATGCGGAAATAAAGCGCTCCGGGCGGCTCGACTTGAGGCGCAAGTTCATCTTCACCTGCGACCCGCAGTCGGCGCGCGACTACGACGATGCGCTTTCCCTCGAGACGGACCGCAAGGGCAACCGCGTCTTGGGCGTCCATATCGCGGATGTTTCGCACTACGTGAAGCCGGGAAGCGCGATCGACCGCGAGGCGTATCGTCGCTCAACGAGTGTATATCTCTGCGACAGGGTCGTGCCGATGCTCCCCGAGGAGCTCTGCAACGGCGTCTGCTCGCTCGTCCCAGATGAAGACCGTCTTGCTTTTTCCGTTTTTCTCACTTTCGACAAGAACGGCGAGGTCGTCAAGCGCTCGTTCTCGAAGTCGGTAATTCGCTCGAAGGCGCGGTTTACCTATGAGCAGGTGATGGCCGTCATCCGCGGCAAATCCGACGCGAGGATCAGCTCGCGCGAGGCGAAGACGATACGCGCGATTTCCGCGCTTGCCCAGCAGATCCGCGCAAGGCGTTTTGCGGCGGGTGCGCTTGACATCGAAATTCCCGAGGCCGAGGTTATCCTCGACTCGAACGGCGAGATGACGGGGCTCATCACGCGTCCCTATGACGAATCGCACCAGATGATCGAAGAGTGCATGGTCGCCGCGAACGAGGCGGTCGCGAAAGAGCTTTGGACGAAGGGGATCAGGATCCTCGCGCGCCTCCACGAGCCGCCGGACGACGAGAAGCTCGATATGCTCCGTGCCGAGCTAAAGGGCCTTGGCATAAAGGCGGGGAACATCTCGAATCCCCACGTCTTTGCGCAGCTGCTCCAGACGATCAAGCGCAGCCCACTCTGCCCTACGCTCTCGATGATGGTCCTCAGGTCTATGAAGCGCGCGGTCTACGACGCGTCGGCGATCGGCCACTTCGGGCTTGCGAAGCGCTACTATGCGCACTTCACCTCTCCGATACGCCGCTATCCAGACCTGACGCTTCATCGCCAGCTTGCCGACTATATCGCAGGCGGTTCCGCCAAGCGCCCGCCGAAGCTTCTTGCCACTTGGGCGAAGCACACGTCCGAGCGCGAGGAGATTGCGGCCGAGGCCGAACGCGGGCTTCTTGAAATAAAGAAGTACCGGCTTCTCGAAGACCAGCTCAAGACGCGCCAGGTGCTCGACTACGACGCGGTCGTCTCGAAGTGCACACCGTTCGGGTGCTTTGTCGAGATTCCCGAACTTGCCGTTTCGGGGCTTGTCCACGTAAGTCTTCTGTCGCGGCGGTTCGTCAAGTACAACGAACACGACCAGTCGCTTTCCGCGCCGGGCGGCGGCAGCTGGAGGGCCGGCTCGCGACTCAAGGTACATGTCGCCAAGGTTGATTTCAATCAAAGGAGGGTAGACTTTACACCATGTTCGCGCTAATACTTCCATTGATGCTTTCCACGTGCGATCTCGGCACTTACTTCGCCAAGCCCGAGGCATGGGAAGAATCTGCCGTTGACTTTGCCGTCGACCACCAGAAGGACGGTTTCGGATTTGCAAGCCAGAAGCGCGACATCGTCAACTGTATGACGCGCGGCTCTTGCACTTGGCATGGGCTCGAAGTGTGGGAGGCGCGAATCTACTACGGCGCCGACGGCGCGACGCAAGTCGAGATGTCGCTCTACAACCGTGGCGACGACAAGGGCTCGGACGGCCTTGATTCGGCGGGGCTCAAGAAACTCCTCGACGACATCGCCGCGAAGGCGCAGCCGGGCGGGAAGATCGGGTCGAACCCCGAGAAGAAGAAGCTCAAGACGGGCGGCTACCAGTTCTCGAAGAAGTGGAACAAGGGAGACTGCGACGTTGACCTTGTCTGGGGCGTCGACGGCGTGAAGGCGAAGGAGCTGACCGCTGACTACGTTCGCGTCACGATGCACCCGAAGGGCGGCGCAAAGGTAAAGGCGTCCGTGAAGTCGGGCGGCATCGTCTCGAAGACAAAGGCGAAGTCGCACGTGAAGAAGAACGCCGACGGAGATGTCTGGATAGACGGCGTGCCAATGGTCGACCAGGGGCAGAAGGGCTACTGCGCGGCGGCCACGAGCGAACGCGTCCTCAGGTACTACGGCTTCGCCATCGACGAGCACGAGATAGCCCAGGCCGCAGGCACGACGGCGCGCGGCGGCACTTCCATCGCGGAAATGAAGGATGCCGTCAAGGCGGTTGGCTCGAAGTGCCGGCTTGGCTACCAGGAAATCGTGACGATGACCAGCTCCTTCCAGGATATAGAAAAGGACATCGAGCAGTACAACAAAGTCGCGAAGACCGAGGGCGAGAGCGAGATATCCCTCAATCGCTTCATGCGCGGAAACATGGTAAATGTCGGCGATATTCTCGAGGCGATGAAGCCGAAGGTCGTGAAGAAGATGCGGATGAAGGACTTCCGCTACAAGAAGTTCATGACCGGCGTAAAGGCGCAGGTCGACCAGGGAATCCCCGTCTTCTGGGGCGTAACGCTCGGCATGTTCCCCGAGCCCGGTCTCCCGCAGGCCGCCGGCGGGCACATGCGCCTCATAATCGGCTATGTCGAGCGCAAGGACCCGAAGACGAAGAAGACCGAGATCAAGGAAATTCTCTACACCGACTCATGGGGGGCCGGACACGAACTAAAGCGCATGCCCGCAGACTGGGCTTTCGCAATCACGCATGACGCATTCTTCCTGAAACCACTCTGATGAAATCCGCAGCAATTCTCCTATCCGCAATCTCCATCGCTGCAGTAGCCGCGGCGCAAATTCCAGCACAGGAACAGTCTTCTTCCGGACGCGATTGGTCTGAGATATATCTCGCCGAGTCGCCGTCTGTCTCTCCCGACGGTTCGTTTTTCGTGTTCGCGTGGTGTGGGCGCATCTGGAGCGCGCCGACTTCCGGCGGCATGGCGATTCCACTCGGCGACGGCGACGGCTCCGAAAAGTCGCCCGTCCTGTCGCCAGACGGGAAGAAGGTCGCATTCCTTTCAAGCAGGGCCGGGGCAGACATGCCGTTCGAGCTTTCGCTTGGCGCAGACGGCCTCTCCGCAGGCGGCCTTCGTCAGCTTTCGTTCCACACCCAGGGCTGCGTTCCGTGCGCATATTCGTCAGACGGTCTTTGGCTTCTCGCAACCGCTTTCCGCGACAATTCGTCCGAGAGCGTGACGAGCGTCCGCAACTCGCGTCGCGCGATTCTCGTTCCGCTCGCCGCCCGTGGCGCCGAAACGACGCTCTTTGACGCGCCTGCATACACCCCGGCGCTTTCGCCCGACGGGCGCAAGGTTCTTTTCGTCGACAAGTGCGAAGGCGGGATCCGCGATTTCCGCAAGCGTCGCCCTGGTTCGTCCTCGTCGTTCGCTGGTGAGATATGGCTCTACGACCGCGACAGCGGCAAGTTCTCGGCCATAGTGACCGGCCGCGACGGCGCGTATGACCCGATATGGGCTCCAGGCGGCGAGTCATTCTACTACCTGTCCGGCGCCGGCGGAATCAGGAATGTCCGTTGCCGCGACTTGAAGTCTGGCGAGGATCGCGCGATTACCGCGTTCTCCGATGACCACGTCCGCACGCCTTCGCTTTCGCGCGACGGGCGCATGATGGTTTTCTGCAAAGGGCTCGATTTCTGGTGGCTCGACCCGACGGCCAAGAAGCCGGTGGCGACGCGCATCGCCGTCAGGCCCGCCGGCTTCGATCCTGCGTCTCCGCGGACCGTTCGGCACAGGTATTCAAATGCAGACAACAACTACGGGCTTGGCAACTACGCGTTTCTCCCGGGCGGCAACGGCGTCGCGTTCACTGCGGGCGGCGACGTCTGGACGATGGAGCTTTCCGACGACGAGAAGAAAAGGCGCCCCGTCCTGATACACGGCATGTCGCGGACGCACGAGCGCGACTGCTCGTTCTCACCCGACGGCGAGACGCTCTACTACCTTTCCGACCATGGTGACGGCGCGGACGTGTGGCGCACCCGTCGTGCCGACCCCTCTCTCGCGTGGTGGAAGAACGTGTCGTTCGTCCGTGAGCGGATTGTCAGCGGTGACGTTTGTCGCAGGAGTCTGTCCGTCTCGCCTGACGGCGCTTCTCTCGCATGGGCCGATCTCGCGGGGCGTCTTTCGTTTGCCGACACGAACGGCGTTGTGCGTCACGTCGCGCCGTTACAGTCTTCCGACTGTTACAGCTACGTGTGGTCGCCCGACGGCCGCTATGTCGCCGCGACGCTGCGTGACGGCTATGGCAACTGCGATGTCTGGATAATCCCGACTTGGGCGAAGGGCGAAGACGGCTCGCCTACGCCTGCGCCGTACAACGTCTCGCGCAACTACGACTGGGACGGCGATCCCACGTGGTCTCCTGACGGCCGAGTCCTCGCGTTTTCCGGAAAGCGCACGGCAAGCGGACGAGATCCTCGCATATTCTACGTCTATCTCGATCCGGAGGACGAGGCGCACGAGAAGGCGGAGCTTGGCGTCAGGGAAGGGCAGTATCGTGTCGTATTCGACGGGCTTTTCGAGCGCGTGAGGAACCTTGGCATGAGAGGCGAGGATCCTCTTTTTGCGCCGGACGGCCGGACCCTCGCATGGAACTGGAATGGCAAGACATGGAAGGCCAAGATTACCGACAACAAGGACAAGGAGATGTTCGGCAAGGCGATTCTCCTGAAGTCGTGGACAAAGGGCGTGGGCGACAAGAAGGACGAGGAGACGATATTCGGCGTCCTTGACGGTCTGCCGACGCGCGGCGACAAGTCGTTCGGCTTCACGGTCTACCAGACGATTGACGTCGCGGACTGGCAGGAGCTTGCCTTCCTTATCGCGTGGGCGGACATGCGAGACGGGTTCTGCGACCCGGCGACACATGGAACGGACTGGCGGGCGGTCAGGGCGAAATACCGCCTCGCCGCCCGCAATGCGCCAGCGTGGAGCGTCTTTGCCCACGTCATGGAGATGATGTACGGCGAGGTGGACGGCTCGCACTTCGGCTTCTGGGCGAACAACGCGACGCGGTCGCGCTGGATTCCCGTGGCGAGTTCAAGCGACTGGAAGCCGATCACCTCGCATCTCGGCGCCCGTTTCGATCCCGACTGGAAGGGCGATGGGTGGCGCGTCAAGGACGTTATACGCGATTCGCCGGCGGACCGCGGGCGCGAGGGGCTCTTGGCGGGCGACATAGTCCTTTCGATAGACGGCAAGGAGGTTTTCCCCGGGATGGACTACGCCGAGGCGATGACAGTTCCACTGCCCCACAAGTTCACGCTTTCGGTCAAGCGCGAGGGCGAGACGAATTCCCTCGTGCGCGAAGTCGAGGGCGTGAACTTCTCGAAGGCGCGCCAGCTCCTTCGCGCGGCAGAGGTCGTCGAGATACGCAGACACGTGCGCGAGAAGGGCAACTTCGGCTATCTCGCGATAGACGCGATGCGAGACGACACGGCGGACGCGTTCACCGACGCGGTGTTTGCGGAATGCTTCGGCAAGGACGGCGTGATCATTGACGTGCGCTTTAACACCGGCGGGCATACGGCAGACCGGCTCATCGACATACTCTGCGGCCGCCGCCATGTTCGCACTCTCTATCGCGGCGTTGAGGACGAGGGCTACATAATCTCGCGGTTCGGACGTCCTGTCATAACGTCGCTTCCTGTCGTCGTCCTGGCAAACGAGCGCAGCCAGTCTAACGCCGAGGAGTTCACGCACGCTATGAAGACGCTCGGCCGCGCCAAGGTCGTCGGTACCGAAACGGCTGGCGACGTGATCGGGACTTTCGACCTTTGCCTTCTCGACTACGGCGTCATGCGGCGGCCTCGCATCGGATTCTTCCTCCCCGACGGAACCGACATGGAATGCCACGGCGCGAAGCCCGACATCGAGGTGGAGACGACGCCGGCCGACATCGCCGCAGGACGCGATCCGCAGCTCGACGCGGCTATCAAGGCGCTTGCCGAGGAAGCCGCCGCTCGCAAGGCCGCTCCGCCACCGTCGCTTAAGTACGCCAGGTAGCGTGTATTTTTGGTATAATTTTCGCCTAAGAGCTGGCGAAAATCCAAGCAGAAGGAACAAATGATGGAACTCTCGATCCTCATCAACAAGTTCAACATCAAGGGCCGTCTCGTCTCGTTGCAGCCGTTTGGCAACGGCAACATCAACGATACGTTCCTTGCGATCTACCGTAACACCTTTACCGAGACGCAGGTAATCCTCCAGCGCGTGAACAAGAACGTCTTCCCTGAGCCCGAGGTGATCATGGAGAACATGCACAACCTCACGCGCCACTGCCACGAGAAGCTCGAGGACGACGCGCAGAAGGGGCGCGACGACCGCGTGTGGCAGATGCCGCGCATCATCAAGGCGAAGGATTCCAAGGATTTCGTCGTCGACGACAAGGGCGAGGTCTGGCGCGTCATCACGCGCATCATGTCGGCGCATGCGTTCGACGTCGCGCAGGGGCCTGAGCACGCGATGGAGTGTGGCGCCGCGCTCGGACACTTCCACTACCTCATCAGCGACATGAACCCGAAGGAGATCAAGGACCCGCTCCCCGGCTTCCACATCACGAGCGGCTATCTCAAGAAATACGATCAGACGCTCAAGTCGAAGGGTGCGAAGGAACTCCTTAAGTCCTCGATGGAGGCGAAGCGCCTCGCGAAGTTCATCGAGGAGCGTCGCGGTCTCGCGCTCTGCCTCGAGAAGGCGCAGAAGAAGGGCGAGCTCAAGAAGCGCATGTTCCACGGCGACCCGAAGGTGAACAACATCATGATCGACGACTTCACCGGCAAGGGCACGGCGATGATCGACCTCGACACCGTGAGCCCCGGTCTTATCCACCTCGACTTCGGCGACGCACTCAGGTCCATCTGCAACCCCGCGGGCGAAGAGGAGACGAACCTCGCGAAGGTCGTGTTCGACGAAGACCTCGCGACGGCGTTCTGCAAGGGATATATGCGCGAGGCGGGCGCGTTCCTCACCGACGCCGACCGCGCGTATCTCTACGACTCGATCCGTCTGCTGCCGTTCGAGCTCGGACTCCGCTTCTTCCAGGACTACCTCGCCGGCAACGTCTACTTCAAGACGACGCAGCCGGAGCAGAACCTGAACCGCGCACGCGTACAGTTCCGCCTCTGCGAGTCGGTCGAGGCGCGCGAGCGCTCGATCCGCTCCGTTCTCAAGAAGCTGTAATGCACCGTCTCCTCGTTCCCTCCGAACAGCTGGCCTCGGATTCGCCCGTTCTTCCCAAGGAGGCGGCGAACCACCTGAAGGTCTTGCGCCCGAAGGACGGCGAGGAGATCGAGCTTTTCGATGGCTCTGGAAAGTCTCGCCGCTTTTCAGTGGCGGGCGGCGGCAAGGACTTTCGCCTCGCCGCGCTCTCCCCTGTCTGCGCCGCGCCTCGTGCGTCGCGGTCGCTTACGCTTTTCGCATGCGTAACGAAGGGGTCGCGCTGGGACTGGACGATCGAGAAGGCGACCGAACTCGGCGTGACGTGCATCGTGCCCGTCATATCAGCGAGGACTATCGTCAGGATCGGCTTAGGCGAGCGCGAGGCGAAGCGCGCGCGCTGGATTCGCATAGCCGAGGACGCGGCGCGGCAGTCGGACGCGAAGTGGATCCCGGAAGTCCACGAACCGGTTTCTTTCGCGGAGTCGTTGCCTCTTGTGCGCGAGACCACCTGCTTTGTCGGTGCGCTCACGAACCCGCCGCCACGGCCGATACTGAAAGAGCTGCGCGACATGCGACAGGCGGACGGCGACGCCACGGATTCCTTCTCCATTTACGTTGGGCCAGAAGGCGACTTCTCGCCAGAGGAACTTGCTGCGCTTATCGATATCGCGACGCCAGTTTCGTTCGGCTCGACGATTCTCCGCGCCGAGACTGCCGCGATATACGGTGTTAGCGTCCTCAAGTCGTTTCTTGACGCCGCTTACAGCACTCCCTAACTCTCCTCAACTTTTCAACCTTTCAACTCTTCAACCTTTCAACTTTTCAACTCTATTATGTACGATTTAGTCGAGATCTTCGAGTCGCTTCAGGGCGAAGGCCGCAACATGGGGCGGCCGTGCGTCTTCGTCCGCTTTGCCGGCTGCAATCTCGCGTGTCCGTGGTGCGATACCGATGTTGCAAAGCGCTTTTCCTCGTCGCTTGACGACCTTGTCGCGGAAATCGGACAATATAAGCCAAAGAGCGTCGTCCTCACTGGCGGCGAGCCGATGCTTGTAAAGGAGATGCCAGAACTCGTCGCGGCGCTAAAGGAGCGCGGCTACTGGATCGCGGTCGAGACGAATGGAACTGACGACGCGGACTGGCTTGGGTTCGTCGACTATGTCGCCTGCTCGCCGAAGGCCGAGTTTCCCGATCGTCTTGCGCTTCCTCGCGCGGACGAAGTGCGTGTTGTCGCGTCTTCGGAGAAGATCGTCGACTTCTGCCGAGATCTCCGCGGCAGAATTGCCGCGACCGACTACTACATTTCGCCGTGCGAGCGCGGCGGAGAGATGGATTTCGCGACGGCAAAGGCCGTCCTCGCGCAACTCGACGGCTGGTCGCTCTCCGTCCAGCTCCACAAGCTGCTTGGTTTTAGATGAAAGGGCTTTCAATGGAAGACTTCGGTTTCTATCTCGTGATGACAAACCCCAAGGTTGGCTATGAACGCTGCTGCGAGGCGGCTGTCAAGGCGGGGGTCAAGATGGTGCAGCTCCGAATGAAGGATGTATCGCGCGACGAACTTCTCCAGATGGCGAAGCGGCTTGTCGGGATAACGCGCGGCAGCGAGACGAACCTCATCATAGACGACGATGCGTCGGTCGCGGAGGAGTCAGGCGCGGACGGCGTGCATGTTGGGCAGGACGACATGCCGGTAGAGGAAGTGCGCGCGAAATACCCTGGCATCCGCATCGTCGGGCTTTCGACCCACAGTCTCGCGCAGGCGCTTGATTCCCTTCGCCACAATCCCGACTACATCGGCGTCGGGCCGGTGTTCAAGACGCCGACGAAGAAGATCCCCGACCCAGTCCTCGGCACGGAGCTCGCGGGCAAGATGATAGCGTCGGTTCCTTATCCTGCCGTCGCTATCGGCGGCATAGACGCAGAGAACCTCAAGTCTGTTCTCGCCGCCGGAGCTCGCAACTGGGCGGTGGTGCGCGCGGTATGCGGTTCTGGCGACCCGTATTCGGCGATTCTGCATCTCCGCGACATAGCGCGGCATGGTTCGTGAGGCGGCGTCCGAAGGCTCCTCCTCATGGGCCCTCGGCGAATACGCCGTATCCCTTCGCTCGGACCTTCGCTCCGCCGCTTCACGCATTGCGCCTAAGATTTTTCGTGGGGCGTACACATCGGGGTAATTTTTGGTATAATGTTATGAAACGCTCATTCAAGGATAGCTATGGGACAGCTCGAAGAATCGTCGGAACTAACACTTGATTTTACGAAGCTTGAGAAAGTCGGCAAGCAGGTCGCGGACAGCCGCGCCGCCGCAGTTGAACACGACCCGGGGGTAATTCCCGTCGCCGTGCAGAACGCCGACACGAAGGAAGTCATCCTCGTCGCCTACACGAACGAATACGCCATGAAGGAGAGCTTCGCCAAGAGGAAGCTCATACTTTGGTCGACGAGCCGCAACAAGCTCTGGTTCAAGGGCGAGACGTCGGGCGAGACGTTCGACCTCCTGGAGGCGTACGTCAACTGCGAGCAGAATTCGCTCCTCTACATCGTGCGCCCCTGCCGCGGCGGCATCTGCCACACGAAGAACAAGGCCGGCGCGCCGCGGAACTGCTATTACCGGAAGATCGACTTCGAGACGCTGAAGCTCACGTTCGTCGATTCGTGCGGAAAAGAGACGGTTTAAACGGAAGGATAAAAAAATGGAAGTGCTCGGACAAGGTTTGGTTCTGATGATTGCCGGAATGGGCATCGTCTACTTCTTTCTCTCGATTCTCATCGTCGTCACAAAGGTCTCGATGAAGGCAATCGGCAACTTCGACTCGATTCTCCCGCAGGACGCGCCGAAGAAGAAGCCCGCGGCCGCCGCGGCGACGGATGACGACGCCAACATCGCGCTCGCGATAGCCGTGGCGATGAATGGCTGAGTCTCGGAACGGACGGGCGCTCTGGCGCGCCCGCACCCCAGCCCAAGGAATCTTATATTTTCGAAAGGTAACCTAATTATGGCAAAGAAAAACGTAAAGTTCATGCTCACAGCGTTCCGCGACGGCTTCCAGTCCGTCATCGGCGCGCGCGTTCTCTCGAAAGACTTCCTCCCCTGCGTCGAGGAGGCGTATGCGGCGGGCGTCCGCTGGTTTGAGGCGGGCGGCGGCGCGAGGTTCCAGAGTTGCTATTTCTACTGCCAGGAAGACGCGTTCGACGTCATGGACAAGTTCCGCAAGGCCGCGCCCGAAGCCGACCTCCAGACGCTCTCGCGCGGCGTGAACGTCGTCGGCCTTGAGTCGCAGAGCTCGGACATGATCAAGCTTCACGCGCAGATGTTCAAGAAGCACGGCATGTCGTCCATCCGCAACTTCGACGCCCTGAACGACGTCAACAACCTCAAGTGGTCCGGCCAGTGCATCCACGACGCGGGGCTCAACCACGAAGTCGTCGTTACGATGATGGGCCTTCCGCCCGGAATCGACAACAAGGGCACTCACACGCCAGAGTTCTACCGCGACCGCCTGAAGATGATCATGGACGCGGGGATTCCCTTCGACCGCGTGGCGTTCAAGGACGCGTCCGGCACTTCGACGCCCGCGACCGTCTACAACACGATGAAGCTCGCCCGCCAGCTTCTCGGCAAGGACATTCACATCCAGTTCCACAGCCACGAGACGGCCGGCAACGGCGTCGCGTGCTACCTCGCGGCTCTTCGCGGCGGCGCCGACGGCCTTGACCTTTCGATGGCGCCTATGTCCGGCGGCACCTGCCAGCCCGACATCATCACGATGTGGCACTGCCTCGACGGCGACCCCGACTTCGGCTTCGACTTCGACATCAACAAGATCAAGAAGGCCGAGGACTCCTTCAAGAACGCGATGCAGAAGTACTTCCTCCCGCCGGAGGCGATGAGCGTCAACCCGCAGATCGTGTGGAGCCCGATGCCGGGCGGCGCGCTTACGGCGAACACGCAGATGCTGCGCGACAACAACATGATGGACAAGTACGACGACATGATCGCCGAGATGTACGACTGCGTGCGCCTCGGCGGCTTCGGCACGTCCGTCACGCCCGTCTCGCAGTTCTACGCGCAGCAGGCGATACAGAACGTCATGTTCGGCAAGTTCAAGAAGTTCGCGCCCGGCTACGCCAAGATGGTGCTCGGCTACTTCGGCAAGACCCCCGTTCCGCCGGATCCCGAGATCGTCAAGAAGGCGAGCGAGTTCATGGCGTCGAGCGACCTCAACAAGGCCTACAGCGAGCCCACCACGAAGACGGTGCTTGAGATGAACGACGCCGACCCGAAGAAAGGCGGCGCGGTCGCGAAGAAGATGCTCGAGGACGCGGGGCTTCCCGTCACCGACGAGAACATCTTCATCGCCGCCTCCTGCAAGGAGAAGGGAATCCTCTTTCTGAAGGACCCCTCCAAGGCCCCGATGGGCTGCCGGTTCGCGGAAGACGCAAAGCCCGCCGCCGCCAAGGGCGGCCCTGTGACGGTCACCATCAACGGTAAGGCGTACGGCGTGGAGATCAAGGGCGACGGCAAGGCCGTTGTGAACGGCAAGCCCGTCGACTTCAAGGCCGAGGCCGGCATAAAGGCCGCCGCGCCGGCCGCTGCCGCGCC
>ERZ842401.3603-NODE-3603-length-19018-cov-3.483679_pt1 | contig 19018 bp, 15 predicted proteins | sample MGYA00521270_ERZ842401 | MGnify/ENA primary metagenome ERZ842401 (study PRJEB31892, sample SAMEA3878208) | bioreactor metagenome | biome: Moose rumen | place: Sweden | collected 2011-10 | study: EMG produced TPA metagenomics assembly of the PRJEB12797 data set... | reverse complement strand
CCCTTCGGGCTACCATGTGGACGGGAACTTCATTAAAATGTTCTCCCAATTGGTTGGAAAACCAATAAGTCCGAAAGCCCGCTTTTTTGGCAATGTCCATGAGAGACATAGATTCAGTGAAACTAACGTCGCTGTATTGACTTGCTTCCGTCAAGCCGCAGGCCAAGGCTATTTTTGTCAGATTGTAGCACGCATACGCATGATCGAAAATAATCATGTTTTCGTCTGTTTTCATGGCGGAAAGCCATGGCGTATTATCGTATGGATACGTCGGTTGGTAGGCTTTCATATAGTTCCTGGATTCGGATTCGCCGATGATAACAATGAATACCCCCCCGCGTGGTTCATGTTTTGGGTGCAATTCGATGGCGGCAAAGCGTTCCTCGTAATTGTCGTTGAACCTTTTTTCTTCCGCTTGGAGCCATCGCTGTTCTTTCCATTGATCTACCACCCCCACCATGGGAAAAAGTTTCGTGAGGGCTACGCCCCAGATGATGAGTGCCAAGATGCTTGTATACTGCTTCCGAAGAGGCAATGGCTTTTTTCGTTCCGTGTTGAGGTACCAAAATTCATAAAGACAGGCAGCCACACCAACACAAAAGAGTGTGAAAGCGAGGAAGACCAAAGTGGGCGTCGTGACATAGGTCATGAGCCATTCGAGGGCCTCTTTTTGATCTGTCTGTTGCAATGCGATAATAGCACCGGTGGAAATAAATTCGCCGTAAAGGTAATGATAAATGAATTGAGCAAGGGGCAACAGCCAAAGTGTTACATATACAATCCCATAAAAAATATAGGTTAGTCGGTGTTTTAGCCAATCAAATACAATGACATGAAGCAGAATCATGCCTAGCAATATGGCGTTGCCAAACAGTGTCTCGCCTTTGAAACGGATGAAATCTCCAGCGACAGTATATTCAAGATACATGCTTATAGGTAATAGCATTGTCCAAACACACCAAATAAGATATTCCGGCAAATATCGCTTTGAAAAAATATTATTACGGGTAGCCGATTGGACAAAATAGGCAAAAGGAATAAACGATAACTGGGCAAATGCGTTTCGTATGACGTGCATATCACTGAACAAACCTTTTGATGAAATGCTATATATTACTAGGGCCAATAGGCCAAATAATATGCTTCGGCGAAAATAGTCTCGGTTGCATCCCAAATCTTGTAATATTCGCATCATTTACATCTCCTCAGGCTTCTCCTATCTTGGAATAAAGCAGTCTGTTTTTGCGTGTAACATTTGGCTATCGTTGGTTTAATGCAGGATCGCCCACAATGGCATGGTTCCCGTGCATTGTGTAAAAACGAGATATATCCGTATTGTAATGCTTGCTTGTGAGATCGTTTTCCAGTTCGTAATTTTCAGCCAGCCGCACATTCATCAGTCCCAACATAGCATTGAAAACAAGATCGTTGGTTACGGTTGCGTGCTGAATGGAACGGAGTCTTTGATACGATTCAGCCCGTTCTTCCTGAAATCTGTGCGAGACAAAAATGTAAAACGGAATCCGCGTTTTTCCATAGGCGAATTGGTCAAATCCAATATCGTGTCCTTCGTCTACAAGTACGCTGTGGTCGGAAAAATACAACATACATTGAAAGTTTGGCAACGCAGAGACTTTCTCCGTGAGTTTTTGCATGACATAGTCGGTGTACAAAACGCTGTTGTCATACTCGTCGTATTGCGGATGGCGCCCCAGCGTATGAAAATGGTCAAATGCTTTTGGGTATCGGTCATGATATGACAAATGGCTGCCCATGATATGAAACACCAGCAACATTCGATCTGAAATTTTCAGTTGGTCAATGGCGTTTACCAATGCCATATCAAAATCATCTGTAATCCAGATTTTTTGCGCAGATGCCTCTGCAATCACAGAATAAGGCGTGTTCCATGCGCTATATCTGGCATGGGTGCTAATCCACGCTGTTTCATAGCCAGCGGCGTTTGCAACCTCAATCAGGGAGATGGCGTCTTTCAAATCCATCGAGTTATATTGATTCTTTGCAGTCAGGGCATAAGACAGCGTCGGAACCGTAAAACAATGACAAGAATAACCGTTAGAAAAAAGAAGCATTCGTGGATCGTCTTTGAGGGAAGTCAGCCATGGCGTTGTTTCCAGAGCATATCCGTAAGCGGACATGTGGTCTCGATTCGCGGACTCTCCAATCACTAAAACATAAATACCAGGGTTTCCATCTTTTTCAAAGTGAAGTACATCGTGCATTCGCTTTTTTCGGTCTTCTACGTTTTGGTTGAAATGCTCATATTGCATCGCAAATGCTCTTGTTTCTCTGTAGGTTTCAGACACGAGATTTTCCCTTCCACGGAAAAGCAATCCGGCATTTAAGAGCATGAAAATGACGATTTCTGCAATATGCTGCGTGGTACTTTCAGGAGTCCAGTCTATATATTGTGATTTAACGCATAAATATCCGATGGCAATAAGAAAAATTGCTATACAAAGAGCGACGTGCATGGAAATACGCGATTTGAGATACGATACAATCTCCGAGAAATGTGTTTGCAGCAGAGCAAACCCGCCCATTGCATTCAGCCAGCCGTGTTCTGTGAAATAATACCCCCAGAAAATGAGCGTCGGCGTATTTATGGCAGTATATAAGAAAAAAGTCAGCAGCCCTTTCCAAAATAATGGAGCCGTAGCAACTAAAGCTAATGCAATCTGCGTTATGGCAAACGCAAATGCCATGAACGTGGAGACTTCCCAAAATCTAGGCCCAGACGAGGTGATTCCCCGTAAAAAAGCAACGATATTGCAGGAGCCATCCATACGAGCAGCATTGCTCCATACATGCGGACGTCCGAGAATAGCACGCTGCCCCACACGCCTAAAATGGACATGACAAGATAAAAAAGCGTGTGCCGAAAACTAAACTCGCGAAGCGCGGCCGCTGTAACTACAGATAGAGTTACATAGCTGATTGCTACAGCGGCAAGGTACCATTCGATTTCAAATTCTGACATACTGGAAAATCCTTTCTGAAAAACATGTTCACGAACAATATTAAAACGATCCGGTTTTGCTTTTTGTGAAAACAGGAAGCGTCGTTGAAAATAAAGCGCAATGCACTTTCGACATTATACCAGATGTTCCAGCGATTTGAAAGAATAGCGGTTATAACATGATTGCCGAATCTTTCGCGCCGTGATATAGTGTTGAGCAGACATTATACTGGAGGAGCGGTTTTATGTTTTTTTCGGCGGTGGGGTTGGCGTCGGTGTTTGCCGTGCTGCTTTTGGCGCGGGCGCGGCAGTTGGAGGATATGACGGCAGGGTGGCGCATGGCGCTTTACGGCGCGTTGGGCCTTTTTTTCGGCGAGTTCTTCGCTGACGGGCATGTTTCGGGTATCTTTCATTGGTACGGAAAGACGGGACTCTTTCTTTCCGTCGGCGGCGACGTGGCGCTGTGGGGCGGCGTAGCGCTCATGGTGATCTGGATCGGGCTTCGTGCGGCGATGCGGCTTCGCTATGAAAACAGTGAAGAAGGCGCGGCCGCCGCAGTGGGGCGCGCCGGATCGCGGCTCGATATTCTTGTCATCGTCATTGCGGGGCTCGCACTGTCGGAAATCGTGCCGCATTTTCTCGGCGGAATCGACGCGATGCGTCTTGATCTTGCCGCGCCGCCCGTTACGGAAAAGGTAGAGTTCCGTATGCTGCACGTCTATGAAGACAAAACGCGCCGATGGGCAAGCGAGCGCCGCGACGCTGTTTTTCTGCGGGAAGACGGCGAAGAGCTTGCCGTTCCGATGCCCGTCACGAAATCCTTCGACGAGCAGGAGCCGCTGTCTGCGGTGACGTCGGTGAAAGCGGGAACGCCGATGGAGGTCGTCTATTACCCGCACAGCAAAGTGATCGTTTCCGTGCGTCCGCTTTGATAACTTGGCAAGCAAAACTCCCTTCAACGTCAAACGACGTCGAAGGGAGTTTTTTCATGTCGATCATCAGCCGAAGGTCGGCGTGCCGAAGTCGCCGATTTCCACGGTGTGTGTCTTGGAGGTTCCGTTTTGTATGTCGTAGGGATCGTCGATGTTGAACTCATAGGGATCGGTCATGACCCATTGGCCGATCCAGTGCTCGCCCGTGTCCGATAGGTCGATGGTGCGCCGGAAGGAATACGGGGAAGTATGCACAAACGTCGCCCTGTCCGAATCAATGGCAAAGACGTCCATCTGACGACCGACGCCCATCTGGGGGCTGGCGAAGCCGTAATCGACGTAAAGGTAGTTCCTGCCGCCGCCCGTGTGGACGAAAACGGGGGTGGGCTTGTTGCCGTCGAGGAAAGCGCCGCAGTAAACCTGTTTGCCGTTCAGTATGAGGGCGATTTCGTCGGCTCCCGAGGTTACCATGAGCTTGTCGGCCTTGCCCAAGCCGTTGTCGGCGAGGGAGAGGTGTTCCGCGAGATAGACGGCCAGCTCCTCAGCATAGGAGGCGGGGCCGCGCTTGTATTTCTCGTTGAACAGTCCCGGCCTGTCGTCAAACATGAGGGTGGTTGTGATGGTTCCCGCAGCGTAAGGCGCGATGTCGTACTGGTTGAAGTAGAACGTCACGCCGCGAGGCCCGATCACCCAAGACGCCTTGTCGTGGATAATCTGATCGGCGACGGTGGCTTCCATGTTGTCAAAGAAGGCCGCCGGATGGTTTTCCGTGCGGAGCTTTTGGATCAGCGTCTCTACCAGCATTTCCCCGTCGGGGAAGACTTGGTGAAGGGAAAGCCGCTCGCCCGTCGAGGCGTCGAAGTTCACGCCGTGGTAATTCTGCCCGCCGTGGGCGCCGCCGGTGTATGTCCAGTTCGTTTCGAGGAAGGACAGCACGAGGGCGTCGGCGCGCTTCACGATGAGGTCGCTTTCCGAGGAATAGCCGCCGAAGGAATCCGCGTAGCCGCTTTCCTTGCGCTCTGCGTAGTCCCTGAGCGCTTCCTCGCGCATCTGTCCCTGCACGCGGTTTGCCTCTTGGAGCGTGCTGTAATTGTACGCTTCCAATGCCGCCGCGAGGCGCGGGAAATTCTTCGAGCCGAGCATGGAGCGCCCGTCGCCGTCGGCGAGAGAAAGCTCCGGCCACGTCTGGCGGAACATGACTTTCCCGTCGCCCATCGCCTCATATTGCTGGATTTTTTTATACAGCCCGAAGGAACGGAGCGAAGGATCGACTGCCAATGAACCGGTCGGCGCTCCTTCCGTCGGCTCGTAGTCCACAGGAACGCCCACGGGCGCGCCTTCTTCCGCCTGCGCCACGCCCAAAGGCGAAAGGAACGTGTACACCGCAAATGCGAGCCCTAACCATTTCTTGTGGTTCATCATCATACCTCCATTGCCAAGAGTGAAGAGTTGAGAGTGGAGAGTGAAGATATTACGCAAATTTATCTCCACGCTCCACTCTCTACACTGCATTAAAATTTTCCGCCGCCGCCGCCGTGGTCGCTGTCGGTGGCGTCATGGCTGCCGCCTCGGTTTTTGCTCTTCGCCGTCCGCGTGACGTTCATGAACAGGAAGCGGTCGTCGCTCTCCGCCAGCTCGAAGCTGCCCTCTTTCAGATACTCGCTGGCGCGCGCCGCCGGGGTCACGTTGCTCATGCTGGAAATCAGCGAGGAACGGACGCCGTAGCCGCCGAGGAGTCCGACCAAAAGCGCGGCAATCGCCGCAAAGGGATGGAAACCCGCCGACGGGTCGTAAGGCTTGTTTTCTTTTGCGTAATACGCGACCATCGTTTCCACCGCGTCCACGTATTTCTCAAAGGCTTCGCCGTATTTTCCGTCCTTGAGCTTCGGCACCATTTCGCTTTCGATGTACTTGACGCCCTCTTTGTCGGTAATGCGGGCGCGCATGGCGTTGTCCGTCGCGACGTACCAGTCCCGTTCTTTCATGGAAAGCAGCAGAACGATGCCGCCGCTCTGCGCGCCTTTGTAGCCTTGGTCGAGCATCGCGTTCGCCACTTGCCCGACGGGCTGCCCCTGGAGCGTCGGCTGTGTTACGACGCCGATGCGGACGCCGTATTTTTGCTCGATCTGCTGGATTTTTTGCGTCAGTTTTTCCTTTTCCGCTGTGGAAAGCAGCTTCGCGTTGTCGTAGACCGCGCCCGCCGCCTCCGCCTGCGCGCCGAAAGCCGAAACCGCCAAAGCGAGGCACAGCGCGAAGCAGATAGTCAAAATGGAAGAAATCTTTTTCATTTCGCCGTCCCTCCCTTAAATAAACAGTCTTGCGATAAAGTAGGTGACGAACATCACGGCGGCCGCCGCCCCCGCGAAGTACATCATCGCTTTCGACTTGTCGTAGGGCAGGCTCCCCACGAATTTTCCGGTCTGCCCGTTCATCATGAAGGTGTACGGCTGGCCGTTGTAGCGCGTCGTCAGAATCCAGACCGGCACCATCGCGTAGGCGACGTTGCCGCCCTCCTTGATGACGGCGGAGGACTCCGCCGAGCAGTGGTCGTAGCCGGTCACGGTGTCCTCCAGGACTTCAAGGGCGCTGGCTTCGACGCGCTTGTCCGCGCGGGGTACGGACTGCTCCGCGTCTTCGTCGTACTTGTCCGCGAGGTATCCGGTGAAGTACGCGGCGCTGAACGGCACCAGCTCGCTGTAGTCAAACGGCTCGATGCTCTCCATGTAGTCGTTGTCCATCTTTGAGCTGCCGTCCACGGGAATCTTCTCGAAGCTCATGGTTCCGCTGCGGGTGCAGTTGTAGACGCTCGTCTCGGTAATCGTCTCGTCCGAGGTCTCGATCACGTTGATGCTCTCGGCGCGGAACTCCGCGTGCGCTTCTACGTCGGAATCGAAGAGCCAGAACGGGACGTACATCGGCTGAATGTCTTCGACGCGGTTGTTCGCGGTGAACGCGTTCGGCAGCAGCCGTTTCCCCTTGTAAAATTCTTTGAGCGCCGCCACCGCGTCTTGCTTCGTCTTCTTGAACGGAATCACGAAGTCGGGCTTCAACATTCCCGTGAAACGGTTCGGCAGCATGGTCGGGTTGCCGCAGTAGCAGCACTCCGTCGCCATCGTGTTCTCGTCGGCGACGATCTCCGCGCCGCAGGAAGAGCAAGTGAAAGTCCGCATCGCAGCGGCTTCCTCGTCGCTCCATTCGCCGCCGGCGGCCTCGGTGTCCCATTTCGCCTCCTGCGCGGCCTGCGCTTTTGCCGCCATTTCCTGCTTTTTCTGGAAAAGCTCTTCGACGGCGCTGATTTCCAGCTCCGTGCCGCAGTATTCGCACGTCACTTTTTCGTTTCCGGGCTGGAACGAAAGCGGCGCGTCGCAATGCGGGCATTTGTAGCTTACAGAAGTGTCAGCCATAAATGTACCTCCTTATCGTCCCTGCCGACTCTTTTTCCGCCATGCTGTGTCAGAGGACGCTCGACGTAGTTGTGTCACTACGACTTCGCGCCCTCTTCCTTGCCTGGCGCAAAAATTGCTCGGCGGGGACTAAATTCATAACGGGTTCTCTATTTCAGCACGGGAAACCCGCGCAAGAAATCAATAATCCCACATCTGCCCTTCCTCGGGCCAGCCGTCCGGGCCGACGTGGTAATGGGCGTGGGCCTTTTCTTCCACCATCAGCCGCTGCGGGTCGCGGAAAAGGTCGTCCGTCGTCAGCCAGCGATAGGAGGGGAACGGCTCTTTTCCCGGCTCCCCCGATTCGCAGAGGCAGAAATTCCCCGGCGAGGTCAGCGGGAGAATCAAGCGGTCGTCCTCGCTTTCGAGGGGCGACGCCATCATGGTGAACGGGTACGAACCGGGCAGCCGCTCGACGCCCGACGATGAGAGCCGATAGACGCGAAGCTCGCGGGGCGTGGTGCTGCTCCCCGGCGCGAAGTCCATATACAGGTACCGCCGCCCGTCCATCAGGCTGATGAAGACGGCGCGAAGATCGCGGAAGCCGCCCTCGTCGGTAAACTCAAAATCGCCGAGCTGGATATGAAGCCCCTTGACCGTCAGCATCGCCGTCGTTCCGTCCCCCATCGGCACGCGGACGGGCGTGAACGGCTCGACCTCCATGCTCCATGCCGCGCTCCCTTTGTCATACGGCTCGGTAAAAAGCCCCGGCGCGTCGCCGTAAAAAAACGTCGCCGTGTAAATCATTTGCCCCGTGTCGTAAAAATCCGCCGTGGAAGCGACAGCGCGCGGCGTGAAATAAAATGTCGCGCCCCGCGCGAACAGCGTCCATGAAAGATTCCCTTCCGCCGCCTGCTCGGAAATCCACGCTTCCAAATCGTCGCGGAAGGAGATGTCCGGATAGTCGGCGCGCAGCCGTCCGGCAATCAGCCCGGGAAGCGCGCCCGTGTCGGTGAATACATCGTCAAGGGCGAGCTCCGTGCCGCTCCGCGTGTCGTAGTTCCGCCCGAAGACGCCGAAGCGCCCGCGATGGCCGCCCGTATAGGCGGCGTGGGATTCCAGGACGCTGGTGACGGCCCAGTCCATGCGCTGCACATAGCGGCGCTTGTAGATCGGCATACTGTCCCCCGCCAGCGCGTTTTCTTCTTCCGCTTTCGCGTCTCTGCCCAGCACGTTAAAGATATGCTCCATCTCGCCGGGACTCTCGAAGAACGCGAAGCCCGACCAAGGCATTTTTTTGTTGGGAATCTCCGTAGGCTCCCGCTTTTCCCGCAGGATTACCGGAAGCGCCCGGAAATACGTCTGCCCGTAGGGGTCGATTTCGGCGTTTTGTTCATAGGGCGTCCTGTCCACGTCCCGCGCCGCGAAAGCCGCCTCCGCTGCCTGCCATCCTGTCTCGCAGGGCGCGAAAGTCGGCACGCCGAAAATCGCCATCGCGGCGAGCGCCGCCGCCAGGACTTTTCTTTTCCTCATCGCGTTTCCTCCTTTTCCACCTGCGGCGCGTCCTTCAAAAGCTCCCAAAGAAACGCCTTCACCTGCTTGAGAGCCTCGAAGCCCTCGGGCGGCATATCGTTGAACTCGTAAAGCGTCGCGCAGTCCCCGTCCGAATAGTCAAAGGCGACGCTGACCACGTCCCCGTCGCGGATGTCCGTGACTTTCGGCGTAGCCGCCCAGCGCAGGACGTCTTTGCGTGGGAACATCGCCGCCAGCTCGTCGAGCTTTTCCCTCGGCACGGCCGTTTCGCGGCGGACTGTCGGCGCGTCGTACCGACGCCGCGTTTCCAGTACGCCCTGCACCGTCCCGTCTTTCTGCAGCCAAAGGCTCATATAGAGACTCGCGCCGGGCTTGCCGCCGCTCAAATCATATCGGCAGCCGGTCAGCGTCGGCTCTTTCGCTGCAAAACAGCAGGACGTCCCGAAAAGGACGACCGCCAGCAATCCAATAACCCACCATTTCATCACTTATCCTCCGACAATATATATAGATTCTGATTGACGTTTGCTAAATTACCTAGCCCTCCCCTTGAGGGGCGAAACAGTCCAGTGGACTGTTTCGGAACCGCGTTAGCGGTGGGTGAGGTGGCAATAACGTTGCACTTGTACTGGCCGTTACGTCTTAACACCTCATCCGTCGCGCTTCGCGCGCCACCTTCCCCTCAAGGGGAAGGCAAGTTTAGCAATAGTTAACGAGAATCTATATAGGTCAATCAGAAATCGACGCGATAGAATCTCTTGTCCAGATCGTAAACGAGGACGTCGTTGCCCGTGATCGTCGCCATGCGGTACGGCTTCAGCTTCGTCTCCACGTCGGCGATCAGCTTGCCCGTGGCGCGGTCGTAAATGCGGAACACACCTTTTGCCTTGACGTGCACCACATAATTCGCCGTCACCGTCCAGCCGTAAGGATTCTCGTTGCTTGGGAAGCCGTCGAAGTGGTGCAGCTCTTTGCCGTTCGTGTCAAAGGACGCCAAGAACTCGACGGTCTTGCCGTCCTTCTTGACTTCGGAGCGGACGAAGATTTCCTTGTCGTCGGCATAGACCGGCGTCATGTTGAAGTTCTGCTTGCCGATGACTTCCTTTGCGTCCTTGATCTCGCCATTGTCAAAACGCCCCTTGGTGATCGTTTCGCCCATCTTGGTATAGGTGTAAATCGTATCCTTTCCCGCGACGGCGGCAATCGGGCGGATGGCCGTGTTTTTCTTTCCCGTGTGGAACGTCTTGCCGTCATACCAGTCGAAGGTCTGCTCCCTGCTCTCGCAGTACACGTTCTTGCCGTTCGTCGCGAGGACGGCGATGTCCGCCGAAAGTCCCACCGGGCCGATGCCCGTCAAGTTCTCGTGGTCGTATTTGAGCTGCCAGAGGGCCTGATCCTTGTCCCCCTTCTTTTTCGCGTGGAAATACATCGCTTCTTTCGTGGCGACGAGACGACCGAAATTCGGCGTGATTTCCTGCTGCTTCAGGTCGATGCCCTTCAAGTCGTAAACCTTCGCCTCGTGCTCGCCGAACTTGAACGTCGTGGTCGGCGGCGTCGAGACCGGGGCGCGGCTCGGGACGCTTACTGTGGACGACGTCGCAGGCTTCGCTGTCCCCCCCCCGAGGACGTTTTGCTGTCTCCGCCGCACCCGGCTACGAGAGAAGCCGAAAGCAACCCCGCCAGAATCCCTGCCGCAACTTTTTTCATCATCATTTGTCATCGCTCCTTTGGTGAAAGTGTTTATATTGGAAAAACATAAAACCCATCTAAAACTTGTTCGCGAACTCCCCCCGTCAGCTTCGCTGACTGAAACAGTCCACTGGACTGTTTCACCCTCAAAGAGGGGGGCTTTTGCCTCCCTCTGAGAGGAGCGACATGCCAGTGGCATGTCGCTTGTCACGCCGCAGGCGTGACGGAGGGAGTTCACAAAACATAAAACCGATTTACTTTTTCGGCGTGTCCGTGTCCAGCGCCTTCAAGAACTCCCGCACCTTCCGCATCGCTGCAAAGGCTTCCTTCGGCAATGCCTGATTGTCCGAAAATGTCACTTCATGCCCGTCCGCGTAGCCGAAACTGACGGAGGCCGTGTCCGCGTCAAGGGCTTGGATCTCGCTCATGGGAGCTTTCCCCCACTCGGCGAGGTCGCCGCGGTTCAGCATCGCTTCCAACTCGTCCAGTTTTTCCTTCGGCAGCTTGTATTCGCGCTCTTGGCTCTCCGCCCCGTTCCCCGCCAGAAAATCCACCGTCAGGTACGCCGAGCCGTCTTTTTGCAGGGAAAGCTCCAGTTCGTAAAAGCGTCCCTCCATGCCGCCGCCCTCTTTATAGCTGCACCGTTTCAGCCTCGGGCCGAGGGGATCGCCCTGCCCGTATGCATGGCCCAAGGCGCGGAAAAAGTCGATGAACCATTCCTCTTGATAATACCGCATATCGGGAACCACGTCGGCGCCGCCCTCGCCGATGGCGAAAATTTTCTCGCCGCTTTCATAGAGGACATCGAAGCACATATTGCCGCCCAGCGCGGAATTGTATTTCGCGTGGCCGTCGATCTGCGCCACGTCATGCTCCTTCAAAAGCGCGTCAAGCCTCGGGAGCGCGCTTTCATCGACGGCGAAGTCCGCCGCCCGCGTGGTCTCTTCTGTCCCATACTCGATATGGCACTTCGCCCCGTTCGCCGTTCTTTCCAAGCGGAAATCGTAATTCCCCGGCGGGTATTTCACGCGCAGGCCGTCGTCCCAGTGGGCATAGCCGAACTCGAACCGCAAATGAAAGGAAGAAATGTCGCGGGAAGCAATCGCCACGGGCGACGCATGATACACGGAACTATCCGTGGTGCCGCCGTCGATGGGATCCTCTTCCGCCGCAAAACAAACGGGCGTCCCAACGAACGCCCCAAAAAGGGCAGCCGTCAGAACGCCGATAGCCAATGCTTTCATCGTGTCTCCTCCGATTCCGCGCATCGCAAGATTTTCAAAACACATTTGTATTTTTCTCTATTGCGTCAAAATTTCCTGCTAAAATGTTTCATCTTTGCGCGGAAAACGACTAAAGACCTATCGTTTAGCCTCGACTGAAAAATATAAAGTAAGAAATTCTTACCTTATATTTTTTTCGGTGCTCCGCTTCGCGCATTTTATCCCTAAGAAATCATTGCGGAAATATCGGCTCAATCAGGAACGCCCGCGCCTCTTTCGACCAAACGATCTCCGCCTGCCAGTCCACCGCTGATTGGCGTTCGTATTCAAACTGAGCACCCTCCGGCATATATTCATGGCTGCTGGTGAGAATATACCGCCCGTCCACATTGCCCGATTCCAGCCTGTGCCATTCCTGCGGCGTATAGCCCGCGCTTGCGAGGGATTCCGTCGTGAGCATGAAAGTCCATGTCCCGTGTTCCTCGGCAATCAGCCAATAGCCGCAGTTCTTGTCATGAGCGCCCACGGTGGCGAAAATTTCCCAATATCGGCGTCCGTCATCTCCCTCGACGCGCAGCTCCCGCACATAAAAGCCGACGCCGCCCTTTTCGTCGTCGATGTTCTTCATGGTCAGTTTCCGGTTGCCGTTCCTGTCCATCAGGCACAGCGAGCCATTATGCAAGTCCACGGCCGACACGTCCTCCGTCAGCCAAACCTCCCGCGTATTCATGTAAAGAAATGTCTGTTCCCCGACAGGCTCCACCGTTGCCGCCGACACGGCGGGCGTCCCCGCTGCCAGCACCACGCCAATCGCCAAAGCGGTGAAAAATTTCTTGTTCATCCAAATCTCCTCCTTTAATGTGGTAAAATGATACATAAGTTATACAAAAATCCTATTCCCTTTTCTCCCGGCTTGCGATAATATGAAACTGTAAATTTGCTATATTGCGAATTTACTTTACAATATCACAGGAGGGATGTCCAGTGAAAAATTTGTTGAAGAAGTGAAAGAAGTGCTGCCGTGTGGTTTGCTCGCTCGCGGCTGCGGCGACGTTCGCGTTTGCCGCGCCTGCCGAGGCAAAGGAACTGGTGCTGCTTGACGCGGATATGGTGGAGATGTTTGACGACGGCGTGGCGATGATGCTCTTGGAGCGCTCGCCCGAGACGGAGCTTTTGGGCGTGACGGTCGTGCCGGGGAACACTTGGGCCGAGGACGGCGTCGCGTTTGCCATTCGCCAGCTTGAGGGCATGGGCGTCAAGGACGTGCCGGTCGCGATGGGGACGCCCCGCCCCGAGACGCTGGAACGCATCGCGAACATTGAAAAGGAAACGCGCACCTTCGGGCGCGGCCACGATTCCCATTATGGCGCGGCGGGCTACGCGCGCCCGAAAGATTGGCAGGCCGCATACCGCCACAATTACGGCGGCAGCGCTCCGACGCTCGCTCCGGTGGAAGAGGCGGCGGAGGACTTCATCATCCGCACGATCAAGGAACATCCGGGGGAAGTGACGATCGCCGCCATCGGCCCCTGCACGAATATCGCGAAAGCCATCGAAAAAGCGCCGGAAATCGTGTCGATGGCGAAGCGCATCGCTTACATGGGCGGCTCGTACTTCCAGCAGGGCAACGTGACGCCCGCGGCGGAGTTCAATATCTGGTTCGATCCGGAGTCGGCGAAAGCCGTCATGCGCGCGCCGTGGAAAGAGCAGATCGTGGTGCCGCTCGACGCCTGCGAAAAAATGCGGCTGACCGGAGAAGACTTTTTCGGGTTCAAGAAGCTCATCAAGAAGCCCGAATTCAATATGATGATGGCCCGTCATTATCTGGCGGAACGGTTGGAGAACCAAAATGGCCCCACCTTCATCTGGGACGTGCTGACCGCCGCGCTGATTATCAATCCGTCGGTCATCACCGAGGAAGTCACGATGCCGATTGACGTGAACGATGTCTATTCCCCGTCCTACGGGCAAACGCTCGCGTACATCACCGTCCAGCCGGACGGCACGCAAAAGGCGCGCATCATCAAGGCGGTGGATCAGAAGAAGATTTTGTGGATGATCCACGACGTGTTTAGAACGCTGTAAAAACAGAGTGGAGTGTGAAGAGTGGAGTGTGAAGAGTGAAGAGTGAAGAGTGAAGATAAAAGACGTATTCTCTCCACTCTCAACTCTTCACTCTCAGTAATGGGGAGGCATGAGGATGAAGCACATGATTCTGCTCGGGATATTGTTTGCCGTCATGTTGTGCGTGTCGCCTGTCGAGGCCGCGATGAAACTGGAATCCTCGGAGCATTGGGTGCGCGTCGAGTTTGACGTCTTGCCGCAGTCGGCGGCGGAGGTCTCACCCGCCCAGACGCCGGAGGAAACGGCGGCGCTGACTGTCGCCGCGCTCGTCCGCTACTCCGAGGATCAGGAAGCGGGAATCGCCATGCTGAACGCGCTCCGCGGGCCGCGTCCGCTGTCGCCGCAGGAAATCCAGCTCTTGAAGGATCAGCTTCTCGGCGCGCGAAGCTATGTGGCGCGTTCCCATTTCAACGGCGCTACGCCGGACAACGACTACACGCCGCTCCAGCCGTACAGCGTCACCGTCGCGGACAATCCGCACAGCTACGATCAGGAAAATTACGCTACGCTCTATATCCGGAGCGGCGGCGCGGACAATCCCCGTCCGATCACGCTTCGCAAGAAGCCGTCGACCGGCGAATGGTTCCTCTGGAATCACGTCGGGCTGCTTCCCGGGATTCGCGTTCCCGCGTCGCAGGATCCGTGGAAGTAGGCAGGAGGTAAAAATCATTCTGTACAAAATCCCCCGTGTGCGGTAAAGTAAAGAAGACGCACACGGGGATTTTTTTGCCCGGGACGAATCTATAGAGCCAATATTTGCAAGGAGGAACAACCATGTCTTTGCTTCAAGATGCGATCGCCAAAATACAGCCGCCCGACGACGCGGCGGGCAGAGCCGTCCGCCGGCAGTTGGAAGAAGCGCTCGGCGCCGGAAAACCGCTGGGCGCGCTGGGGGAGCTTTTGGAAAAATACGCGGAAATTACGGGAGGCGAAGCTCCGAGCGAGCTGAAGAAATGCACAATCATTTGCTGCGCCGATCATGGCGTTGCGGAGATGAACGTCAGCGCCTATCCCGTTTCAACGACGGTGCAGATGACGGCGAATTATTTGATTTCCCACGGGGGGACGGCGAACGCGCTGTCCAATTTTTCCGGCGCGGATCTGCTCGTCGCCGATCTTGGGATTGCAGCGGATACGGACTGGATTCCCGACTTGATTCAAAAAAAGATCGCGTTCGGCACGAAAAATTGTGCGAAAGGACCGGCGATGACGCGCGAAGAGGCGGTCCGCGCGCTCGAAACAGGCATAGAGCTGGCGGACAGATGCGCGGCGGAGGGCGTGCGCTGCTTCCTGCCGGGCGAAATGGGCATCGCGAATACGACTTCGTCGGCTTGCGTGGTCGCGGCGGTCTGCAATCTCACGCCGGAGGCCGCCACCGGACGCGGCACGAATATTTCCGACGAGCGGCTGAAAGTAAAAATCGAGGTCGTGCGTCAGGCGCTGGAAACGAATCGTCCCGATCCGACGGACGGAATCGACCTTCTCGCAAAAGTCGGAGGCTTTGAAATCGGCTGTATCGCAGGAATTATTCTCGGCGCGGCGGCGCATCGCGGATTCGTCGTGCTTGACGGATTCAATACCGGCGCGGCGGCGCTGATTGCACAGGCGCTCTGTCCGCTCGTGCCGCATTATCTGATGGGATCGCATCTCGCCGCAGAGCCCGCGCATAAGGCTATGCTCAAAAAGCTCGGAATTCGCCCCTATATGGATATGAAATTCCGTCTCGGCGAGGCGACGGGATCGTCCATCGCGGTGAACCTTTTGGACGCGGCGGCGCTCGCTTTTGGGTATCTGCGCCTCGACGCGGGCGACGACTTTTTCGACCATGTGACGATGCCGGCCAAGGCCGTGCCGCTGACGGACAAGACCTTCGATTTTTATCTCGATACGTTCCCCAAGCCGTCGCGGGCGGCGATGGAGGCTTGCCGCCTGCGCGTCGACAATCTGGCGAAGCCGATTTATTGTCTCGGCTATTTGGAAGAGATCGCGGTCGAATTGGCGGGGATCTTGGATGAGGAACGGCCCGACGTCGACCTCGCGCGGACATTGCTCGTCTTTACGAACGGCGATATGTCGGATGCGCAGCATCAGGTCACGGCGGCTTTTGCGAATCACGCGGAAGCGGAAGTCAAAATCGCGCGGCTGCGTTCCGACCGGCCGCTGACGGACGCGTTTGATTTCGGACGCGAGACGGCGGAAGACGTCACGTTTTCCTCGTCGTTTTTGGCGCTGGCGCTGACGGAATCGGACAGGGCGGACGCGTTCGGCACAAAGGCGAAAATCATGCGCGAAGCGCTCTTGCATGACGACGGTTCCCTGCGTTTTGAGCCGCACGACTTCCTTTCCCATGTCCCGAAGCCCCTGCAGGCGGACGCAGCCGCGCTCCTGGGCGCGATGATCGCGGGCGCGCACAATCATGCGCTGATTGTCCTCGACGACGAAGCCACGGAAATTATCGCGCGCTACGCCGAAGCCCTCTGCCCTGCGCTCGCGCCCTATGTCTTGCATGTGCAGCCGGCGCTCCTGCAGCTGGAAATGAAAATGCCCGGCGGCGCGATCGCATGTCTCGGCTTGAAACTCGTGGACGCCGCGCTCCACATGCTGAACGATATGAAAACGTTCGCCGAGGCGAAAGTGCCCGTGGCGAACGACGGTCCCGGCGCAGGGCGGCAGGTGGAATGAAATGCTTTGCGCGCAATCGTGCTTTATACTATAATAGAGTTATTGATAAATGGTTTTGGATTTTATGACAGAGGTGCGTTATGGACATTGATTTTCACTACGGGACGGTCTATGTGCTCGCCCGATGGGCGAAGTTTGGCAGCGCGAATGCGAACTTGATCGCGCACGCGTCGCAGCTCGTCGACGACAATTTCGACTCGACGCCTTTTTCCGACGAGGAGGAAAAGCGAAATATCGCCGAGGGCGTTCATGTCCGCTATTCGTGCCAAAACATCTGGGGCAACGTCAGCGGCAAAGGCAACCGTGAAATCTGGATCCCGTTCCATTTCCTGCCGGGGCTGGAGGGCGACACGCAGGAGGAACAGCTGATCTGCAAGAAGAACAGCGAGCTTTCCCATAAGCTCGGCGAACGGCTGAAAGAGACGACGCTGGACAATACGAATTTTGCGTTCCGTCTCGGCGTCGGCCTGCACGTTTTCGCCGATACGTGGGCGCATCAGGAATTCGCGGGCATCAACAACATGGTCAATAAAGTGCAGGATTTGATTTTTGTGACGTCCGGCTCCGTCGTCGAAAAAGTGCTGGACGATATCCTCGGCGCGTCAGCTTTTGTCAGCAAGATTCTCGACGAAGTCATGCCCCTCGGCCACGCCGCCGCCGTCCATTGCCCCGATATGCCCTATCTCTGGTGGAAGAGCGGCGAGCGTTTCACCGACGGGCGCAAGAACTGGGACGAGTTCATGGAGGCGGCCGAGGAGATTTTCCGCATCCTGCAAAAAGTCAGCGGCGAGGAAGTCACCGGACTGTCCGAGGAGCAGCGAAAGAAAATCATGAAGAGCTTCAAGGGAATCCAGTCCGACAATATCGACGAGCGGTATCAGGAATGGCTGCGCCGTATTCATGAAAACTATTTTGAGATTGAGGATTTCGACGAGAACGACGCGACGGCTGAATACAGTATTCCGTATGTTTTTGAGGATATGGACTTCCGCCGCCAGTTCTATGACGAGATTAACGACCATTTCGACTGGGTGCGCGACGAGCTCGAAGAGCACGATATTTTCGTATTGAAGAGCAGACCGATTTATTGAGGAATGGTTTATTCATCGCTTCCGCGGAACATAAAAAAGAACGGACAGGCAGAAGCTGCGCTGTCCGTTCTTTTATTTATGCAGTATTTATCGACGCATTTCCCGCGCCTGTTCCTTGAGGCGGGCGACGCGCTCGGCGGTCGAGGGATGGGTGCTGAAGAGGCCGGCGAAAGTCGCGTGGGCGTTCGTCAGCGGATTGACGATGCACATGTGTGCGTTGGACGTCGACGCGCCCGCGAGCGGACGCATTCTCGACGACGCATAGTCGAGTTTTTCCAGGGCGGAGGCCAAAGCCAGCGGGTTGCCGCAAATCTCGCCGCCGCTCTTGTCGGCGTCGTATTCGCGCGAGCGTGAAATCGCGAGCTGGATCATCATGGCCGCGAAAGGCGCGACGATGATGGTGAAGAGCAGCCCCAGCGCGCCGCCGTTGTCGTCGCGGCTGTTGGAACGCCCGCCGCCGAAAATCGCCGCCCACTGGGCGATATGTCCGATCGTGGAAATGACGCCTGCGATGGACGCTGCAATGGTCGAAATCAGGGTGTCGCGGTGTTTGATATGGGAAAGCTCATGGGCGAGCACGCCGCCCAGTTCGTTGTAGTCGAGGGTTTCCATGATGCCAGTGGTCACGGCAACTGCCGCGTGCTCCGGGTTGCGCCCCGTGGCGAAAGCGTTCGGCGTGTGCGACTGGATTACGCAGACTTTCGGCATCGGAAGCCCCGCCTTTTGCGCGAGTTTTTCCACGAGGCCGTAAAGTTCCGGCGCCTCTGCGCGGGAAACTTCCTGTGCGCGGTAGGCGGCGAGCACCATTTTGTCGCTGTACCAATAGGAGAAAAAGTTCATTCCGAGGGAAAAGACGAGCATGATGATTGCGCCCTCACGGCCGCCGAAGCTGCCGCCGACGACAATCAAAAGGACGGTCAGAAGCGCCATCAGGATTGTAGTTTTGAACGTGTTCATAATTGAAAGGGATCCTCCTTATATAGTTTCTTCTATGTATTTTTCTGTTTATACGATAGCAACGGCGCATGAAAAAGGCATGAGAAAAGACCGCCAAAACTGCTGGCGGTCTTTTTCATGCCTCAGTGAATGTTCATGGAAAGCTCAATGAACTTGTTTGCGATTTTCGCTTTCTGGAGCACCGCTTCGGTAATCGCCTCTCCGGCCTTTACGATCACGGTGCCGTTGTCGGCGACGATGTCGCGCGACGCTTTCTTGCCGAGCAGGAAACGGCGATGACGCTCTTCCGTTGCTTTATCCGCAGCGGATTCCGGCTTTTTCTCCGGTTCCGGCTCCGGCGTTTTCGGCGGCTCTGGCTCGGGCGCGGGTGCGGGCTCCGGTTCCTTTTTCGGCAAGAAGCAGGAGTGGTCCAGCGAGAAGAAAG